>Ga0209550_10001130_pt1 | contig 25750 bp, 24 predicted proteins | sample LauGreSuBDMM15SN_2_FD_187567 | JGI IMG/M metagenome (GOLD analysis project Ga0209550, IMG submission 187567) | Freshwater lake microbial communities from Lake Michigan, USA - Su13.BD.MM15.SN (SPAdes) (version 5) | ecosystem: Environmental > Aquatic > Freshwater > Lake | place: Lake Michigan... | reverse complement strand
GATCGGCATGACAGAGATGATCGAATGCGATGTGAGCGACGAGGCGTCTATTGATGCCCTTTTCGCACGGATTGGCGAAAAATGGGGCAAGATCGACTTTTTGGTCCATGCCATCGGCTTTTCGGATAAAAACGAGTTGCGCGGGCGCTATGTTGACACCTCAAAGGCCAACTTTGCCATGACGATGGATATCTCGGTCTATTCCTTCACATCTGTCAGCCGCAGGGCTGCAGCCATGATGACCGAAGGGGGCAGCCTTTTGACGCTGACCTATTATGGCGCGGAAAAGGTGATGCCGCACTACAACGTGATGGGCGTGGCCAAGGCAGCTCTTGAGGCATCGGTGAAGTATATGGCCGAAGATCTGGGCAAAGACGGCATTCGCGTCAACGCCATCTCGGCTGGGCCTATCAAGACGCTGGCGGCCTCGGGGATCGGCGACTTCCGCTATATCATGAAATGGAACGAGCTGAACTCTCCACTTCGGCGCAATGTTGACCAAGAAGAGGTCGGCAAAGCCGCGCTGTTCTTGCTGTCAGACCTTGGGTCGGGCACCACGGGCGAAAACCTGCACGTCGATGCGGGCTATCATGTCGTGGGCATGAAAGCCGTCGATGCGCCCGATATCGACGTGGTGTCAGGGCGCAAAGAGGGGCAATGACACTTGCAGCTCGCCATGCCACCACCCGTGTGGCGCGGATATTCTCTTCCAAAGCCCTGTATGAGCCTATACCGATCTGACGACAAAACGTGACCAGATCTTCCTAAGGCCCGCTTGGCCTAAAGATCGCCGCCTTCTGAGGATAGCATGATCGACCGTTTGCCGCATGAAAAAGGCTTCCACGTCAGCTGGGACCAAATCCACCGCGATGCCCGCGCCTTGGCGTGGCGCTTAGATGGCAAGGGTCCGGATGGGGGCGCTTGGCGCGCCGTCGTGGGCATCACGCGCGGCGGCCTTGTGCCCGCGATGATTGTCGCGCGAGAGTTGGACATTCGCGTGGTCGATACGATCAGCGTGAAAAGCTACAGCCATCAAGCGCAAGCGGCGGAAGCCATTGTGACCAAATCGCCGCAGCCTGACCTGATGGGCGATGGCACGGGCATCTTGGTGGTCGACGATCTGGTCGACACTGGCAAAACGCTGGAACTGGTGCGCAGGCTTTACCCCAAGGCGCATTTCGCCACGGTTTACGCCAAGCCGTCGGGCAAGCCGATGGTGGACAGCTATATCACGGAAGTGTCGCAAGATACGTGGATATTCTTCCCTTGGGATATGGCGCTGCAATATGTGCAGCCCTACCGCGGGCAGGATTGAGGATGCAATTATGATCAACCCAGCCAGCCGGCTTGGGACGTGGCTGCACTGGTTGTTTGAGGCAAGCTTGATCCTGAAAGGTCTGTTTGCCGCGGCTGAAAGCCTTGGCGGGTTGGGGCTGTTGCTGACGCCCAACGCGGCGATCATCACCTTTGTTTCGTGGTTGACGCGCCACGATCTGACGCAAGAACCCACAGCCGACATGGCGCTTTGGGTGCAGCATTTGACCGAAATCTTTCCGCTTCAAGTGCAGCATTTCTATGCCCTTTATCTGCTGGCACATGGGGCGGTGAAGTTCACCATGGTCATCATGTTGGCGCGGCGAATCCTATGGGCCTATCCGGGGGCTATGGTCTTGCTGATGGGCTTTGTGATTTACCAAGTTACAGAGTTTATCACCCATGGGTCTTATACATTCCTTGCCCTATCCTTCTTTGATCTGGTGATGATCGTGCTGGTCTACCGCGAATGGAACGTCTTAAAGATGCTAATCCGTCAGGCGCACTAAAGGCGCTGATGCGAAATAGGCAGCGCTGCTCTTGCCATTCACCCTCTTTCACGTTTCCCTTGCGCCCATGAAAATCCCTTCCTTGACCTTATTGGCGCAAAGCCTGCCCTCGACCGTGCCCTTTGTCGGGCCCGAGGCGATGGAGCGCGCCCGTGGCCGCCCCTTTACTGCGCGGATGGGGGCGAATGAGAACCTGTTTGGCCCTTCTCCCCAAGCTGTGGCCGCGATGCGCCAAGCGGCCGACGATGTGTGGATGTACGCCGACCCAGAAGGCCACGACCTGAAAACCGCCATCGCCGCCCATCACGGCGTCACCCCCGCCCATGTGGTGGTGGGCGAGGGGATTGACGGGCTGCTGGGCCTGTTGGTGCGGTTGATGGTTGGGGCTGGCGACCGCGTGGTGACATCGGCGGGGGCCTATCCGACCTTTGCCTTTCATGTGACAGGCTTTGGCGGCGAGATCATCCGCGTGCCCTATCAGGACGATCATGAAGACCCCAAGGCCCTTTTGGCCGCAGCCCGCACCCATGGGGCCAAGCTTATTTACCTTGCCAACCCCGACAATCCGATGGGCAGCCACCACCCCGCAGCCACACTCGCCGCGATGATCGACGCTTTGCCCGAAGGCTGCCTATTGGCTTTGGACGAGGCTTATGTGGAACTGGCCCCCGACGGGACTGCAGCTGTTGTAGCAGCCGATGACCCCCGCGTGATCCGCTTTCGTACCTTTTCCAAGGCGCATGGCATGGCGGGGCTGCGGTTGGGCTATGCGCTGGCTGCGCCCGATTTGGCTTTGGCCTTTGACAAGGTGCGCAACCATTTTGGCGTGGGGCGCATCGCGCAAGCTGGCGGCATCGCGGCTTTGGCGGACAGGGGGCATCCGGATGCCGTGCGCCTTTGGGCGGTGGCAGGGCGCGAGCGTTTGGCGCAGATCGCAACGGCCAACGGGCTGCGGCCCCTGCCCTCGGCCACCAACTTTGTCACGATGGATTGCGGCCAAGACGGCGCCTATGCCCGCGCCGTCATGCAAGCGCTGATTGCGCGCGACATCTTTGTGCGGATGCCCGGCGTGGCGCCCTTGGATCGCTGCATCAGGGTCAGCCTTGGAAATGACGCCGCTTATGCGGCCTTTGCCCAAGCCCTGCCTTTGGCCCTTGCCGATGTGACGCAGGCTTAATCGTCAGACGTCGCAGGCCCCAGCGCGGGAGCGGACCCCACGGGTTGAATTGCGGCACCCAGGGTTGGGGTGGGGGGCATCAGAGGCGCTGCGGGCGATGCCAAAACGCCAGCCTCTTTGCGCACGTGGCCCGCTTCCTCTTGCGGGCGGCGAAAGACCAAGACGTTGTGGAATGTGGTTTTTGTGCCCGTAAGCCCGCTGCGCTCATCACAGGGTAAGGCATCAGCGCGTTGATATTCCCAACCCTCGTCTGCCATCATGTTCATAAGGTTGGTGAGCGCAAAAGCAAACCGCTCTTCCGACGATTTCAGCCCCCGCCCCTTTTCGCCTTTGCGCGGTGCGGGGACGACCCAATATTCGTAAATCATCTGTTTTCCCTACCGCTTTAGGCCTGACATCGGCGTTCGGGCGGACCATACAAAGATTCGGGGGCCTAGGCCAAGTGGGCAAGACACCTTGGGCCAATTTGCGCTGTTGGGCGTTGAGGGTCTGCTTTCACCACCCTGCGCGATCCGATCACCCGTCTGCGCCTGTGCAATGCCATGACCATTTTTGTGCCTCTCATCGTTTTCCGCTGAATGCTTTCGTTTGCGATCGAAACGGGCGATGCTATGGTCAGCCAAATGACAGGATTGCCCGTGAAACCGCCCATTGACCGTCCTTTTGGCCGAACCCCGCCGCAGCCGGATCTTAGAGCGTATCCACGAGAAAGCCTTTGCCGACGTGCGCAAAGACGTGCGCGCTCATGACGGGGGCAAAGCAACCTTGGGCGTGACCCTCTCAGATGTGGCGCTAAGGGCCGGCGTGTCGCGGGCGGCGGTGTCGCGCACCTTTACGGCGGGGGCTTCGGTTTCGGCCAAGATGCGGGCGCGCGTTGAGGCGGCAGCGCAGGAACTGGGCTATAGCCCCAACCTTTTGGCCCGCAGCCTGACCACGCGCAAAACGCAGTTGGTGGGGCTGGTGTCGAACAACTTTCACAACCCTGTGTTTTTGCAAATCTTCGATCTGTTCACCAAGGGCCTGCAAGAGCGCGGGCTGCGGCCCTTGCTGGTGAACTTGTCAGACGAAACCGACCCCGCCCGTTCGGTGCAAATGTTGCGGCAGTATTCGGTGGAGGGCGTCATTGTCGCAACCTCTCACCTGCCCGATGGTTTTGCCCGCGCCTTTCGCGATGCGGGGGTCGCGGTGGTGCATGCCTTTGGGCGGCCCACGGGGCAGACCGATGTGGTGGGGATCGACAATGTGGCGGCAGGACAGATGGCGGCGCAAACGCTGATCGCGCGGGGGTATCGGCATTTGGGGTTTATGGGCGGGCCGGACAACGCCTCGACCTCGCAAGACCGTTTGGCGGGGTTTACAGCGGCAGCGCGGGCTATGGGCGGGATGGTCAGCCACAGCTTTGCGGGAGCTTATTCTTTTGAGGCAGGGCGGGTTGAAATGGCGCACCTTTTGGCAGGCCCAAGGGCTGAGGCCTATTTTTGCGCCGATGACGTCTTGACCATCGGCGCTTTATCCGCAGCCCAAGCGGCGGGCTTGCACGTGCCTGATGATCTGGGGCTGATCGGGTTGAATGATATGCACATGGCCGCTTGGGCCAATATCAACCTGACCACCATTCACCAGCCCTTTGACGCCATCGTTAGCGGCGCGATAGACCTGATGCAGGACCGTTTCGCCGACCCCAGCCGTGCCGCCCAAACGCGCCTGTTCCCCTGCCATATCGTTGACAGAGGAACCCTGCGCGCCCAATCGTAGAAGAAGACCCTTAGCGGAACATCTTGGGGCGGGCATCCACCCAAGCCCCCGCTTGACCAGCCGAGGCGACAGCGGCGTGGATCGCGGCAATCGACCGCAAGCCGTCTTCGACCCGTGGGTAAAGATCAATCGCCGCATCGGCCTTGCGACCTTCGCGCGCGGCCATAATCCCCTCGGCCAAATCGCGGTAGATGTTGCCAAAGGCCAAGGGCATCCCTTCGGCATGGCCCACGGTGACACGGCTGGCGCGGTCAGCTTCGGGCGACAGGTTGCCCTCGCCCCGTTCGATGATCTGCAAGCGCTGGCCCAGCGGCATATAATGCAACTGGTTGGGCTGCTCTTGCGCCCAGCGCAACCCGCCGGTTTCGCCAAAGACTTGGATCGTGAGGCCATGTTGCCGCCCGATGGCGACCGAGGATGTCCAAAGCCGCCCCACAGCCCCGCCGTCCATGCGGAAGTTGACCATGGCGTCATCTTCCAGAACGCGCGCCGGCAGGCAGGATGCAAAGTCAGCCGACAGCTTGGCAACCTCTTGGCCGGTGACAAAGCTGGCCATATGCAGCGCGTGAATGCCGCAATCGGCGAATTGGGCGGATACCCCAGCCTGTGCCGGATCATAGCGCCAGCGCACGCGCGGGTTGTTGGCGTCAGCGGCATTGGCGTGATGGCCATGGGCAAATTCGGCCACAACCAACCGCACCTTGCCAATATCGCCCCGCGCCACCATGGCACGCATGTGGCGCACAAGAGCATAGCCCGTGTAGCCATAGTTCACCGCACAAATCTTGCCAGCGGCATGGGCGGTTTTGACCAGATCAGCAGCCTCGTCTTCTGTCACGGTCAGGGGTTTTTCGCACAGAACGTGAAAGCCTGCGGCAAGGAAGGCCTTGGTGATTTCGTAATGGGTCGAATTGGGGGTGGCGACCGTCACCAGATCGACGCGGTCGGGGCGGTTACGCTCGACTTCCAGCATCTCGCGCCAATCGCCGTAAGCGCGGTCAGCGGCCAGCCCTAGGCGCTGGCCATAGGCGCGGCCTGATTCGGGGTTGTGGTCTAATGCGCCTGCGGCAAAGGTGTAAAGCCCGTCCAAGCCCGCCGCCAAGCGGTGGGCTGGCCCGATTTGGCTGCCATCGCCGCCGCCGATCATGCCCCAATTCAACCGTGTCATCTCATTGCCCCCTTAAAACCCGTTCGCCGCCAGATAGGCCCTGTTCGCCCGCGCATCGTCAAGAGGCGAGGTTGTGCCCGCAGGGTCACAATCTTGTTCCACCGTGCACCAGCCTTCAAACTTGGCATCCAGCAGCACTTGGCGCACAGCGGCAAAATCGACATCGCCTTTGCCAAGGTTGCAAAAGATGCCCTGCCCTGTTGCGTCATAAAAGTCCATGCGGGCAGCCACGGCGCGGGCTTTAACAACCGGATCAATGTCTTTGAAATGCATATAGGAAATGCGCCCGATGTGACGGCGCATAAAGGCCACGGGGTCAAAGCCCGCATAGGAATGGTGGCCCGTGTCAAAGCAGATTTTCAGCAGGGCTTCGTCGGTTTCATCCAGCAGCCGTTCCAACTCAGGTTCAAAATCAATGAACCCCGCCGCATGGGCGTGAATGCTGACCGTCAGCCCATGATCCACCCCCAGCTTGGCCACAGTCCGGATGCGGTCGCTGAAGGCTTTCCATTCGGGGGCGCCCATCTGCTCGGCTTCCGCCGCGCGGCCAGCGGTAGGCGCACGGCGGGGCGAGATGGAATCGATCAGCACCAAGTGCTTGGCCCCATGCGCCACCAGCGCCTTGCAGGTGCGCGTGGCACCATCCCACACGTCGTCCCATTTGGTGGCATCGTGAAACGGGCGAAAGACCACGCCGCCGATCAGGGTTAGGTCGCATTCCGCCAAGCCATCGGCCAAGATCGCGGGGTCTTCGGGCATAAAGCCCACAGGCCCCAGCTCGATCCCTTTATATCCCGCGGCTGCACAGTCTGACAGCACCTTGCGCCAGCTTGGGTTGCGCGGGTCGTCTGCGAATTCCACGCCCCAAGAACAGGGCGCATTGCCGATGCGGATCATGATGCCTCCAATGTGACCCAAGCGCCGGAAGCCGCCGAATGGCGGGCTGCGGCGATGATGCGCGACACCTGTAAGCCATCCTCAAAGGTTGGCCAAACGGGGGTTGCGGTTTCAATGGCGCGCAAAAAGTCGCGCGCTTCGATGATGATTTGGTCTTGATAGCCCGTGCCGTGACCGGGGCCTTGGCAAAAGGGCAGGTAATCGGGATGCAGCGGGCCGGTTAAGATCTTGGTGAACCCGCGCTGCGCGGCCTCGCCTTGAGCCTGAAATAGGTACAGGGCGTTTTGGTCTTCTTGGTCAAAGCGGATGGCACCCTTTGTGCCTGTGATTTCATAGGCATAGCCCATCTTTCGGCCCGATGCGACACGCGAGAAACTGAGATGCCCCATCGCCCCATTGGCAAAGCGGCACAGGAATTGGCCGATGTCGTCATTCACCTCGCGCCCTTCAGCGCCGGGGCGGTTGGGATAGACCGTGCCGATGTCTGCCGTCAGCCGCGCAATCGGGCCAACCAGCGCTAAGGCTGCGTTGATCATATGCGGTGCTAGATCGCCCATCGTGCCATTGGCCACGCCAAAGTTGCGCCATTGCGCGGGGCGGGTGCCGTCAGCGTCAAAATCTTCGGTATGTTCGCCGCGAAACCAGATCACATCGCCAATGGCCCCCGATTGCACCAACTGGCGCGCATAGGCCGAGGCGGGGGTGCGGATATAGTTGAAGCCGACCATATTGGCGACACCCGCCGCTTTGGCCGCAGCGACCATGGCCATGCCGTCTTCAAGGCTGGCACCTAACGGCTTTTCGCACAGCACCGGCTTGCCCAAAGCCAAGGTGCGTTCGGCAATGGCGCGGTGGGTTTCTTGGGGGGAAGCGATCACAACCGCCTCGACCCTAGGGTCATCCACCAGCACCCGCCAATCGCCCGTCGCGCGGGCAAAGCCGTAAGCTGTGCGGTAGGCTTCGGCACTTGCATCTGAAGTGGCGCAGATCATTTCCAGCCTTGGGCGGAGTGCAGTGTTAAACACCGCCCCGACGGCGGCCATCGCCACCGAATGGGCCTTGCCCATATAGCCGCCACCCACAATTCCAATTCCAATGTCGCGCATGGGGCTTCCTTGAAGGTGTTTGCAACCGGTTGCAAAATGGGTATCCTAAAGCCTAAGTTAAGGTCAATCGGCTTTTGATGACAGGGGGAACAGGCGTGCAGCGCATTTGGAAACGTATGGCGCTGAACCGCTTTGTCGTGCTGGGGCGCGTGGGGATGGACCTATATGCCGACCCGCCCGGCACCAAGATCGAACAAGCGCAGCGCTATGTCGTGGCAATTGGCGGATCGGCCGGCAATATCGCCGTGGCCTTGGCCAAGCAGGGATCAGCTGCAGCACTTTTGACCTGCGTGTCGGACGATGCTGTGGGGCGCTATTGCGTGGCCGAGTTGCAGCGCTACGGCGTGGATACTGACCTGATCCGCAGTGTCGGCGCAGAGGCGCGGACGTCGTTAGCCGTGGTGGAAACCGTGCCGGTGCAGACGCAATCGGTGCTGTATCGCAACGGCGCTGCCGATTTTGCCCTGTCGGCCCCCGATGCGGCCGTGGATTTCACCGGCATCGCGGCCTTGGTGGTCACCGGCACGGCGCTCGCTTGCGAGCCTTCGCGCAGTGCCACCTTGGCGGCGATTGCCGCGGCCCAAGCGGCGGGGGCCTTGGTGGTGCTGGATATTGACCACCGCGCTTATTCTTGGGCGTCAGTTTCTGAAGCGGCGGGCCTTTATCAACACGCCGCGCACATGGCCGATATCGTCATCGGCAATGACGACGAATTTGGCCTGATGGCCAGCGGATATGACCAAGGGCGCAACTATGCCCGCACCTTGGCGCAAAACGGGGCCAAGATCGCCATCTACAAGCGCGGCGCTTTGGGGTCCGTGACCTTCACCCCCGATTTCAGCTTTGAAACCGGCATCTACGCTGTGACAGCGCTTAAGCCGATGGGTGCGGGCGATGGATTTATGGGCGGGCTTCTGGCCGCGCTTGGCCAAGGCCACACCCTTGAAACCGCCGTGCGGCGCGGATCGGCCACGGCATCGCTGATCGTGTCTGGCATAGGCTGCGCCCCTGCCAGCCCCGATACCGCAACGCTAGAGCGTTTTTTGACCAAAGTTGGAGAGACCCATGCACATAGCCCCTCATGACAACCAGAATAAGGCCATCATTGGGGCCAACCATGCTTTGGTGCCTTTGGTTTATCTGAGCATCGTCATGCTAAACGCTGGCGAAAGTTTCACCTCGCAGGTGGCGGGGTATGAAACTTGCATCGTTCCCGCCACGGGCACGGTGACGGTGCAAACCGATGGCCAAACCTTTGCGGGTATTGGCCTGCGCCGTGCAAATGTGTGGGACGGTGAGCCGGAAGGGGTCTATGTGCCCTCAGGCGCGCCCGCCACCATCACCTGCACGACCAAGGCCGAGGTCTTTATAGCCGGTGCTCAATTTGGCGAATACCGCCCCGCCTTTGCTGCTCGCGCTGCAGATATAGACCCTGTGCAATATGGGTCGGATGACACAAAAACCCACCGCAAAATCAAGCACATCTTGGGCCAGAAATACCACTCGCAAGTCGGCCGATTGCTGGTGTCAGAGCTTTATACCGTGGGCACAGGCGGCTGGTCGGGATTTCCCAGCCATAAGCACGACACCGAACGCCTGCCCTTGGAAACCCGGCATGACGAGGTCTACAACTTTCGCTTCAATCCGCCGCACGGGTCGGGCCTGCAAATGTTGCAGCGCGAAAGCGGCAAGTCGGGCGATGCCTATCACCTGATGGACCGTTCTACCGTAGCGATTGACAAGGGCTATCACCCTTGCTGCGTGTTGCCCGGATATGAGATGTATTACTTCACTGTGTTGGGCGGGCTAACCCAGCGCCCCTTGGTGCAGTATTTCCAGCTCGAACACGCGGATCAGATTGAAACCATCCCCGGCATCAAGGATATGATCGCCAAGTTCAAATAGGGGGCGAAGATGGCGCTGGTTTCTTTGGCTCATGTGCTGTCGGCCTGCATTACCCAACGCCGCGCTGTGGCGGGGGTGGTGGTTTTGGGCTGGGAAGATGCCTTAGCCTATGTGCGAGCGGCCGAGGCTGAGGGCTGCCCCCTGATCTTGCAAGCCGGCCCCGGCGCGCGGGCGCACACACCCCTGCCCGTCTTGGGCGCGATGTTTCGCACGCTAGGGGAACGGGCACGAGTGCCGGTTGTGGCCCATCTTGACCACGGCGAGTCACTGGATGTTTGTGCCGAAGCTATCGCCTGCGGTTTCACTTCGGTGATGTACGACGGTTCCGCCCTGCCCCTTACTGAGAACATCGCCCGCACGGCAGAGGTTGTCGCCATGGCCCGTGGGCTAGGTGTTTCGGTTGAGGGTGAGTTGGGCTTTGTGGGCTATGCGGCGGGGGTTGGGCGCAGCGGTGCGCCATCGCTTGGCACCGATCCTGCAGAAGTGGCGCAATTTGCCGCTCAGACGAGGGTGGATGCACTGGCAATATCCGTCGGCAATAGCCATTTGATGACCGAGGTTGGCGCCCAGATCGACTGGCCGCGTCTGCACGCCATTCAGGCCGCAGTTCCGACCCTTCCGCTGGTGCTGCACGGCGGGTCAGGGCTGGATCATGCCCTGCGCGCAAAACTGGCGCTAGAAACCAACGTGTGCAAATTCAACATCGGCACCGAACTTCGCCAAGCCTTTGGCACTGCCCTGCGCGACAGCCTAGCGCGTGACCCCGCACGCTTTGACCGTATCCAGATTTTGCGCGACACGATTGATCCCGTGGCGCAAGTCACGCGCCGCGCGTTAAGCTCGCTTGGGCCTGCGCCCATGTTCGCCGGATAAGGCCGAAATTAAAGGGTTTTTCCCGCTGCCCCAATGGTCTAGCCTGCCCGTTAAATCAAGGAGGCAACCATGGCCCAAGCAGCGCGACTAGGGGTAGACATCGGCGGCACCTTTACCGATGTGGTGCTGGATGTGGCAGGGGCGCGCCATTCTACCAAGGTCTTGACCACCTATTCCGCGCCAGAAGACGCCATCGTCGAGGGTCTACACCGAGTTTGCGCCAAGGCAGGAATTGCGCCATCAGCCCTGACCCAGATCATCCACGGTACCACCCTTGCCACCAACGCGCTGATCGAACGGCGCGGGGCCAAGACGGCGCTGATCACCACGCAAGGCTTTCGCGATGTGATCGAAATGCGCTCGGAAAGCCGCTTTGAACAGTATGACCTGAACCTCACCCTGCCCGACCCGCTGTTGCCGCGCAATCGCCGCTACACCGTGGCCGAACGGATCGGCGCGCGGGGCGATGTGCTGATCGCCTTGGACCGTGCCGAGGTGGAAGGTTTGTGCGACACTTTGCGCACGGCGGGCTATCAAAGCATCGCGGTTGGGCTGCTGCATTCCTATGCCAACCCCGCCCATGAACGGCTGATCCGCGCGGTTCTGGAAGACCGCTTGCCGGGGGTGATGATCTCGCTCTCTAGCGAAGTCTCGCCCCAGATGCGCGAGTACGAGCGGTTCAACACCACCGTCGCCAATGCCTATATCAAGCCCTTGATAAAATCCTATCTGGATCGTCTGGCCGAACGGCTGATAGCCGAGGGGGCCGCTTGCCCGATCTTTCTGATGCATTCCGGCGGGGGGATTATCTCGTTGCAAAGTGCGGCGGAGTTTCCGGTGCGGTTGGTGGAATCGGGGCCCGCCGGTGGGGCGGTTTTTGCGGCGGGCATTGCAGCGCAGCATGGGTTGGATAAGGTTTTGTCGTTCGATATGGGCGGAACCACGGCGAAGATTTGCCTGATCCGCAACTACACTCCCAAAACCGCCCGCGTCTTTGAAGTGGCCCGCAGTTACCGCTTCAAGAAAGGGTCAGGCATGCCCATTTCGATCCCCGTGATCGACATGGTGGAAATCGGCGCAGGGGGTGGGTCTTTGGCGCGGGTGGACGGGATGCGGCAAATCCGTGTCGGGCCGGAAAGTGCAGGGTCTGAACCGGGGCCTGCGTGCTATGGGCGGGGTGGGGTGCGTCCTGCTGTCACCGATGCTGATTTGATCTTGGGCAAGCTGGACCCTGACAATTTCGCAGGCGGCAGCATTCCCTTGCAGGTCGATGCAGCAGCCTTTGCCCTAGACCAAGCCCTTGGCCAGCCCCTTGGCATGCCCACAATCGAAGCCGCTTGGGGCTTGGCCGAAGTGGTGGATGAAAACATGGCCAATGCCGCCCGTGTTCATGCGGTGGAAAACGGCGAGGATTTGTCGACCTACACGATGATCGCCTTTGGCGGCGCGGCCCCGCTGCACGCGGGGCGTTTGTGCGAAAAGCTAGGCGTTGCGCGGTGTTTGATCCCGCAAGGCGCGGGGGTAGGCTCTGCCATAGGGTTCCTGCGCGCGCCGTTCAGCTTTGAGTCCAACCGCACGCATTTCATGCCCCATGCAGGCTTTGACCCCCAAGCCGTGCGGGATTTGTTTGCCGATATGGTCGCAGAGGCCACAAGGTTCGTGCGCACCTGCGCGCCCGATGCGTCCATTCTGGCCGACTTCAAGGTGTATATGCGCTACAAAGGACAGGGTTGGGAAATTCCCGTGCCCCTGACGCCCGATCAAGCGGAACAGGCCGACCCTGCCGTGTTCTTGGCAAGGTTTGAGCAGGAATATACCACGCTTTTTGGCCGCACCGTGGCGGGCATGGCGGTGGAGATCACGGTTTGGTCGGTGAATGCCACGACCGCGCCCGCGGCGGTTGATGCTTTGCCACCCGTGACAGCACAAGCCCCCCCTGCCCCATCAGGCCACCGTGCGCTGTTCGACGCCGCCTTGGGCCGCGCGCAGGATGCGGGGATTTATGGCCGCGCCAGCCTTGCGCATGGTGCAACTTTGCAAGGCCCCGCGCTGATTACGGAAGAAGAAACCACCACCGTCCTGCCCCTGTCGCGCCAAGCGCGCATCTTGGGCGATGGGTCTATCGACATCACGGTTCAGGGGGTCTGACATGGCACGCTCGCAAGTGGTCTACCAAGTCATGTGGAACCGCCTGATTTCCATCGTCGAAGAACAGGCCCAAGCGCTGGTGCGCACGGCCTTTTCCACCTCGGTCCGCGAGGCGGGGGATTTGTCGGCGGGAGTGTATAACGCAGCGGGCCAGATGTTGGCCCAAGCCGTCACCGGCACACCGGGCCATGTGAACGCCATGGCCGATGCCGTGCCCCATTTCATCCGCCGCATCGGGCGCGACAACATCCACGAGGGCGATGTCTACATCACCAACGACCCGTGGGAGGGGACGGGCCATTTGCACGACATCACCGTGTGCACGCCCTCATTCCACCAAGGGCTCTTGGTCGGCTTTTTCGCCTGCACCGCCCATATCGTCGACATTGGCGGGCGCGGCTTTGGGGCGGATGGCAATTCGGTTTACGAAGAGGGCCTTTATATTCCAGCCCTTAAGCTGATCGACAAGGGCCGCTTGGATAACACTCTGATCCGCCTGATCCGCGCCAATGTGCGCGAACCCGATCAGGTGGTGGGCGATGTCTATGCGCTGGCCACCTGTAACGAGATCGGCCACCGCCGCTTGATTGAAACGATGGTGGAATTTGCCTTGGACGATCTGGACGGGATTTCAAACTTCATCCTGACCAACTCGCACGATGCCACTGTTGCACGGATCGCAGCCCTACCGCAGGTGTCGGCCCAAGGTTCTATGACGATTGACGGCTATGACAGCCCGATTGATCTGAAGGTGAAAGTCTCGTTCCACGGCGATTACGTGATGTGCGATTGGGCGGGCACATCGGGCTTGGACAAAAAGGGCATCAACGTGCCTTTGGTCTATACCAAGGCCTATGCCTGCTATGCGCTGAAATGCGCGATTGCGCCCGAGATCCCCAACAACGCCGCCTCTCTTGCGCCGTTTCAGATCACAGCGCCCGTCAATTCCATCGTCAACGCTTTGCACCCTGCCCCCGTGGCCCTGCGCCATGTGATCGGCCATATGGTGCCCGACACGATCTATGACGCATTAGACAAGATCCTGCCCCATACCGTGCCCGCCGAAGGCGCGGGCTGTCTGTGCAACTTTCAAGTCAGCCTTCGCCCGCGCAGCGATGCGCCCGCCCCCAGTGATGCGGTGCGTTCCGAGGTGCTGACCTTCAACTCTGGCGGGTCAGGCGCACGCCCCACCTTGGACGGGATGAGCGCCACGGCCTTCCCCTCAGGTGTCATGACCATGCCGGTCGAAGCCACCGAACACGCAGGCCCGGTGATCATATGGCGCAAGGAACTGCGCCCCGATTCCGGTGGGGCGGGGCAATATCGCGGCGGCTTGGGCCAGTTTATGGAAGTGGGCGCGCGCGAGGGGCACGAGTTTGACTTTTCCGCCATGTTTGACCGCCTGCGCCACCCTGCGCGTGGCCGTCGCGGCGGGCTGAACGGGGCCCCCACCACGATTGCCCAAGATGACGGCAGTTTGATGCAGGGCAAGGGCAAGCAATTTGTGCCTCATGGCCGCAAGGTGGTGATGGAGTTTCCCGGCGGTGCTGGCTACGGTGCGCTGGCCGACCGCGATCATCAGGCCATTCGCCGCGATCTGGCATTGGGATATATTACACAAGCGGCAGCGCGCAGCGTCTATGGTTTGGCCGAGGCAGAGATTGCCCAAGTTATGGCCAAAGCGCGTCTAGGGGAGACGGAGTGAATGACGACCAAAGAGGCACCAAAACGCTTAAGCTATGACGTGATCATCATCGGCGGGGCGGCAACAGGGTCGTCAACGGCATGGTTCTTAACGCAGAACCCCGATTTTGACGGGTCGATCTTGGTGGTAGAGCGCGATCCGTCTTACGAATTCGCCGCAACCTCGCTGTCCAATTCTTGCATCCGCCAGCAGTTTTCCACCGACCTCAACATCCGCATCTCGCAATTCGGGGCAGAGTTCAGCCAGAACTTGCCCCGCTATCTGGGCCCCGATGCTCCCAAGCTGAAAATCCGCAACTTTGGCTATATGTACATGGCCGCCGATGAAGGTTTCGCCCAAGTGCTGCGCGCGCAAGCCAAGGTACAGGTGGCTTTGGGGGCTGAAACGCAGATTATGACACCGCAAGAGATGAAGGCCGCTTACCCCTTCTATGCGGTGGATGATCTGATTTGCGGCAGCATAAACCTGAAAGACGAAGGCTATTTTGACGGTTACACCATGTTCGATTGGCTGCGCCGCAAAGCGCGGGCGGGTGGGGCGGAATATGTCAGCAATGAGGTCGTGGCGATCACCCGCAAAGGGGCCAAGATTGAAAGTGTCACTTTGGCCAGTGGCGAAGTGGTGGCTTGCGGCCAATTGGTCAACGCCTCGGGCACACGGGGGGCCAAGACGGCGGCTATGGCGGGGATTACGATCCCGATTGAACCGCGCAAGCGTTATTCGTGGATCATCTCGGCTGAACAGCCGCTGGACCGCGACCTGCCGCTGACGATTGACCCCACAGGCGTACATTTTCGCACCGACAGCGATACGACCTATCTGGTGGGCGCGCATGCCGACCACGACCCTGCCGTGGCCTTTGACGATTTTGCCATGGACCAAAGCCTGTGGATGGACCACGTTTGGCCCATCCTCGCCACCCGCATTCCGCAGTTTGAAGCGGTCAAGGTGCTGCGCGAATGGGCGGGCCAATATGATTACAACACGCTGGATCAAAACGCCATCGCGGGGCCACATCCCGAGGTGTCTAACTTCCTGTTCCTCAACGGCTTTTCTGGCCACGGCTTGCAGCAATCGCCCGCGATGGGGCGCGGCACAGCCGAATGGCTGACCTATGGCGCATTCCGCACGCTGGACCTGCGGCCTTTCAGCTTTGAACGCATCACCGCCAACCGTCCGCTTATCGAAGGGGCCATCATATGAACGTGCAACCCAACAAGTTTCTGGCCGCCCTGCGCGCGGGCAAGCCGCAGATTGGCGTCTGGGTCGGCCTGTCGTCGCCTTTTGCCGCCGAGATCATCGCGGGGGCGGGCTTTGATTGGGCCATGGTTGATATGGAACACTCGCCCAATGACCTGACCTCGGTTCTAGGGCAGCTTCAGGCCTTTGCGGGCTATGACACCACGGCTATGGTGCGGCCGGAATGGAACGATCCGGTGCTGGTCAAGCGCCTGTTGGACATAGGCGCGTCTGGCCTGCTTTTCCCCATGGTGCAATCGGTGGCCGAGGCGCAGAAGGCTGTCGCCTCCACCCGCTACCCGCCGCTTGGCATGCGCGGCGTGTCGACCAGCACTAGGGCCAACAAGTTTGGGCGGGTGGGTGATTATTTCACCAAATCGGAACCCGAACTGGCGGTGCTGTTGCAGGTGGAAACCCAAGCGGCGGTGATGCTGGCGGATCAGATCGGCGCTGTGCAGGGCTGTGACGGGGTGTTCTTTGGCCCTGCCGACATCGGGGCCGATATGGGCATTCTGGGCCAACCCGGTGATCCGCGCATCTGGGATTTCATCCTGCCCGTGGCGCGCAAGCTGATTGCTCAAGGCATTCGCGTGGGCACTTTGGTGGGCGACACCGCCCTTGCCCGCCGCCTGCTGGACGAGGGGTTTAGCTTTATGGCCTGTGGGGTGGATACGGTGATCCTCTCCAAGGGGGTCGATGCGATCGTTGCGACCATGAAGGGCTAAGCCTGTTCCCACTTTTGGGGGACTATTTGCAAAGGAAAGACCATGAAACTGAAACGCCTTGTGCTGACAGGGGCCGCTGGCCGACTTGGGTCTTACCTGCGCGAACCGCTGTCGCAGCTTTGTGACGAGCTGGTATCGTCTGACATGGTGGAAAGCCTTGGCCCCCTTTATGCGGGCGAGCGGTATCAACGCGCCGATCTGACCGACAAGGCCGCGATTCACGCCCTGATGGCGGGGGCGGATATGGTTGTGCATTTCGGTGCTATCAGTGACGAGGCGACGTTTGAAGACATCTTAGGCCCCAACATCATCGGCGCTTACAATGTTTGGGAAGCAGCCCACCAACAGGGGCTGCGGCGGGTGGTCTATGCCTCGTCCATCCATGCGGTTGGAATGTATCCCAAGGCCGAGTTCATCGGCACCGATGTGCCGCATCGCCCCGACACGTTCTATGGTCTTGCCAAGTGCTTTGCTGAAGACTTGGGCCGGATGTATTGGGACAAGCGCGGGCTGGAATCGGTGCATCTGCGGATACTGTCCTGCGCGCAGGTCACCTCGCCCCGCGCCTTGGGAACGTGGCTGTCGTATGACGATCTGACCCGCCTTGTCATCCGTGCGGTGGATACGCCGGTCACGGGGTTTAGCGTGGTGTACGGCGTTTCCAACAACGACCGCGCACCGGTGGACAATACCAAGGCCAGTCATCTGGGTTACCGCCCGCAAGACAATGCCGAGGCTTTTGCAGCGCAGATTTTGGCTCAAGCGCCCCGCCCTGACCCAACCGATCTTGCGCAAACCTGCCATGGTGGGGCTTTTGCTTCGGTGGGGTTGGGCCAAAGTGGTAAGGCGCAGATGAACATCATCGACGATACAAAAACCGCTTAAGCCGAGGCGGCGTTCAACAGCGCAAGGTCATTGGCCGTCAGGGCCAGTTCAGCCGCCGCCACCAGATCGCGCACCTGTGCGGCGCTGGTGGCCGAGGCGATTGGCCCCGTTAGCCCCGGTTGGGCCGCAACCCAAGCCAAGGCCACCTGCGCGCAGCTCGACTTATGTTGGGCCGCCACGCTGTCCAGCGCGTCTAAAATGGCCAGTCCGCGTGGGGTGCGGTAGCCGTCCAAACTGTCTTTGCGCACCTTGCCCTCGGTCGAGGCGGCGGTGCGGTAGAGGCCCGACAAGAAGCCAGAGGCGAGGCCGTAATAGGGGATGACGCCTAAGCCTTGCGCCACACACAGCGCCAGCATCGGGCCTTCTAGGGAACTGCGGTCATAAAGGTTGTATTCCGGCTGGATTGAGGTGTAGCGGGGCAAGCCCTCACGGTCCGCCGTGGTCAAAGCCGCTTGCAGTTGCGCCACGCTGAAGTTTGACGCCCCGATGGATCGCACCTTGCCCGCCTTGATCAAGCGGTCATAGGCGGCCAAGGTTTCGGTTTGGGGCACAGAGTCGTCAGGGCGGTGGGAAAAGTAGTGGTCGATCGCCTCGACCCCCAGCCGTTTCAAACTGCCCTCAACCGCCTGTTCGATCCAGCGCGCTGATAGGCCCATGGCAGGGTGGCCCGCGCTGTCTTGCCCCATGTCGCTGCCCACTTTGGTGATCAGCACGATCTTTTCGCGCTTGCTTGGCCGTGCCTTAAGCCAGCGGCCAATCACGCTTTCGCTTTCCCCGCCCTTATGGCCGGGCACCCAAGTGGAATAAACATCGGCCGTGTCGATGGCGTTCAAGCCCGCATCGGTCGCAGCATCGAGAACGGCAAAGGATGCCGCCTCGTCCGCCGTCCAGCCAAAGACATTGGCCCCCAGAATGACGGGCGCGACAGATAGGCCAGATTGGCCGAGGGGGCGGTTTTGCATCGGGTTTCCTATCGAAAAGGGGTTGGGGTCAGATGATCACAAGGTGGACTAAAGCCCCAATGCTGCGGCCACGCGGGCTTGGAAATATTGCACACCCTTTTCATGCCGCCCTGACAGTGGGCCGGGGCTGTAGCCGCCCGCTTGGTAGTTGCGGTGGGTGGAAACGCAGACCTCGTAATCCTCGCGCACCACGGCCAAGGTGCCGTTGACCGACCGCGCGCGGGCCTCGGCCTTGACCTCCGAGGTGTCGGCAAAGAAAAAGGTGTAATGCTGATCGGTGCGATCAACCGAGACAGGATCAATCCGGCTGACATTCATGCCGCCGTCAAACAGCGACAGCGTCCAGTTGGGCCACATCCACAACCACTTACCGCGATAAAACAGTCCCTCTTTCGGCGGGGCGGTCATGCGGACAAAACCATTGTGGGCGGTAGTTTCAAAGGCTTCAAAGTCGATGGCGGCGTAGAAAGACGGATGCGTGCCGGGGATATGATAGCCTTCGACGAAATTGTCGGTGTAAACCTTCCAATTGGCATCAAAGCTGACAGTGGCTTGGTCGGTCGGCAGATAGGTTTCCAAAGGCTCGTCCGCCAGTTCGGCGGGCAGGTCGCCGAGCTGCTCCACCAGCGAGGTTTGCGGATCGACCGCGGCAAACAAAAGCCCACGCCATTCGGCCAGATGCACGGGTTCTAGCGGCCAGTCCTCTGGGATGATCGCCGGATCGCGGCCAAACCACGGGGCTTGGACTAAGCGGCCCGTGTCGGCAAAGCTCCACTTATGATAGGGGCACACGATCAGGCCGCATTCGCCCGCGCCGTCCAACAACCGCGCGCCCCTGTGGCGGCAGATGTTTTTAAAGCCGCGCAGAGTGCCGTCTTTGCCCCTGATGGCAAAGACGCCGAAGCCCGCGATGTCCAGCGTTAGATATTGACCCGCGGCGGCAACCGCACTGGATGGGCCCATGAATTGCCAAGTGCGCAAGAAAATCTGGGCGCGTTCGGTCTGCCATGTGGCGGGGCTGGTATAAAGGCTGGGGTCAAGGTTTAGATATTGCGCTGGGACGGCGAGTTGCATGGCATCAGCTTTCAAAGGGCTCGGACGACAGGCTGCGCCATCGCCAGCATTCCGTCAATCACCTTGCCCCAGATATGGCGTGCGCATCGGCCCCACGGCATTGGCGTGCGACGAAAACCCCTCATACTCCGCCAATTTCCGCGCGGCTTTTGACATATCGGGCCAGCCTTTGGCCGTGACATAGCCGATCGAACTGCGTTTCATGAAATCCATCACCGACAAGGGTCCGTGGCTGCGCGCACCCGCCGAAGTGGGCAGCACGTTGTTGGGGCCAAGGCAGAAATTGGCGACGGAAACGGGGGTGTGGGGGCCAAGCAAAACTTCCGCCGCTTCGGTCAACTCTCCCAAATGCTCAAACGGGCGGGTGGAGAGGATTTCAAGGTGTTCAGGCGCATAATCGTTGATGAAGTCATAAGCCCCTGCCAGTGACGGCGCCAGAATGATCCCACCAAAGCGCCCCGTCAGAACGGTTTGCGAAAAGCCACGGCGCTGCGGTGTCATTTGCGCCCAATGAGCGGGCAAGGCATCCAACGCCTGTTCCACCACGGTTTGGGATGTCGTCACCAGCCAAGCGCAGGAATCGGGGCCGTGTTCCGCCTCGATCAGCAAATCCAATGCCGCCAAGCCGCCATGCACCGTGCTGTCGGCGAAGATAATGCATTCAGACGGGCCAGCGGGCAGACCAGGGTCGATCACATCAGCCAACAGCCGTTTGGCCGCCACCACATAGGGCGAACCTGGCCCCATGATCTTGACGGCACGGCCCACCGTTGCCGTGCCATAAGCCGCCGCCGCCACCGCCTGCGCGCCGCCAACCTTGTAAACGGTTTCCACCCCCGCCAGTTTTGCCGCCACCAACGTGGCCGCATCCACCCCGCCATCGGGGGTGGGCGGGGTGAAGATCGCCAGATCTTTCACCCCCGCCAGCACAGCAGGCACCGAAGTCATCATCGTCACCGACGGAAAGCTGCCCTTGCCGCGCGGTACATAAAGGGCTGCCGAGCGCAGCGGCGTGAACCTGTCACCGGCAAAGGCCCCCGGGCGGATTTCTTTGAGAAACATCGGATCGGGCAGTTGCTCTTCATGAAACGAGCGGATGTTGTCGATCGACCAGCGGATTGTTTCGGTCAACTCAGGGTCCAACGTGGCAAAGGCTGCGTCAAATTCGGCAGCGCTGGCTTTCAGCGCATCGGGCCGCAGCCCCACAGCGCCGTCAAGCGCCGCACCATAGCGGGCAAGTGCTACATCGCCTTCGTTGCGCACAGCGGCGATAATCGGGCGCACCGTATCGAAAAAGCTGGTGAGATCGGCAGAGGAGCGTTGCAGCAAGGCGTCACGTTCCATGCGCGACAGGCCTGCAAGTTTAACAACCGTGACACTCGACATCGTCTAACCCCTTAAATAGATGACAAATACCCGCCATCAATTCCCAAACACTGCCCCGTGATATAGGCCGAAGCGTCTGAGGCCAAAAACACCACCGCCCCCGCCAAATCCGCACCTGTGCCAAAACGGCCCTGCGGGATTTTGCCCAACATGGCCGTGGCCCAAGCCTGATCTTGATAGAAAACTTCTGTCAGATCGGTGCGAAGATAACCCGGTGCTATGGCATTTACCCGCACGCCACGCCCCGCCCATTCGGTGGACAGTGCGCGTGTCATACCCAACAGGCCCGATTTTGACGACCCATAGGGCGTGGCCGTAGGCACACCGACAAACGAGGTCAGCGAAGCAAGATTGATCACCGCCCCCCGCCCCCGCGCCAGCATCCCCTTGGCCACGGCCTGCGTGGTGAAAAACGCACCTTTCAGGTTGGTATCAACGATATGGTCCCAAAGGGCCGGCGTCACCTCGGTTGAGGGGGAAACGTGTTCCACGCCGGCGTTGTTGACCAAGATGTCGATGGCAAGGCCGTGCAAGGCAGGTTCTAACGCCTCGGTATCGGTCTGATCCAAAGCCAGCAATGTCACCTTGCGGCCCAAGGCGCGGATTTGGGCGGCAGTCATTTCAAGTGCCGCCTCACTGCGCGCGGTGATCACCAGATCAGCCCCAGCTTGCGCCAAGGCCAAGGCCATGGCTGCGCCCAAACCTCGACTTGCGCCGGTCACCATGGCGGTGCGGCCCGCGAGCGAAAAGAGTTGGTCGATTGGCATGAGGCACCCCTTTTGGGCAGTCTAACGGCGCTTTGCCACCCTGCGAAAGCCCTTTGCACGCAACGCCATCCCGATTGCCTAAGTTTTTGGCAAATCCCAGCCTTTATAAAACCAAGGCAAGCTTGGGCAAATGCGTGATTGAACTGACAGGGAAACCGTGTTTGCTTGGGTGATGCATAAAAGGCCCCAAAGGGCCATCTTAGGGGAGTATTTGACGATGAAGGCTTCTATTCTTTCCGGTGCAGCCCTTGCCGCAGTTATGGGCCTGTCGGGGGCTGCAACGGCGGGCGAAATCAAGCTGGGCATGACCACTTGGGTCGGTTACGGCGAAATCTTCTTGGCCAAGGAACTGGGCTATTTCTCGGACGCTGGCCTGACAGTTGACCCGCAGATCATCGAGGAAGCGTCCTTGACCATGGCGGGTGTTGCCAGCGGTGAATTGCAGGGCACGGCCGCCACGATTGACGAGATCATGAAATACCGCTCGGACGAGATGTGCTTTAAGGCCGTCTATGCGCTGGATGACAGCCATGGCGGTGACGGCATTTTGGCCCCAGAAGATGTGAATTCCATCGCCGACCTCAAGGGCCGCGAAGTGGGCATGAACGAGGGCTCGGTCAGCCAGTTCTGGTTTAACATTCTGCTCAAACAGGCGGGCATGACGGAAAAAGACGTCAGCATCGTCAACATGACGGCGGATGATGCGGCTGCGGCCTTTATGGCGGGGCAAATCGGCGTGGCCGTGACATGGGAACCGCACCTGACGCTGGCTAAGGAACAAAAGGTTGGCAAGGTGCTGGTATCATCTGAACAAACGCCCGGCCTGATTGTGGACGTCATTGCGCTGCGCTGCGATGTGATTGAAAAGCAACCCGAGGATGTCAAAGCCTTGGTTGCCGGCCTTGAAAAAGCACATGAATATCTGCTTGCAAACCAAGAGAAAGCTTACGAAATCATGGCCGCTGGCGTGGGCGGCTGGCTGTCTGACCCCAAGGATTTCGCAGCCTCGGCCGCGGGTGTGCAGTTCTACGGCAAAGAACGCAATGCCGAGTTCTTTAAGGATGGCGCTGCAGGCGAATCGGGCAAGCTTGTCACCTTGGGTGGCGAGATTTGGGGGTCCTTGGGCAAGTTGCACATGGATGTGACCTATGACCAGTTGGTCGACACCTCGTTCCTGAACCAGTAACTCTGCCTTCCTACAACAAGCAACGGGTCGGGGCGCAAACCCCCGACCCGTTTACATAAAGGTCTTCCCGTGTCCGAAAAACCGCCTCTGTCCAAGTCCTTTGTCCCCTATAGGCCCATCTCTTTGGCCCTCGCCATCAGCTTGGGCGCTGCCGTCTGGGCCTTGGTCATCGGCGGATGGATGCTGCTGACCTACGGCGGGCGCGTGCCCGAGATGTTCTTGCCCGCCCCCGGCAAGGTGCTGATGACGGCAGGGCGTTTGATTGCGGATGGGTCGTTGCTGATGCACACCGCCGCTTCCGCCCAAGTGGTGCTGGTGGGCTTTGTGATCTCATCGGTCGTGGCCGTGCCTTTGGGCCTTTATATGGGCACCTATAAGGCGGTGCAGGCGGCGCTGGACCCATTGGTGAACTTTATCCGCTATTTGCCCGTCACGTCTTTCGTGCCGTTGTTTATCTTGTGGATCGGCATCGGGATTGAGCAGCGCGTGTCGGTGATTATTTTTGGCACTTTCTTTCAGCAGCTGGTCATGATCGCTGATGCAGCGCGGTCTGTGCCGCGCGATTTGGTCAATGCAGCCTATACTTTGGGCACAAAACGCTCGACCACAGTGCGCCATATTGTTTTTCCGGCCAGCTTGCCTGCGGTGCTGGACATTCTGCGTGTCACGGTAGGCTGGGCTTGGACCTATCTGGTCGTGGCCGAACTTGTCGCTGCCAAGTCGGGCTTGGGGTATATTTCGCTGAAGGCCATGCGCGGTTTTCAGGTCGACATCATTTTTCTGGCCATCGCGATGATAGGCATTCTGGGGCTGATCACCGATCAAGGCTTTAGACTGCTGCGCCGCCTTGTGGCCCCGTGGGCTGCCTAAAATGACAAAATCTGCAGATATCACCGTTTCTAACGTCAGCCTGCGCTATGGCAGCGGGCCCAAGACTGTGCTGGCGCTGGATGGCATCTCGCTCGATGTAAAGCCCAACGAATTTGCTGTGATTGTGGGCCCGTCGGGATGCGGAAAATCCAGCCTGCTGTATCTGATTGCGGGGCTCGAGGACCGCACAGGTGGCGATATCACCGTGGGGGGCGCGCCAGTTGACGGGCCAGGGCCTGATCGGGGCATGGTGTTTCAAAGCTACACTCTGTTTCCGTGGCTGACTGTGGCGCAAAACGTGGCCTACGGCCCGCGCCGCCGTGGCTTGGCCGAGGAGGAGCGCACCCGTCTGGTTAAGCACTACTTGGGCGAAGTGGGCCTTGCGGGCTTTGCCCATCACTACCCTGCGCAATTGTCGGGTGGCATGAAGCAGCGCGTGGCGATTGCGCGGGCTTTGGCCAATGATCCCGCTGTCTTGCTGATGGATGAACCCTTTGGCGCGCTGGACAGTCAGACCCGCCATTCCATGCAACGCTTGTTGCTGCGGGTCTGGGATCACAGCCAAAAGACGGTGCTTTTCGTCACCCATGACATCGAAGAGGCGATTTTGCTGGCCGACCGTGTCTTTGTAATGTCAGGCCGCCCGGGCCAGATCCGAAAGGTTTTGCCCGTGCCCTTTGCCCGCCCACGCTTGGGCGACATTGTGCTGGACCCCGCCTTTATCGCCATGAAGCGCGAGATTATGGGCTTGCTGCGGTCTGATGAGGACGGCGAAGACTAAGCCTGCCCAGATTTTATGGGCGCAAACTGGGGTAAGGCGGCACATGACAAGGCCTAAGACAGACCAATGCCCCTTCTCCCTTAGCCATTCAAACCCGCTATGAGCGACATCTTGGCGCAAGCCTTGCCCATCTGGGGGCTGCAGGGGTTTGCAGCCACGCTGGTTGCTGCACGCGAAAACCTTGTCTACCGAATCGACGCGCCAAAGCCCCTTGCCCTACGCCTGCATCGGCGCGGAATGCGCAGCACGGCACAGCTTTTGTCAGAACTGGAATGGATGGCCGCTTTGGCAGAGCGCGGCCTGTCGGTGCCCCGCCCATGCCCTGCGCTGGACGGGGCGCTGTGTCACGCGGTGGGGGGGCAGATCGTCGATGTTCTGGGCTGGCTGGACGGGGTCCCTATGTGCCTTGGCGGGCGCTTGAACCCGCTGGTGGCGGGGGTGCCGGCTTATCGGTCTTTAGGGAGGGCCATGGCGCAGTTGCATCTGAAAAGTGATGCGTGGACGCCGCCGCCCAGCTTTGACCGCCCCGTCTGGGATGCCAAAGGACTTTTGGGCGAGACCCCGCTGTGGGGCCTCTTTTGGGAAAATCCGCAGCTTACCGCTGCACAAGCCGCCCTGCTGACCAAAGCGCGCGATCACGCCCTTGCGCGACTTTCGGCGCTGAAAGGGGCAGATTATGGCTTGATCCACGCCGATCTGGTGCAAGAAAACGTCCTGATCGGCCCTGGCGGACCACACTTGATCGACTTTGACGACGGCGGCTTTGGCTATCGCTTGTTCGACATGGCGACTGTCTTGAACTTTATCCTGCGCGAGGCGGACCCTGCCCCGCTGCAAGCGGCCTTTGTGCAAGGCTATCTGGCGACCCGCCCTATCGATCTGACCGAACTGCCCCTGTTCCAAACCCTGCGCGCCTTAAGCTATGTGGGATGGATCGTGCCGCGCCTGTCCGAAGACGGGGCAGAAGGGCGCCAAACCCGCTTTGTCACCATGGCCTGCCAAATGGCAGAGCAGATGGTGGCCTAACGCCCGCTGCTTTTGCTGCAAGTGCAGCATTAGATTAAATGCCCTGACAACCACAGCCCGTTAATGCGCATCCCTTGGGGGTGCTGCTTGATCTAACGCAAGGTATTGCGTCAAAAATGGGGATAACTGTCACATCGCCGTTGCAGAAACCCTTTAGGCCATCTCTCAAAAGAGGGGTAAGGCGACGACGAAAGCGTCAGAGCCCACTGTTGAGGAAGCAAAGCCCAAAAGGGCGAGCCGGAAGGGGACGATCAGATGAGCATTCACCCTGCCGATTTTCTGCCTGCCGGTG
>Ga0209550_10001129_pt1 | contig 25776 bp, 27 predicted proteins | sample LauGreSuBDMM15SN_2_FD_187567 | JGI IMG/M metagenome (GOLD analysis project Ga0209550, IMG submission 187567) | Freshwater lake microbial communities from Lake Michigan, USA - Su13.BD.MM15.SN (SPAdes) (version 5) | ecosystem: Environmental > Aquatic > Freshwater > Lake | place: Lake Michigan... | reverse complement strand
CTTTAACGGTTAACAAGAAAGTTCCAGTCTTAGAGGGATTTGACAGTTTCTCCAAGATCTATCTGGATCCGTCTTTTGATTTATCGCCACCAACCTCAGAGTCTACAGGCTCTTTTATTTATTCATCTTCGAATACAAATGTTGCTACAATCCACGATACACTACATACAGTCACATTAGGAAACGCAGGAGAAACAGAAATTACGGCAACACAAGCTGAGACAGATAACTTTTACAGTAATTTTATTAAGCTGACTTTAACGGTTAACAAGAAAGCTCCAGTCTTAACAGGTTTTCCTAATATTATTAAAACAAATGAAAGTGCAAGTTTTGAATTAACACAACCAAGCTCAGACTCAGATTCTACTGACGCATTCACTTATACATCTTCAAACACGAATATTGCTACCATTATTGGAAATAAAGTTACAATAGTATCTGCTGGAAATGCTACGATTAGCGCATCACAAGCAGCAACTGATAATTACTCAGATGCAATAAAAACAGTCAATTTAACTGTATTAAACTTAACCGCTATAACAAATTATCTTACGTCAGCAGAAACATCATTAGCATCTATAATATCATCATTAGATATAGTAACACCAAAGGCAGAATCAGCTCTTACACACAAATCCAATGCACAAAACTCCGCATCATCAGCTACATTATATGCATTCGAACAGCCATCAGCGCAATCGGCATCAGCAGCAGCTTCATTAGCAGCAGAAGAAGCCGTCAGGCAATCATCATATGCTGATGCAGCTGTTGAAACTGTAAACATTGCAAAAATTCGTGCACAAGGTTCGGTAGACGCAATCAAAAATGCAAAAGACGCAATTATATTACAACCGACGATAGCAGGCCTAATATCAGCAGAAGCACTTTCAGTAGTCGAGTCAGAAATCGCAGCAGGTGCACAAACTACATCAACGAATGCTGAAACAACTGCTACAAATGCGGAAAGATTAGCCGGAGATGCAGCATCAACTGCAGACGAAAAAGAATTTGATGCATTAACTGCAAAAAATAAACAAACGCAAGCAATATCAAAAGCCACGAATGCATTATTTGATGCCGAAGCCTATTTGCAATCAGCAAAAGATTCACATACCGAAGCAATCAACCAATCATGGTTAGCATCCGAAGCAAAAAAAGCAGCAGAAAGATCCGCATCAGATGCTGCAATAGCCGCCTCTCAACAACCATCAGCAAAGGCAGCATCCGACGCAGCATCGGCGGCAGCAACCACAGCATCCAATCAATCTATCGCAGCATCCAATGCGTTAACAGCTGCATTAACTGCAAAGACAAACGCACAAACGGCAGTAGATAACATAAAGATCGCCAAAAATACAGCAATTAACGCAACATCTTCGAGTGTAGCAGAAGATGCGGGAACGCAATCAGAAACTGAAAAACAATTAGCAGAAGATGCAAAAACGGATGCAACAACTGCGTTAACAAATGCTTCAGGTGCCAGAGTTTTAGCCGAAGGTGCAGCATCAACTGCAGCCTCAAAAAAGACAGAAGCATTAGATGCAGCATCTGAACAAGCAGCAGCGATAATAGCAGCAACAAATTCTTTGGTAGTAGCAGAAGGATATCTGACATCTGCAATTCAAGCATTAGGTCAAACATCAAATAAAGAGAGATTAGCTTTTACAGCAAAAAATAATGCACAAGCATCCGCATCATCAGCTGCGACGGCCGCAATAGGAAGACCATCAATTCAACTAGCATCAGACGCAGCATCAGACGCAGCTATAGAAGCAGATACGCAATGGAAAGCAGCAGATGAAGCATTAACATCAGCAACTACAGCAAAACAAACAGCAGAAAACGCCGTATATACAGCAACGCAGAAGAAAGCGACCACAATTTCCACAACATCTTCAAGCACGGCAACATCAGCAGCTTCGGATGCAAAAACGGCGGAGACAGATGCAAAAACGGCGAAAGAAGCCACGGAAACTGCTTTAAGCGATGCTACAACTGCAGAATCTTTAGCCCAAACAGCAGCAGGGACAGCGCTAAATAAAGCGACAATTGCATCATCTCTAAAACAAGCGATAACAACCGCAACAAATGCTTTAAATGCAGCAGAAGCTTCATTAGCATCAGCCGAGCAGTTAGTTATTGATGCAACTGCAAAAGCAGCATTAGCTGAGCAAGCTAAAAATGCTGCACAAACATCGGCACAAATAGCTTCTCAATCCGCTTATAAAAAAGCAGAATCTCAAATAGCAGCACAAGCATCTGCATATGCCGCAGCCGAAGCATTAAAACAATCAAATTTCGCGGCAGCAGCATTGGCGCAGGTTATAGCTGCAAGAGACAATGCACAAGAAGCAGTAGATGCAGCTAGGATTTCGAAAGCAACCGCCTTTACAGAAACATCCGTAGTTGCTGCAGCAACAGCTGCTGAACAGACAGTAAGTTTTGCAGGGACAGCACAAACATCAGCATCGGCAGCACAAACCTCATTTTATATAGCAAGTAATGCAACAACAAATGCTCAAACATCAGCAACAATTGCTTATAATAAATCAGTACTAGCACAAGCCGAAGCAACCAATACGTCAGGGGTACAAATCCAAAATGCTATAGGTAATGTATGTTTTCTGTCAGGAACGCTAATTGAAACAGACCAAGGATTAATTGAAATTGATAAACTAGATATTTATATTCATACGATACGTTCGAAACGTATAAAAGCAGTAACGCGTATTGTATCAGTAGATAAACATTTAATTTGTTTTGAAAAGAATTCTTTAGCAGAAAATATTCCATCGGAACGTACATTAATAAGTAAAAACCATATGATATGTGAACCGGGAACTAACCAAATGTTTGAAGCTTATAAATATGCTGATATATATGCAGGTGTGACAAAAGTACCGTATAAAGATGAAATTTTGTACAACGTTTTATTGGAAAAACACGAAATAATCAAAGCAAACAATATGGTATGTGAAACATTGCATCCAAACAATATCACTGCCAAATTGTTTATGGCGTTGTCTATAATCGAAGAAGACGAAGACATTGAATTAAAATCAGAAGTTATTGAAGTGTTTAATAATTATGTCAAACGAAAATCAAAACAAGTTTTATAATTATTATACAAGTTGTTCTAAAACACCAAAAGTTCTGGAATTGGAATGTTAGAAATAACAAGTGTCAAATCTGGCTTGTAAATGTACGATAAAGGTACATTCGAATCATAAATAGTTTTTTGTTCCCCAAATGCATTTTCACTGCAAATGATGAATTTCGGTTCGGAACGGAATCTTTGAAGCATTTTTAAAGTACCGATTGCATTTGAGATATTTGTCAGTGTCTTATCCGACATGCACTTGAATCGAAACTTAACAACAATAGGGTTTTTTTCTTTTTTGTATTTTTCTTCGAATTCTTCTTTTTCTTGGTAATATTCATATCTTATTACAAATTCACACCACCCATATTCAATCGACGAGTTATTAAAATAAAATCCATCATCAAGTACTGTTTGTTGTTTCGATCCCACAATCTTTACTATAAACCTGTGTGGTGGATAGATGTTGATAGTAGCTTCTTTGATACACATTGCGAGTTGGGAAGTTGTGAACTGTTTCGAATGGTCCAAAAAGTAAACAAGTACTTTACTAACATCGCTTCTTTCAAAATGTAATTGGATTTCTGTTCCATCGTCAATAACAAACCGTGTGTGATAAATCTTGTTTACAAAAAAAAAAGTGTATTTTTCGCACGATTTTTTTACCGCATTTTTAAATGCTACTCTAAAATTTTGGCCGGTTTCAAAGTGCATTGGCAAGCAGCACAGCATATTTTTTAATTAATGATATATATTTATTATTTCTTAATACACTGTTGTTGTGAACTATAGAGTTGCCCAGATGTACAACCAGTAGTAGATGGGTTTATTTCAAGGCAAGAACGATATCCACGATCTTCACCAACATAACACCATCCACTTGACGACGTAGATTCGACTGGAATATAGCTTTGATTATTTTGTTGGTTTTGTTTTTGTTGTTCATTGTTGTATTCCTGTTGTTGTGAGCTTTGTTGTTGTTGTTGTGACCCTTGCTGTGAGCTTTGTTGTGTTTCATCACTTGTCCATTCGGATGATTGTAAATTTGTATTTGAGGTATTACCAATAATTCCATTTTTAGCCGTTAGTCCAGCTGCTACAATGCCTCCAGCTGTTTCAGCAGCAGATTCACCACTTAAAGTTGTTTCATAACCAATAATAAAAATAGAGGCTATGAATTTGCCAATCTTACTAAAGAACCCACCCATAAACGGATCTAATTTTTCAAAAATGCTATCCACAATACCATCTACAAAATTCGCAGTGCTTTGTGTGCCTTTCGCTAGAAATACAAAGACATTGATCCCTAAAATGGCTAAAATAATGACAACAATAACAATCGCTATAAATATAAAAAATATATAAGATCCTGTTGATGATTCCGTTTCGGATGACGAATCAAATGATGATGACACCGATTCCGTTGCTGAATTTACCGCATCAGAAATGTTAGATGTTGTAGAATCAAATTCATTTGTTGCAGAAGATTGCAATGAAGCTAATGTTTCTGAAGGAGTTTTATAACTGCTGTTCATTTTAATAGTTTTTTTTATAATTCATATGAGTTTAAAAGACTTCATGCTGAAAACGCAATTATTTTGATTGAAAAAAAAAACAATTAAATTAACAAACTTATATTTGAATTTTTTTAATGTTTTTTTTCAAAAATAACTTTTTCAAAATTTATAAAAAAAATGGAAAAAGTGTTACCTTTTTGAAAATTTATAAAACAATGTTTAAAGTTTGAAATACAAAGTTGTTTTTGAATTAGTTTAATATTGAATACTTCCTTTTTTAGCAGGTGCAACACATGAAGCACTACGAATACGCTGCAACGCGTTTTTAGTAACATTTTTATCAAACGATTTATATGTCAACAAACCAGATTCACTAATAGATGTTTTACCTACACTAGTAGCCTTTTGCTGTGCCAAGTATAATGAATAAGGCATTTGTGTAAATGTTTTTTTCTTAAAATCGTTGTAATTATAATTATTATTCACATTTTTGTTATTTGTGTATTGTGATCGCATTGCCGCAAAAGACGATGAATTGTCGCCACTTTGAAATTGGACAGGGTTTGAATGTTTACCTAGACCGAAAGCACTATTCCGTTGAAACATGGCGCAAGGTGCTGTATGATAAAGTGGTTTGCCATATAATGATGCTTTCGAGCATTTTGGACGAATCGGATACGATACGTTACTACCTCCTATATAAGGAATATTACAATATTGATGATATGCAATTGTTGTCATTTTTTAAATCGTTTTTGTTTATAAATGTATTATTTTATTTATTTATTTTTAAAAATCAATATGATGTTCTTTCGCGAAATCAATCATTTCATTGAAATTTTGTTGTGCTAATTCCACACGTTTACGTTTGGCTTCTTCTTTCGCTATTTGTCGACGTGTTTTTTTTTCTTCGTTCAAAACGGCTTCTTGAAGCAAAATATGTATATTCCATGTTTCGTCGTCTTGGAGACATATTATTAATATCATGTCCTCTTTGAATGCAGATATAATGCAAAAAAGCATTGTGAAGAGCAGTAAAATTATCTTCATCATCGTAAATTAAAAAGTAAAAATCGAAAAATAATAAATAGAAAAAAATTCAATTCGAAACATTAAACTTTGATTTATAAATTTTCAAAAAGGTAACACTTTTTCCATTTTTTTTGTAAATTTTGAAAAAGTTATTTTTGTTTTAGAAAAGGATAGACCAGAAAGTTTGCAGTAATCAAATTATCTGTTGATATAAGGTATAATACAAGGAAGACATATTGTTTTTGTTCTTTAGTAAGCATTCTTTATTTTTATTTTTGATATAATAAAGTTTTTACAAATCAGCTATAAGTATATTTCAGCTATAAGTATTTTTCATTATTTAATAAGTTATTTGTCATCAAAAGTTTATCAAGATGGAAAATATTCTTGCGGAAGGAAAATGTTATAAACAAATTGATCCTGCAACAGGAAAAGAGAAATCTTTGGGGAAATATCTTGGATTAGTCAATCATTTCAGTGAATATGGTCATCGTTTTTCAAAACAAACTATTTTGATTGACGATGTTTGGGACGAATCAAAAAAACACACCATACGTTGGTTAAGCAGATATGGTTTCGAAGAAGTTGCAGAAGAAGAAAATGTGGTTAAAAAAAGAAAACGAAGACATCATACAAAATGAAAATAACTTTCCAAAAAAAAACAATTTTTTAAACAGTTTCTTCTTCTGGTGCAACAATGTTTTTCATATCATGATTCATCAAAATTTCCATTTGTTTAAGTGATTTTTCGCTACTAGACGTTTTCACTTTTGGAATTAAGTTTAAATATTCTAATTTTTCAACGACTTCGTTTTTCTTGATTTGTTTATAGACTTTGTCGATGTTGTCTTTGACGTTTTCAACAATATCAAGTTGCAGTTTATCAACGATATTGCTAGTCATATCAAAAGGTTCCGTTACGACTAAACAAAAAAAGAATATAAGGAATTTTTTCTTTTTTCCACGGGTAGTATTATAGTTTAGATGGAAAAGATTGATACATGAATTATATACTTCAATGAAAAATGATTTATTTTGTTTTATATTATTATTGACTTCGTTGTAAAGACATTCCCATATAATCCAAACGATATCCTTTTGATATTTTCCGATTTTACAAATTTCGTCGCGTCTTCCAAGTTTAATTTTTTCTTTTTTTTTGAAACATCTAGTTTCATATTCAAGTAACCATTCAATCCAGTAAAAGCATTGCATAGTGTTTTTTGTTTGAATTGCATAACAAAGTTCATTGACAGGTATATGAAGTTCCGTTGAATCATCATCGTTTCGAATAATATGGGTACCATATATTAATGAAGGAGCCTTTAAGATTTCTTTCAGTTCCGCTAAATCAAAGGATTCTTTTTTAATTTCGATGGAATTGATAGCATTTTTCTTTTTCGATAAACAAAATACACAAATAAGTTCTGCAAATAAAATTCGTATGGTTTGATTATTTCTCAAGATAAGATCAGAATCCTGATGTAAAGAAACGCGTTTAAAAAAATCAAAACGTTTAGAAAGCATGTGTATCAGTTTAACATTTCCAAGATGGATCCATTTACTGTAAAAGAAAATTAACAAATCCCATAATGTTTCGTAGTAACCCGAACATATCATTTCAGCAGACCAAAAGCATGCTGGTTCAATTTTAGAATTTAGTAAAGCATTAATAAATTCCTTTTTAACATCAGATCGTTTAAAGTTTGATAAAGTATTAAATTGAAAATTATTTATAGTTCTTTTATCGTTTATTAATGTATCTGAATATGTTGATGTTGCCATTATATTTTTTGGGGGAAAACTTTTTTTTTTTTAAATCTTGTTGTCGTTGATTTACTTTAATATTTTGCTTCGCACGGATTTTGAAATGTATTGTATAATAGTTTGCCACCGTTGGTAGTAAGAATACCTTTGACTAAATTTAATTTATGTTTTTTTGTTAATGGTATAGATCGATACGAAATGATATCATCACGCAATTTATTTTGTGGAGGAATAAAAACGTCATCATAAAAATATTTGACAGTGGTTGTAGGCAATGCTTTATGTATTGGTGCTTGATAAGCTTCGCATTCGGAAGAAATATTTCCTAAATATTTTGTTTGTACGTTATGGTAAAAATCAACAAGTTGTGTGTCTTGAATTATATAACTGTTTACATTCTTATTTGAAAAAAGTTCACCTTGAGACGCAAATTGTTTATTTCCATTACCTTTTATATTATTTGAATAATGGTTATTGGTTTTTTTATTTGTGGCTACCTTGTTTGCGATTACATTTTTATGTTTTATTCCAGTTTGTCTTTGATTTGCGCAATTACGTCGTGCTCTTTCCAATGTTTTGGCTAAAAGCAAAGGAGGTGGTTTAACAGGATCAAATGATAAATAACAACTCATTTATTATAATTGTCGTTTTATTTCTTTATTTTATATATAGTTGCTACCCATTTCATTAAAGTACCAGTTAGCGGATAAATAGTTTGTATTTAATAGTTGATTATAAGTATCTTTTATTAAATTATGTTCACTTGCACTAGTATTTGGACCAAATACAACAATATCATTAATTTCTTTTGTTCCTAAAGCATAACTGTAGTAGGTTAAGTTAGACAGGTATCCACGAAATCCGCCATTCATTGCAATGTTGATATCACCATAATTTTGCATAGGTATTCCATTCAGTGTGGTACTTTGAATAATATTTCCATTAATGAATGCATCCATAGTACCTCCTGCACATCGAATAATAAGATTAAACCATTTATTCATAGGTAAATCTCGAACTTGAACATTATCGTAAATAAAATTGAATGTGTTCATGATAATAATGATGTTATTTGTGTTAAACAAATATACTCCCGGGCCATTAATGATATAATTCGAAGTAGGAATCGTAAGATTATTTGATGAAATAGTTGTAACAGTAGAGTTAATGTCTTGTGTCACCGTATTATTGTCTATAAAAGTGTTTTGGCTTCCTTTACTGAAAACATGTTGATAATTAGGAGAAGTAGTTGATGCTGTATTTGTGGTTGAAGATTCAAGAAAAATCCAAACTGAATATGTGAATTCAATACCCTGTGTTTCATTATTAGAACGTGGTATAGTAAGCCCGTTTGAAAGCGCTGGATCTTGAGGCAAATTAATAAATGTTTGACCATCTATCATACCCTTTATTAATACAATTTTGGTTGGATTCGATAAAGCAGTAATATAATCAATACCGAACTTCATAAATATAACAAACAAGAAAAACACTAGCATAATAAAGCTAATTTTTCCAATGATAGTGTTGGAATCTGCAAACCCACTTGTTACTAAAGTTGATGTTTCTTCCAAATTTGGTACCGGAAGTATACTTCCTGCTGTAAATTCATTACCTTCAACTGGTGTTTCAGGGCTGGGTGAATCATTTAAAAACCCATTACTTGGTTCTTCCTTATTTTCAGTATTTTCAAAAGTACTAAATGTATTTTCCATTTTTTTGTTTGTTTTTTTTTCGCCTTTTTGCTTTTTTTGCCTTTTTTTTTGCTCTTTTTTTTTTATTAAATTGTATAAGTAGATTGTGGAATACCGTTTTTATTGATAGTAACGGTTAATCCATTTTGATTACTACCAAATAGAGTTGTTAAATATCCTGCACCATATCCTTGTGTATAAAGGTCCCATACTTGTTGCGGATTTAAAGGTGTTGTATAAAACTGCATTTTGGATGTCCAACCACTAAACCCACCACAAGGTGTGATATATAAGTCTGGAGTCGATGTACTAGTAAATGCTGTTCCCTGTAAAACATTGGTGCTGGCTAATTTTCCATCAATATAAATGTCTAAAACAGTTTGATAAACGCTAACTACAATATGAACCCACTTTTGCAATGGGACTGCATTATTCACAACATATTTAAAAGTGCTAGCTGATGTTGAAGTAGAAGTGTTTGTTTGAAGAAGGACTCCTAAATCATTTTCATATTGTCCTAAAAATACCACAGGACATGGTTGAAAATTTGAATTCGCAGTAGCTGTGGCTGATGAATAACTGTCGAAATAACTGGTATCGCATTGCTGTTGAGGCCCTGCGGTTCCATTCGTAGTATTTGTTGAAGCTAAAGAACCTGTACTTCTTCCAAAAATAACTTTGTAACTACCGGGATTAACTGCATTCCAATCATTAATATAAATCCATATCGAATATGAATAATTTGCGGTTAAAGTGCCTCCGTTGGGTAAACTAGTTGCATTGATTGTTTGCGTAACATTTGCGTTTTGTACGTTTGTATAGACTGTGCTTCCACTGAAAAAGTAGTATAATAAAATTGCTAAAAGTACGAAACTTACAACCAGAATAACTACTTTTGAATTTTCCATTTATTTTAATAATGATAAATAATATTATATTGTAGTTTTTGTAGTGTTAGTAAATGTTTGTTATGAATATAGACCTGTTTTATCATCACCAAATTGTTTGAAAAACCATGGTAACGCAATAAAGTTAGAGAAATTTTTATTATCAATAGTATTGTTGCATATGTCAATCGGTTCTGGATAAAATGGTGTATAAGAACATTCAAACAAATCTTGGACTTGGTCAAATTTCATTTCTGCGTCTGAAAAATAGGTAATATACTCTGATAGTTCATCTGCTGCATCCATCTTATCACTAATTGGTGGATTTTTTGATTTGCTTTCATTGTATAAGGAATTAATTTCCACGATATTCAATTCACGGCGAAAGTAAACGAAATTACAAATTTGTGTATTAATGGTTTTGTTTATGGTTTGACCGACAGATATGTCTTGGCTTTTAGAGTTGAAATAGGGAATAATATCATTTTTGGATTTGACCAAGACGGCATCAATAAAAACGTCAACGTTATTACCATCTACGTTAATAACCATAAAGCACCATTTCTGTAATTTGATATTTTCAATAACTATTGTAGATGTTTTAGTAACAAATGAATTATTGTATTCATCTACGACAACAAATGAAATAGTAAGGGTATTTTTAGATGTGTTGTATGTTATGGATGGAATATTTCCAAAATTGACAAACTGAATATCCTGTGAAAAAGATACAGGATGTTGAATATAATACCAAAACGTAAGAGCATAATTGTATTTTAATTCATAAATATTTGGATTAAATGTGTTATTTTCGTAACTGGATGCAGTGGAAGTAGTTGTTACATTAAAACTTGAGTTAAGAGTTGTTAACGTGGAAAAGTTAGTTGATGGTTTTGTGGTGATTTCTGATGGTCCACTAAGAAGTAAAATGCCCCCAAGCCGTGTTCGTTGTGTTTTTAGTGACGGTAAAACTTGATATTTTAGAAAAACAAGTAATCCAATGAAACCAATAATGGTAATATAAACTGTAGAATTATTAAAATTTATTGTTTTATAGTATTCATATGATTTTTTACTTAATGTGGAATTTATAATGTAAGGAATAACTTTTTGTTCAAAGAAACATGGGATGAAAAATAATGCTTGAATAAATATTCTATAATAAAGATTGTTTCCAAATGTTTCCGTTGATTCGAGTGCTTTATACATAAGGAAAAAAATTAAGAAAACAATAATAAATGCAACAACGTTTCTTGAAAAGCTTTGTTTTGATGGGCTTATCAATGTATAACAAATGAAAACTAATAAGGCCATTACAAATCCAATTATACCGACAACCATAAAAAATAATGTCAGTGTGTTAACAAATTTATTACCATCGTTTTTGGTGGCATCGGCGCGTAGAAAGGAGAAAATAGACAAAAATATAATACCAAAAAAAACAAAAATAGTAAAAACAAAAAGAGCTGCTAAATTTGAATTTTTTACATCTGCAATATGTGTGTCTCTTTTGTCGGCCTCTGTTTTTGCTTTACTTGAGGTAGGTTGGCTATTTTCTTCAGATGTTTTTTCTGCTTGTGAATCGGTGCGTTTTGTAGCGATATATTTTGAACTAAAAACTGCCCATAAAATGATAACAATAATGATTAAAACAAAAAGAACAATAAACTTTATAATTTGTTTCGTATCCAAATTTTTCATAACAAATTGATTTTCATTTTTCTTTTTTTGATTATTATCATATTCTTTCAAATACTCTTCTTTTAAACTATCTCTCTTTTTTTGTGCCTTTTCTTCTTTTTTTGCTTTTTCTTCTGCATTCAATTCTAAAAATTCTCTAGGAGAATTGATTATAGATATTAAAGAAATGAATCCAAAAACAAACATAATAATAATACAATTGAAAATAGCTCGGGTATGAGGGAAAGAAGGGATGAATAGTTTTTGAACGTAGCACGGTATTTTATGTTGATGAAATCGTAAAGTTACAAAGAAAACAAACAATAGAAAATAAATAATAAAGTATCGAATACGTATAGCATTGTAGTTAATGTCTGCATTTTCAATGACAAGTTTCGGGAACGTTGCACGATAGAAGCATAGAATACCATACATTATAAATACTGGGAAAAAAATAAACGAATATACATTGTCAACAAATGATTGATTTGTTAGTACAGGAGAAACGATGTATGCATATAAAGATTGGAATGTCGAATTATTGCCGGTTAATGTATCTAGCAATGAATACAACCATAGAGCTGGTTTTGGCATTTTATTGGTTGGGGTAACAAAGAAAAACACAAAGAAAAGCATATAGATGATTAATGATGTCAAATGCAGGAAATGTTTTTCCCTCATTTCTTTAAATTTTGTTAATTTTTCTGTCATTGTGTCTCCTTCGAGCATAACATATGTCATTGCAAAAATAAATCCAAGGAATGAAAACATAGTCCAACTAGCCAGACTATCATTTTTGAAAAGAAAAGTAATAAAAATAATCAAACTGATAATTAAAATTAATGAGTTAACAAGAACAAAAATCCAATTAAGGTTTGAAAACACGAAAAATTTGCCTTTTTTTTCAGAGTCTTCTCTTGCTTCTGATTCTTCTTTTGAATTTGAATATACATCAAAAAGCGTTACCCAATGTGTAAGATGATAAAAGTAAATGAAAACAATAATAGGATAATAAAATATAGCAAACCATGGAGCTCTATAGTATACAGTATAAAAAAATAAAACCAAAAAACATGTTATAAAAATGATATTTGAAATCGTATAATACCAATACATGTAGTCAATATTTTTGATATTACGCATTTCCCATAACCATTTTAATTTTGCTGGAAAACCAGAAACGTTTTCCCACAATTCTTTCTCTTGAATATCTTCATCATCAATTTCTTTGTCTTTATACTTTTTAAAGGTTAATTTTGCTTTATCGCCATATTCGTATAATTTATATGCTTGCATATACATTTGACGCTCTTGAATGCGAGTTCGGCATCCATTCATTATGATTTGAAACATTGTTTCCTTTGATTTAATAGGCAAAGGCATTGTAAGATACCATATGATCATAAAAACCGTGAAAAATCCAAAGAGAAAGAAATAATTTGTGTAAGAATGCAATATGGGGGGTGTAATATTTGCCGAGAGCATAGAAATAAGTAAAAGGCAAGATACAACAACAAAAACAAACAACAAATCCATGGATGATGAATTCCATATTTGGTTTCTATTTTTTATCGCATCATAATATGATTCCTTACCTTCATTGAAACGTTTTTCAAGACTAGCTGCAATAGATTTAAATGTATCTGAAGGTTGATCCCGATTTCGTAACGTTTTGTATGTTGTATCCCATTCTTCGCAATCTTTGTTGTTATTGCCATTTTTTGCGCAATCACTTCCAATATCCATTTTTGTTAATCTAAAGAAGAAAAATAAGAAATTCAAATGTTTTTTTTATTGTAATGTATGTTTCATTTTTTTTTCCTCAAAACAAGTTCCCATTTATTGTTACATTTTTTCCATCGCTGTTTTTTCACCATGGCATTCTCTGCAAAGAGCCACTAAATTATCAACATTATTGGATCCTCCATATTCTAATCTCTTTTTATGGTCTATTTCAAACCATGCGCTAAGTTTTGAATGACAATTTCCACATTTCCAATCTTGCATCGACGCTACATATTTCTTTTTCGTTTCACTTACAACACGTTTTACTTTTGTTTCATTATTTTGCGTATTATTATTATTATTATTATTATTTTCATTATAACTATTTGTATTATTATAATGAATTGTATTTTCATTGTCGTGTTCTAAGCTTGTAAAATCAAAAATATTGGAAAACTGATCAACAGTTGATTTATTAACTGGCAAATATTTCACATAGTTGGTTGCTTGAAGTAAAGCGGTTCTTGCCTTTTCAGGATTTCGTTTCAGCATTAAATAAATAGAAAAAGATAGCATTAAAATTCCACCCATTTGTATATATTTTTTTTGATTATGGATCCACTTAAACATAACCCCATTATAATACGTGTTAAATAATACAATTGATGTTACAATAACCATAAAAATTTCGATTCTCATTTTTAAAAAAAAAAATATTTTACAATGTTATTTCTTTAATATCAGAGATAAAATCATCCATACTTATCCTTTCCAAATATGTTTCATAATATCTCCACAAAAGTTTTGAATAATTATTATTGTTTATTAACCGCATAAAGGAAACATAGCAAGCAGCAATTCCAATAATGTCCACATTATTTAAATAAAATTCATTAAAATAATGATACGAGTGAAATGTTTGTGTTGTTATACTAGTATATCTTTCTAAGACTTTGCTGTAAATATCAATAGCAAATTGATCGAAATTTTTTGTTTCATGAAAAGGTCTCAAAAATGAATAATTACTTTCAAGCAAAGAATAGTGTCCATATCGATTTTCAACAACAATGTTCCATACATATTTTCCAAATTCATAAAAATCAATACTTTGTCGGTTGGATAATTTGTCGGATATGTACATGTTAATATCACTTAAAATACTATCACTAAACATACATACTGTAATTGGCATATTGAAGTGTAGCGGATATCTCTTAAAATTTTTTGGGATTGCAGTAATAGGAGTGTGGGTTTGATGAATGTATGAAAAACCCCAATCTATCAATCTTAATTTTTTTCGATGATATAATATGTTTTGTAATTTTATATCACAGTGATAGATTCCAATTAGATTCAAATGTTTTATTCCTTTCGAAGTTAACTTGACTAGTTTGTCATGAATATGAAGAATGTTTTTCCGTGCGGATACATTTAATAAAGCTTGTTTTATGAAAACATCAACTCGTTTCCCTGCATATTGCATCAGTAAAGAATTTGTTTTATTATGAATATAATCGGCAGATGCTTCTTTAAAATATTTACAACCTTTATTAATAACACTAAGATCGTGTGAAGTTAAAGGTCCAAGTTTACATTCATGTATATCAATTAAAAAATAAGATTTATAATTTGGTATAGATTTAATTTTGCTCATAATTTGTCTAATTTCATGGTATTCTTTGTTGAAATCGTCATTGTCCATTAATTTGGAAATGAGTTTGTTATTTGGGTGTACAATTGAACCATTCCTCAATTTACAAGTAACATTAGGACTTAAAACACAACCGAACCCACCTTCGCCAATTACTTTTGACTTCTTTCGTCTAGAACTGGACTTGAGTGTCTTATATGATGTTGATATTTTAAGCCTTTCTTTATCTTTATTCATTTATTTTCTATTAAATATAATAATAATAATCAATCTTATCGGTAGTAAATCTTATCGGTAGTAAATCTTATCGGTAGTAAATCTTATCGGTAGTAAAACAAAACAATAAATACAAGTAAAACAAATATAATGACTAACCATAGAAACTTTGATTTCATTTTTTTAAAATTAAATACCTCATTTGTTTTTGAATTTTCAATGTAATAGGCTTCATAAAAATCGTGTAAATTAATAGTACGTTTTTCTAATTGTTGATTGATTTTGTTATGTATAAGATTTGTCCATTTAACCAAAGAATCTCTGTTATCTAGAAAAGGCGCCAAAGGATATTTATCGAGAAGGTTTTTATAATTTTTACCGTAAGATGGATCTGGCAAAAACAAATCTAAATTTGTTAAGAATTCATAATATTTTTTTTTGACATTTGAGGATGGATTCTTAGGATATACTAGTGAAATAGTATGTAGAAAAAACCAGTAATGAGGACCCCAAACAGTTGGATTTAATTTGGGCATTTTTTTGGAAACGAAGAAAAAAAAACGTTTAAATTTTGATCATGATATAATTGTTAATAGTAAATTAATTTATTAAACAACGTAAAAAAAATAAAATTATAAAAAACATAAAAAAATGTTATCACGTACCTTTCGTAATTTGGAATGTTCTAATTGTAATGAAATAGGTCATGGGTATAATTATTGTCATAAACCAATAACTAGTTTTGGTATAATTCTATTTGATCCAGCTACACAACGATATTTAATGATACGACGAAAAGATAGTTTTGGGTTTATTGATTTTGTCAAAGGTAAATATTCTTTATCTAACTTGTATCATATAAAATCAAGTATCTTTCAAATGTCAAACAATGAAAAGAAATTGTTGAAAGATAATAAAAACAATTTTGATAAGATATGGTCGTCTTTATTTGATAATATAGATCAGAAAAAATATCATAATTATCATCATTCTAATCGAAAATTTGAAGCTTTGAAAAAAGGAACAGTTATTAATGGAAACATTTATACACTTGAATCTATAATGAATGAATGCACGAGTTGTTGGAATGAAACTGAATGGGAATTTCCAAAAGGTAGAAAGCTGAAAGGAGAAGAGGAAATAAGTTGTGCTATTCGTGAATTTGAAGAAGAAACAGGCATTTTATCATGTAATATTAATGTTATACCACATTTAAACCCTTTTGAAGAAATCTTTTTAGCGTCAAATCATAGAGCGTATAAGCATAAATATTTTGTTGCATTACTAACGAACTCATTAATCAGTTTAGAAAAATATCAGCGTTCTGAAGTTTCAACTATAGAGTGGAAAACATTCGAGGAATGCAATGCAGATATTCGAACATATAATATTGAGAAAAAAAAAGTGCTAAATGATGTTAATATGTATCTAAATTCAAGCTTATCTCGTTAAAAAAAAACTGTATGATGTTTTAAAACAAAGAAAACAAATAATAATAAAAAAAAAGAAGATAAATATATAATCACGCCATGTCGAATATTTTTACTCTTCAAAATTTTGATAATTTTACCGACAAACTTAATTTAGACGAACTTTATGAACGCAAAAAACTCCAAGATCAAAATGAACTTGATTTATATAATAAAATTTTAAACAGAGTGCATGTTCGTATTAAATTGACATCGAAACAAAATAGTGATGTACCAATGTGCTGGTTTTTAGTCCCGGAAGTAATTATTGGCGTACCCAAGTATAATCAAGCTAATTGCATTGGTTACCTTATAACGAAATTAAAAACCAATGGATTTCGAGTACGATATGTAGACCCTAATTTGTTAATGATTTCTTGGGGTCATTTTGTTCCTTCATATGTTCGGCAAGAATTTAAAAAGAAATTTGGTCAAACAATTGATGAAAATGGAAATATTGTGAATGAATCTGACGATATTTCTAAAAGTAAAGATAACACGGCGAATTATTTAGTAGATGGCCTATCAAAAACATCATCGAAACCCGTGAAAAAATTCAATCCAACTTCGTCATATAAACCTTCAGGTCAATTGTATTAAAAATGTTGATTCCAATTCTTTCCAAATCTTTGTAATATGTTTATATTCTTCGTCTAAGTTTATCATAAATTCAACAATTATATTACGACTTAACATAATATGTTGATGAAACATATTTCTGGTTATCTTTTTATTAATTATCACCATACTAGATTTTTCAACAAGTATAAAGTTTAACAAGTTCACAATTTCATCTCGACCCTGTTTCCACGTTTTATAAAATTTGACTACAGCTGAAGAAAATTGTAGACAAGATCTAGTTTTTTCATTTTCTTTGATAGGAATATGAAATCCTTTTTTCGCTGCATGAAAAGGAATATCGCAAAAGTCTTTGTAATGTGTCATTGATGGTAGTTTTAAAGTAAATGATTCAATAAAAATATCTAAATCTTTTTGAAATTGTTTTTTTCTCTCAAAGGTCATTGTTGTGTAATCTTTCAAGTCATCATCGTACACATCAAGATATTTTAATGATAGAGGTGGAACATAAAATATGTCTTTTTGTTCATTAACATACGGATTTTCTTTAATTGCAAAAACAACACATGCAAAAAAATGTGCAATTTCAGTGTAAAATATTGCCAAATCTTTTCTTCTAAATTTGTTTATTATTTTGTTGCTCTTAAGAAATAGTTGAATTCTTTTCATGACTTTGTTGCAATAAGATCTTTGTAAAAATGGGTAAAGTTCTTTTGGAGATTTTGAAAATATAAGTTTCCAAAAGGCCTCATCGATTTCTTCATTGTTTCTTCTCCACCCATTTTTCGTATTTTCGAATGTACTAACTAATGAAAATTGGGTTCCCATAATAACTAATATAATTTTAAAAAGAAAATAATAATAAAATTTTAATCATCAATGTTGTGTTTTTAAATGTTTTTGAAAAACAAAAAGGTATTATTTATAATTTTTCTTTTTCTTTTTTCTTTTTGAAGTTCTTTGGTTTTTGTTTGTCTCATTTTTCATAGGCTTCCGTGTCGTAGTCTTCCGTTTCATAGTATTCCATCTTATAGTCTTACCTCCTTTCATGGATTCTCTAATATTTTCAATAAAACCTTGATATAATTGTGTTCGTAGTTTTCGTAATGCTAAATTGTACATATTCCAATGGTGATAATTTTCAAAACTCTCCGAAATTCTTGCACAGTTATCAATCATTGATAAATCTGGGAAAATATCATTACTTCGACTTCCATAATCCAATAATATAGATGGAGTATAGCAATAGTTAGAACCTTTATCTAAAAAATAATCGTATATAAATTCATTATGTCTATCGATATCACAGAGGCAAAATATTACAATATTAGATTCGTTTCTATAATCAGCATAGTCGTCTTTCATCCATTGAAAAGGACCGCTGCCAATTACACCAAATTTGTCTTGAAAGTCCGATTCCAAAGTGGTTTGTTTACATAATCTACCAGACCATAATGCTAACATGGAACCCATTGAATGACCACAAAAAAAACATTTATGTTTAATAACATCTTTACAATATGAGATTATATCTAAAAGAAAACTTTTTAAAGGTCCATTATCTTCAAAATATTTACCTTGTTTATTTATTTCTCCTAAAGGGAATAAAACATATATGTTATTTGAGAGTTCTGACAAAACAACCCTAACATGAATGTTTGATATTTCTTTCACGGCTTCTTTTAATTTCCCCTTGTATGTGAATGTTTGTAAGACTAAGAATTCTTGTCCTTCTAAATTTATTATGACGTCGTCATATTTTGTTAATCTACTCTTATCTGCACATTTGTTTCGAACCCATGCACAGTTTACAGCCGTAGTACAGTCGATTTCAGTTATAAATGTTTCACAGTCGTCTTTAACACCTTTTTTAACACCTTTTAAAGGTTTTACATATAATTCTTCTTCGTTATAACACGAAATGGATTGTAAACTACTCCATTCAATAATTGGTAAGAAAAGGGAAGGGTCAATGTTTTTTCCAGTATCGAACTTTGCTTTACATATTTCTATTTGTTTTATTTCTTCAATCGCTTTGTTTTCAAGGCTCTGCCAATATTTTACATTTTTTACACGTTTTTTAAAATATAAATCATCATAATGTGACATAAACATAATAAATGCTTTTTCAGTTAACTCGTTCAATTTGTCGTTGAAGTAATCATAATCTTCTGGATTCAAGTTCCTTTCTATGAATTCAACGATCAAATGGTTCGCGACAAATTATTAATTTTGATAATTTGGAAACTAAATCAGGTTTGATTATATCTCTTCGTTTTTCTTCTTTCTCTACTTCTACATCTTCTAGCATATGTAATTTTTTTTGGGGGGTATATATTTGTATTTAAAGATTTTTACAGGATAGGATGTATAAAACTATTAATCATGTTTATTCGCTCGTTCGCAACAGTTTTTATGTTACTATTACAATTTAAATTAGTTACTTCAAAAAAAGGAATAAAAGATGTGTTTCATAAATTTAATAACTTCAATGTTTTTAACAAACCGCATATAATATCGAGAAATCAAGATTTGTTATTGTCAGCATTACAAGATATTGAAACAAAGGTATGTTTTGTTTTAGGTCCAGCAGGTACAGGAAAAACTTTTATAGCTTGTCAGTATGCTCTTGAAAAACTAGTCGACGATAATAGTAAACAAGTTCTTATAACAAAACCATTAGTATCAGTTGCCGATGAAGAACTTGGATTTTTTCCGGGTGGAATAAATTCGAAACTCCAACCATGGATGCAAAATATTCTTCATTGCATGCAAAAAAACAACACAAACATTGTCAATCAATTTTTGAATTCCAAAAAAATTGAATTTGTACCAATGGGTTTTATGCGTGGTTCGACTCTTGACAATACAATTCTTATCGCAGATGAAATGCAAAATAGTACCCCATTACAACTCAAAATGTTATTGACACGAATTGGAACAAATACAAAAATAATTATAACTGGTGATGTGACCCAAAAGGATGTTTCTTTCATTAGTGGGTTAGAAGATATTTTAGAAAAACTTCAGAATATGCCACAATCTTCCATGTCGAGATCTATTCAAATTATTGAATTTAATATTGACGATATTCAACGTGATGAATTTGTCAAGTATGTTTTACAAATTTATGAGCAAAATGTAATAAAGCCGATTCCAAATGATATTGATACGTTGACGTTATACAAAAAACTAATTACGGGAAGTTTAACGGTCCAATATGATGACAAATATGTTGATAATTATCACGATGATAACAAGGGTAAAAAATATGATTATGATGGTGGATTTAATGATTCTGCTATGATTCCTAAGCGTTAAATAATTGTTGTAATAATACTGTATTGTCCTTCTGTTTCAATTAATCTTCCAAATCGTTTTAGTGGATTTATATTGGTAGTAGCTTCCTTAGTTGTGAATTGTTCCATATAAAACATATAGTCTTCGACACTATACACGTTATTTTCTTTATCTACATAGTAATTGATACCAGAAACATTCTGCAACCATATTTCTGTTTCTTTTAACGAAGATTCATCTGCTTGTTTATTCATCAGTTTTGCATCTAATGATTGTTTTTTCCCCTTTGTAAGTTTTTTTTTGGATTCCATTGCAGGATCGACAAATGTTGGGTAATGTTCAAAAAACAATGATATCTTCATTCGAACAGCTTCATCTTCTTGTTCACAAAACTGTTCCAACAAGTCTTTTTTAAATGTTTCAATGTATTTGGTACAAGACTCAAATATTTGTTTCTTTGAAGTTGACATGACTTGGATATTTTAAAAAATGAATTCTAGATAAAAACGCATTTAAAAAAAAACAAAATAAAAAAAAAATGGTTCGTTGCAAAATCACAACAGAAAAAAATGATGACCAAAATAGTTTTTTAAATCGTCGAAAGACACGTTCAAAACAGATGTGGACAAACAAAACACACACGCAACGAACACTTGCTTTGAATGTAGAAAAGGATAAAGCTGATAGTCAAATTAAAAAAATTTATGCTTATTATGATGAACTACATCCAAACGATCCAAAAGAGTCAGTTGATTGTGAACAATATCCACCTTACCCACGTCAACGTATTACCAGATCAAATCCATATGGTATTCCAGAAACAGGACTAAAACATATACGAATACAAAAGCAAAAGCAATTTCAACAGAAAAGAAAAACAAAGACTAATAAAAAGAAATAATAATTTATCTATTTGAGATTAAAGTATCTTATATTTCTTTGTATCCATTGTTTTAAATCTGATATCAAAATTTGTCTTTGCAAAGAATCTGGTAACAAAGTCATATTGCCTCTTGTTTTAAATACAGATATAAAAGAATTGTAAGTCGGAATAAGTTGTCTGTTTGAATACATTTTTAAATTTGAATATTCGAAGATATTTTTTCCTTTTTGTCGATTGACTGCATTATGCATATTAAACAAAACATGTTTTAAATCTTCTTTGGTTTTAATATTTGGAAAATGCACACGTTTGAGTAAAGTCATTGAATGAGCAGAACATGTAGGACAAGGCAAATTTTTGCAAATACGTGATATAAATTGAAAAACATTATGTTTCGATTCTTGAAAAGTTTCATCCTTTAATTTTTCAACAAGTGTGTGTAAAAACGCCCAAGTTGGGGGTCCCCATGTTGACGTTGGCATCTTTTTTTTTTAATTTATTTTTAATACACCTTCAGAGATTTTAATAAATTTTGAATTGCTAAATGATATATTTTGTTTTTTTTTGAGAAAACAGATCAAAAAGAAAATATGAATATAAAAATTAACTTGGATATCTTTTAAAAACGTACAATAATGCTTTCGAAATATATAATTGAAGATAATATAGATTTTTTCAAGGAATTGAATTCATCAAAACAAGAACATGAAGATAAAATCAGTGAAAATAAAATCAGTGAAGATAAAGTTATTGAAAATTTAGAAAGGTGTAGTATAACCGGAGATCCATTGAGTGGTAATATAATTACGTTAAAATGTGGCCACAAATTTAATTACGAGGCAATATTTCAAGATGTGTATCAACAAAAACTGAAAACAAATGATAGTGAAAGGCAACGGGTTCACATAAAATGTATTCGATGTCCATATTGTAGGACAATACATCCACAATTATTACCCTATTTTGAAGATACGCCAAAATTATATGGAGTCAATTTTTATTCCGAATCATTAGATTACTGCGTTTTAAAGCGTATTAGTATAACAATTGATCAATGTGCGCATATTCACACAAATGGTAGTTTTTGTAATAATAAACACGGTACTAGTTTTGAAAATGAGTATTTTTGTTTAGAACATTTAGGGAAAAAAATTCGAAGCATTAAAAACAAACTTGAAATAAACTACAGAGAGTTTGTAAACAAGAAAACATCTGCTATTAAAACTGACTTTTCGAAACCAAAGACTTGCCAATTTATTTTGACACGTGGCCCCAGAAAAGGGTTGATGTGTCAAAAACGCGGAAAATCTGATAACTATTGTAGCGCTCACATAAAAAATGAACCCCCTATATAAACTCAAAATACTTCCAAAAAAAACAAATCGAAAAAAATAAAATATAATTGTAATATATAAAACCAATACATACAAAAAAAATGGATATGCCACAACCAGTAACTTCATCAGCAAGACGACGTAGAGGAGGAGGCGATTCATCTTTCGGATTACCATCGATATCAACTTCATCTGCCAGAAGACGTAGGCGTAGAGGTGGCGTAGGTGTTACTAGTCATACTTATGGTTCGAAGTTTAGAAGGCGTAGGGGAGGAAGTAATCGTCGCAACCGTACTCGACGAAGGCGTTAAGATTATTTAGCAAAAGCACTTAATAATCATTCATGTTTTTTTGCACATTTTTTTTCTTCAAAATTTTGATGAAACAACAATATTTTCTCCTTCAAACAATTCATCTTGAATATCTTTAATCTCAACTGTTTGATTGCTTTTAAAAATTTCTTCTTGGGTATTCTTGTTGTTAATACTCACCAAATTACCATTGTCATCTAGGCCTTGTGTTAATGTAGTTCCAAACTTTTCGGCTTTCTGAATATTGTCTTCAATAGCCTTTTGTTTTGTTTCTTTGACACGTTTTTCAAATTCATTTTTAGCCGCATCTTCGTTCAATTTTTTATGATGCATTAACTGATTTAATTCCTCTTCAAAATATTCCACTTTTTCTGTTTTTGTTGGATCAGGATGCCATGGTAGCCATAATCCAACCGGGCCAACATATACATCATGATTTGGATCTAATTCTCTCAAAATTTTGCATCTTAATTCGGCTTCTTCTTTGGTAGGATATACTCCACGTATTTTTAAACCTCTGGTTGATGTCTGAAACTCATGCTGACTATTAAACTCATTTTCCAACTTATCTTCATTTTGATCTAAATATGTTTTGTAATCATCATGAAGGTTAGATGTCTGTAGCTGTGCTTGTTCTTCTTGAATAAATTCTGTGAAATCATTGTTTAAATCGTTAAATTTGAGTTTATATTTAAATGCCACAAAGTTTAGGAAATCCATGAATTTATTCATCGAATGTGTAAACTCCCATTGTTTAATGAATTCCTCAAAGCAAAACAACTCCTTTTGCTTGATTATCTTTTCTGGTGAAACAAATGAAATGCATGCAAACTTTTGATTCGCAATCGGTTTATCTTCATCTAACATATCAACATATTTTTTCTTTTGAGGAGTAACTGTTGTTTTGTTCTTTTTATTACTTTGTTTAGACATTTTAAAACGGTATTATTTATAATCTTACCTGCAATTATTTTTTAATTTGTTTTTTTTCTTTAATAAAAATTAAAAATCAAAAAAAACAACAATGATGGATTTTAATGAATTGTTTAAGCGTATTATTAAATATTTGGTTGAAGGTATCATGGTGGCCATTGCAGCATATGCTATCCCAAAACGATCACTTAACATTGAAGAAATCGGTCTTCTAGCCATAACGGCTGCAGCAACATTTAGCATTCTTGATACATACGTGCCAAGTATTGGTGTTACAACCCGATCTGGTGCTGGATTCGGTATCGGCGCGAATTTAGTTGGGTTCCCCGGGGGATTGTAGTAAGTGAACATATATAAGTAAAAATATTTAAAAATAAATAAAAAAATAATGTACTCTTTATGGCTTAATCTAATGGCAACACTAGTATGCATTGTATTAATTTTACACATTGTTTACGATTCTGATTATTATACTAATACAGAATGTTTAACAAACAATGATATCATTGATGATAACACTTTTCAACTTTATGTTGGTGATATGGTTTATGATGACTTTTACGTTGACGTTTATGATGAACTAGTTTATAACGAACACAAAAATGATTTCGAAATACAATCCATAATGAAAATTGCAAATATTGATAAAACAAGTATTATTTTAGATATAGGATGCGGTACTGGTCATCATGCAGCTATCCTTTCTACGTATGCAAACCATGTAACTGGACTCGATCGTTCCAAATCTATGATTAAAAAATGCAATTCAACTTATAGTAAACGATTTTATCCTAATCTAACTTTTAAAGAAGGCGATGCTTTGAACACACTTTTGTTTCAACCCAATTCGTTTTCTCATATATGCTGTTTTTATTTTACCATTTATTACATTAAAGACAAAGCACAGTTTTTCAGTAATTGTTACAATTGGTTACATCATCGAAACCAGAAAGGATATTTAATTGTCCATATTGTTGATAGAACCAATTTTGATCCAGTAGTACCACCTTCGTCACCTTTTTTTTATGTAAATCCACAAACATTTGCAAAAGATCGTATCACCAAAAGTGCTGTTGTTTTCAATGATTTTAAATACAAAGCTGAATTCCTTCAAGATCGAGACGAAAGTACTTTTATTGAAAAATTTGAAAATAAAAAAGGAAAAGTGTTTCGAAAAAACGAACACACATTTTATATGGAAACAGAAGAAAAAATCGTCAACTTGGCAAAAGAAGAAGGGTTTATCGTTGAATCAAAAATTGATTTGTTAAAAGCATCATATGAATATCAATATTTATACGTTTTTTCAACTTAAACATCGTAAAACAATTCAACTATTTCAACTAATTTATCCGTTTGATTTTTTAACCAGTATTCAATTTGGCTTTTTAAATCTTTTAAACGATTATCCCATTCTTCTCTTTTTGATTTTTTGATAACACTTAAACCATTTTTATTTAATCCCCAACACGACGAAACCATACATTCTTGTATCAAATATTTGTCCGGGTTGAACCTTATAAAAACAATAGGGACATGACCTACATCTTGTGATAATTGCATTGTTCGTTTATTTTGACAACTGCAATCATATGCTTGATGCTGGTTCTCATCGATTTCAATCATTATGATTTGTGTCCCCAAATCCAAAAATAAATCTGGACGACGTTTTGAACAACCTCCTTGGACTGTTTTGTC
>Ga0209550_10001128_pt1 | contig 25782 bp, 9 predicted proteins | sample LauGreSuBDMM15SN_2_FD_187567 | JGI IMG/M metagenome (GOLD analysis project Ga0209550, IMG submission 187567) | Freshwater lake microbial communities from Lake Michigan, USA - Su13.BD.MM15.SN (SPAdes) (version 5) | ecosystem: Environmental > Aquatic > Freshwater > Lake | place: Lake Michigan, USA... | reverse complement strand
TGAAGGTGACGCTGTAGCCCTGGTTGACGGCCACGGTACTGCCCTCGCGCAGCGTGCTGACCTTGCCTTGGGCAAACGCAGCCGCAGCCGCGTCGGTGATGACGCGCATTTGCTCGACGTTGGCATTGGCGTAGCGGCCGTCCATGGCCAGCAAGTAGCTGCCGTCTTCGGCCACCGACACCGTGATCTGGCCCTCGCCAAAGGTCTTGTCCAGCGCGGCCTGAACCAGCGCCGCCTGGTCATCGCGGGTATGGCCCTCGCTGCCTTCTTTGAGGGTGCTGGTATTGAAATTGAGGGTATTGGGCGGCAAGCTTGCACCGACCACCGGCACACGCTCGGCCGTGATCTGGGCTATGTCGCGCGCCGCCAACGCGCCGCTGAAACTGATGGTGAAAGTGCTGACGTTGTTGGACGTGTCCCAGGTCACCTTGATCGGGCCGCCGGTCTTGGGCGCAGACACCCCGAGCAGCCCGGCCACGGCTGCACGGATGGTCTCGGCGTCTTTGAGGGGGCTGTTGGCAAAGGTCAGCGGCGCCGAGGTCTTGTCGCCCAACTTGAGCACAAAGCGCTTGTTGACATTGGCCTGGGTGTTGATGATCTTGAGCACCTGCTGCTCGTTGGTCTTCTCACCCAGGCTGAGCAGCGCGATCGGGTCGGTGATCTTGGTCTTGCCCAGCGCCAGGCTGAACACCGAATCGGCCCCCAGCGTGCCGGGGGCCACGTTCAGATCGAGCACCTGCAACTCGGAAACGCCCTCCACGCGGGCGACCATCTGCGTGGCATCGACCCAGTCGAGCTCGGGCTCGGTCGGGGTCTCGGTTCCGGTATCGGTGCCCGTACCAGCGCTGGATCCCGTTCCGGTTCCCGTTCCAGCCCCTGTTCCTGTACCTGTGCCTGAACCTGTACCTGTACCTGTGCCTGTACCTGTGCCTGTGCCCGCGCCTGTACCACCCCCCTGGACCGGCGCTTTCTTCAAGCTGGTCTGAATCTCGACCTCGGCCGTGCCGGCCGCGAAGGCCACCAGCCACTGGCCTGACTCGCTGCCAAGCTTGACCGTGGGTTTTTGGATGCCGTTTTCAAGCAAGGTCTTGCCTTTGGCATCTGTGGCCGCGGCGAGCTTGGCCGCGAGCTGGCTGGCCGTCACACCAACGGCCACATCGTCCACGGTGTACTCAACGCCAGATGCGGTCAAGCGCAGATCGAACAGCGTCTGATCTGACTTGGCCTGCAAATCGATGAGGTAACTCGGGCCAGTGGCCGCCTTGCCCTCGGTCTGGGTGGCGGTGCTGGCCTTGACGCCAAGGGTTGCCTCGCTGACTTGCAGCTGATCGAGGTTGGTGCTGGCATAGCGGCTGGCCATGCTCAAAAGGTAGCTGCCCTGGGCGCCAGCGCTCACGGTGATGAGGCCTGCGCCAAAGGTCTTGTCGAGCGCAGTCTGGATCAACGCGGTCTGGTTCGCGGCGCTGTTCGCGGCGCTGCCATCGCGCAGCGTGCTGCTTGCAAAGGCCAGCTTGCCCGCATTCGTGGCACTGGGCAGCACCTGCAACTGCGCCAGGTTGGGCGAGGCAGCAGCCTCAGTGACGAAGTCGATGGTGAAGGTGCGCCGGCTTTGCGCATCGGTGCCGTAGCGCACCTTGGCGCTGGCGATATCGGGATGCGTGGCCAATGCGTCGCTGATTTTCTTGGCGTCGAACTCGGGGTTGCCCGAGTAAATGATTTCTGAAGAGGTCCAGGTACCGATCTTGAGCGCAAAGCGCTTGTTCACATCGGACTGCAGCACCGTGATCTGCTGCTGCTCGGCCACGGCCGTGCCGCCCAGGGGCAGCACCTTGATGGCGTCTGTGACCTTGCTCTTACCCAGCGCGAGCTTGAAGCTGCGCTCGCTGCCCAGCCCCAAGCTGGCATCGATGTCCAGCGCCAGGGTCTGCACCTCATTGACCGCAGCCGCTGGCTTGAGCGCCGCCTCGGCCGTGGTCCAGGTCACACCGCCCACGACCTCGGTCTCTGGCGGGGTCTCGTCGCTGCCGGCGTCACCCGTTTCAGCCTCGGCCACCGGGTCGCTGCTTTGCGGATCCAGGTTGAGGAAGGGCAACTTCAGGCCCAGCTTGTTGAGCAGGGCCGTGCCCAGCTTGACGTAGGGCACGTACTGCTGCATGCCCGCCGGCGTGAAGTCGCCCAGGTCCAGCTCGACGGCGCGCAGCTCCATCGGCTCCTTGGGTTCCTCGCCCTCCTCAGGCTCTTCGTCATCGATGAGGTAGCCCAGAATATCCTGGAGCGTCTCGGGCAATTGGTCCATCACCTCCAGGATGCTGAACTCGATATAGCTCTCGCTCGGGTCGTCCTCATTGACCTCGAAGGTGAACAGCTCTATGCCCAGCTCGTCGGCGATGAGCTGGGCCACCTCGGTCAGCGGCAGGGTCTGCTCGATCGAGATGCCCAGCAAGGCCGCCGAGACCGTGGGGTTGAACAGCCGCACCTGGCTGGGCATGGTCTTGAGCAGGTCGACGAACTGCTCGACAAAAGGCACGCTCGGCCCGATGTCGGGCAGCTCGAGCTCGGGCAGGGTGATCAGCACCGGGGCTTCGTTCGCGCCCATGGGCCGGATGAAAGGCTCCATCAGCTGGTACACGCTCTCGGGCAAGATCTCCGACAGGCTGAACTCGACCAGTTCGGGCGCGAGTTGGCTCAGGGGAATCTTGGAGTCAATCGCGACGCCGAAAATCTTGCCGCTGAAGCTTGGGTCGGCAATCCGGTAGCGCTCGGGGATGACCTGGATCAGGGTCTCAAAGGCGTCGTTGACCGACTCAAGATCAGTCAAGTCGACCTCGATCGCATCATCGCTGGGCGTTGCGATCAAGCCTTTGAGCGCCAGGGCATCGAGGTCATCGCCGGCCAGCAGCAGATCGATCGCCGCATCGATGTCAATGCCGGGCAAGCGGGCCTTGACGGGGGCCAGCTTGGCATCGATGTAGTCAGCATATTCCTCAGGCGTCTCGTAACGCACCGTGGTGCCAAAACCAATCGCCAGTTCCTTGCCCAAAATAGTGGCCTTGAAGCTGGGCAGCGCGATGTCGAAATACTGGGGCAAAAAGGCCTTGATCTCGGGCAGGTCGTCGCCTTCGGGCAGATCCACATACAGGCGCAGGTCCATCTCGGGCATGGCCACCGAGAAGTCACCCTCGAGCCAGGCCGCCATGTCGACCAGGTCGGTCAGTTGCATGTCCTGCCAGCCCAGGGCCAGCTCCAGGCCCCAGTTCACCTCGGTGACCGGCAGGGTCTCGCCCGTCTGCTGCGCCTGCACATTGAGCTTGCCCAGCGCCTGCTGGTATTCCAGATAAGGCAGATCGACCTCGGGCAGGATCAGCTCGATGTCCAGCGCCGGGCCCTGCAAGGTGTAGGGCCCAATGTCGAGCATGGGCACGGTGATGGCGATGCCGGGTGACTGAAAGCGCACACCCAAATCCAGCGGCACGATGCCAGCGTCCACCGGATCGGACAGCAGCATGTCGGCCAGGGTGGTGTCCTTCCAGCCAGCGCCCACCTTGATGCCAAATTCCAGCGGCTCGTCTTCACTGCCCAGATCGATAGCGACCGACTCTTCAAAATACGGCAGGTCGCCAATCGCCGGGCCGACCGCGCCCAAGTCCACCGTGGGCAACTCGAATTCGACGGTGTCGGAATCGGTATCGACAAATGGCGCGATCAGGCTGTAGACGCTTTCGGGCAGCACATCTTCCAGGCTGAATTCGGTGAGGGTGAAGCCCAGCCACTCGCTCGAGAAGTTGTCGATCGGCACATCAAACTCGATCGGAATGCCAAAGACCAGGCCCTGAATCTTGGGCTCGGCCAGCGCGTAATTGCCCGGAATGATTTGAATGACTTCGAGCAGCGCTTCGTAAACCGAATCGACGTCGGTCACATCAACCACCAGCTCATTGCCCGTGGGCACGAACTTCATTTCAGCCAGGCTGACCTCGGTGCCATTGAGCAGCGCATCAAGCCCCACGTCCAGGTCCAGGCCCGGCAAGCTGGCTTGGCCCCTGGGCAAGTTGGTGTCGATGTAAGCCGCGTAGGCAGCAGGTGTCTTGAAGGTGATGGACGTGCCAAAGCCCAGCGCCATCTCGGTGCCCAGCAAAGTGAGCTTGAACGACGGCAGGGCCACGTCTAAGAACTCGGGCAGGAAGGGCGCGATGCTGCCGGCCTCGGCGCCCTCCTCGGGCAGCTCGACATACATGCGCAAATCCAGCTCGGGCAGTTGCAGCTCGAATTCTCCCTGCAGCCAGGCCTCCATGTCGATCAGGTCGAGCAGCAAGGTGTCTTCCCAACCGACCGCCAGCTCCAGGCCCCAGTCGACCATGACCGGCTCCGCTGCCACATCGGCGGGCGTGGTCTCGCCGTCAACTGGCGGAATCAGTGGCACCTGGCCCAGGGCGTAGCGGTACTCGTAGTAAGGCAGCTCGGGGTTGGGCAGGATGAGCTCCAAATTGAGCTCGGGGCCTTGCACGTTGTAACCCAGTATCTCAGTGGCACCGGCCTGGATCTTGATGCCCGTCTCCAGCGCGCTGATGCCCGCCGGCTTGGCCTCGCCGGTCAGCATGTCGAGCAAGGTGGTGTCTTGCCAACCCGCGCCGACCTTCAGGCCCACATCCCATTCCTGGCCGCCCATCTCCACCGTGGTGAAGATGAACTCTTCTTCGAAGTAGGGCAGCTCGGGGTTGCTGACATCGATGACCAGCGCATCGTCCCAGTAGTCTTCAGCCCGGTCTTCAAGGCCCTGCACCTTCATCAGCGCGTCCAGATCCATCATCGGGATCTCGACCACCAAGGGCTCGAGATCTTCGTCGACGAATTCCTGCAAGTGGTCGGGCGTATCGATCACGATCTCGCTGCTGTAAACCAACTCCACCGGCTTGCCCAACACGGTCACCCGCACCGTGGGCAGTTGCACCACAAACTGCGCCGGCAGGAAGGTCAGCGAGTCGATCTCCAGGTCGCCAAAGAATACCGAGGCGGTGAACTCGGGCAGCAGCGGCTCAAAGCGCCCGTCGATCAGCGCGGGCAGGTTGATCAGGTCAAACAGCTTGGCATCGGGCCAGCCGACTGATGCGCGCACGCCCCAGTCGTGGGCCTCGCCGCCGTGGTTGAGCGTGCCCAGCACCTCCTCGTAGCTGTAGTAGGGCAGCTCCGGATTGGGGAAGATCAATTCGAGGCTGAGCTCGGGGCCTGCGCGGCCCAGCAGCGAGCCAGTGTCCAGGGTGATGCCCTGCTCGGTGCCGGTCAAGCCGCCCTTCTTGTCGCCGTTGACGCCGCTCAAGAAGTCGCTCACGCTCAGATCGCCCCAGCCGGCGGCAAACTTAAAACCGACATCGCTCTCGACGCCGCCCATGGGGATGGTGGTCAGCACGATCTCGCGCTCGATGGATGGCATGGCCGAGTCGAGGAAGGTCAGCACATCACCGACAAAACCCTTGGGCGGCAACAGCTCGTACCACAGGCCGCTGTGCTCGTAGTTCACCTCCGACAGATCCAGCGACTCGCCCGCGCCCATGTAGCGGTAGATGCGACCGATGTTGCCGCCCGCCTCGTGGCCGTCTTCGACCATCACTTGGTCGCCAAAGGCCAGCTCCACCTCGCCCTCGCCGCTGCGGTAAGTCACATCAAGGTAGTCGCCGTCGCCGGCCTCGTCGCCGGCCTCGCCGCTGGAGGTGGCGGTGACCACGGTGTCGGCCACGATGGAAGGCGCGTCGTCGGCCTGCACCGTCACCGCACCGGCGACGCTCAGCGCGTAGTCCTCGCTGTCCTCGGGCTGCAGGATAAAAGCTTGCGCATCTGTGCTGACCATGTTGGAGGTCACCACGATGCTGGCCGCGGCACCCGCACCCTCGCTGCTGGCCTCGTTGCTGGTGGTGGCGCTCAGCGTGGCCGCCATGCTGGCCAGCACATTGAGGTCGCCGCCGATGTCGAGCTTGACGGTCTCCATCTTGGCCAGCGCCACCAATGGATCCTCGTCGCCGATCTCCGAGCCCACCAGCGCATCGACCGCCTTGAACAGCACGTTCTGCGATTCCCAGCCCATGGTGTTGAAGGCCAGGGTGGCACCGACTGCGGAACCGCCCGAGCTCATGGTGGCGGTGTTTTCCGCGGTGATCTCCGAGACGTTGTCGGCCTGCACCGTCAGGCTGCCATCGGCTTGCACAGAGCTTTTGGTCAACAAGGCCCGGCTGGAGCCGAGCACCACGTTGTTGGCGATCAGGGCGTTGATGGCCATGGGGCTGGCGGCTCCCGCCCCCCCAGCGCCACCCGCTGCACCTGTCGCGCCACCCGCATCCGCACCGGCGTCGGCTTCGGCTTCGGCGTCGGCTGCGTCGGGGTCTTCGGGCGGGCTTTCAGTGCTGCCCGAGAGCATCGAGCTCAGGCTGGAGGCCTCAGAGGCCGCGATCGTCACGTCGCCTGCGGCCGTCAAGTCCACCCGGTCGACGCTGGCGAGCACCACGCCGCGCAGGTCGTTCATCACCACCACGCCGCCCACCGCGGTGCCGCCGCCGCTGGTCGCGGCCATGGTCACCTCGGCTTCAATGGTGCCGGCATCGGTGGCCAAGACGTCCATGTTGCCGCCCACCAGCAGCGCCATATCGATGGACGCCGTGGCGCCATCAATGGCCGCTTGCGCAGGGGTGAGCGGGCCCACCCAGGCCTGGCTGGTGGTGCTGATCTTGTTGCTGGCCAGCACAAAGCTGGCCGAGGCACTGGCGCCGTTGGCGACGCTTTCGTTGGTGATGGTCGCGCTGATGGTGGCGCCCACCGGCGCGTCTTCTTCCTCGTCCAGCCCGCCGGCCTGCACCGCCACATCGCCGCCCACGGTGAAGGTGGTGGCCAGCACCAGTGCGCTGACCACCGCAGGCTGCTCCTGGCCCAGCGCATCGGTGCCCAGCAGCGCATCGATCGCATTCGCAAACAGGTTCTGCGGCTTCCAGCCGATGGTGTTGAAAGCCAGGGTCACGCCGACGGCTGTGCCGTCGGATTCGAGCGTGGCGCTGTTGTCGGCCGTCACGGTGGAGATGTTGTCGGCCTGCACCGCCAGGTTGCCATCGACGCTCAGCTCGCTGTGCGTGATCCGGGCCTGGGCCGAACTGAGCACCAGGTTGGTGGCGATCAGTCCGTTGACGGCCAGCGGACTTCCTGCGGCCGCATCGGCATCGGCTTCGCCCTCTGCGCCTGGATCAGCACCTGCATCCGCTCCCGCATCGACGACTGCATCGTCGCCCGCATCAGCCGCCGGATCAGCCGCTGCCTCGAGGGACTTGGTTTCGCCGCTGAGCGTGGCCTCGATGCTGGCCGACTCGAGCGCGAGCACGGTGAAGTCTTCGCCGGCCTCGCCCTGCACCCGATCGACCTCGGCAAACACATCGCTGCGCACATCATTGCGCACCACCAGGCCACCAACGGCCGCCGCGCCGCCGCTGCTGGCGACCATGCTGACATCGGCGGCCACGCCGGCTTCGTCAACCGCGCTGACAGTGATGCTGCCGCCCGCACTGAGGCTGACTTTTTCGGTTGCCTTCAGCGCTGGGGCCACCGTGGCACGGGCGCGGGCGCTCAACAAATTGCTCGCCAACACCATGCCGGCGGCCACGCTCGCGCCTGAGGCATTGGCCTCGTTGACGATGGTGGCGGCGATCTGCTCCTGGGCCTCGGCCTCGACCGACAGGTCGCCGCCCGCGGCCAGGTTGGAGCCCGAGACGGTGGCCAGGATCTGCGCCGGTTGCTCGTCGCCGATGCTGGTGCCCAGCAGCGCATCGAGCGCATTGAACAGCACGTTCTGTGCCTTCCAGCCAATGGTGTTGAAGGCCAGGGTCACGCCCACGGCCGCACCGTCGGCATCGGCCTTGGCGGTGTTTTCGGCCTCGATGTGCGCCGCGTTGCGGGCGCGCGCAATCAAGTCACCACCCGCGCTGATGTCGCTGTCCAGCACCGTGGCGCGCACATCGGAGAGCACCAGGTTGGTGGCAATCAGGCCCTTGAAGGCCATCGAGGCCGCTGCAGCCTCTTCTTCGGCCGCTGCCTCTTCTTGCGCGGCAATCAGCTCCTCGGCGGTCGGCTCTTCTTCGGCCGCGATCTCTTCCTCGGCTGGCGCATCTCCAGCGGCCGCTTCAGGATCGGCCTCCTCGTCAGCAGCCGCCTCCTCGTCGGCCGCATCAGGCTCCTTCAGCTCGGGCAGCTCCTGGTCCGACAGCAAGGCGGTGATGCTCGCCGAGCCGCGCGCGAGCAAGGTCACATCGCCTTCGGCCTCGATCGCCGCACTGTCCACCAGGGTGTTGACGGTGCTGCGCACATCGTTGCGCACCAGCTGCGCGCCCACAGCGGCTTGGCCCTCGCTGCCCGTGGCCGCGCCAATGCGCGCGACGATGCCCGAGGTATCGCTGGCCTTGATGAGCACATGGCCGCCAATGGCAAACACCGTGTCATCGGGCAACTCCATCACGCCCGCTTCATTCTTGGGCGTGAGCAGCACATGCGCATCGGCACTGACCAGGTTGGACGCGAGCGTCAGGCCCACGGCCACACCGCCGCTGGACTGCACGGTGTTTTCAATCGAGGCGTTGATTTGCGGGACGGTCACAGCCGTCAGCGTCAGGTCTTCGCCCACGTCGAGCGTGGTGTTGGTGATTTCGGCACTCGACTGGGCGCTGTCGGTCTGCCCCAGTGCGTCGGAGCCGATCAAGGTGTCGATGGCGGCCGAAAAGATGTTCTGTGGCTTCCAGCCGATGGTGTTGAAGGCCAGCACCACGCCGGCGGCCACGCCCGCGCTTTCGGTGCTGGCGGTGTTTTCGGCGTCGATGGTGGCGGTGTTTTCCGCCTCCACGCCCAGACTGCCACCCACGGTGACCAGGCTGTCGCGCAAGGAGGCGTCGGCATCGATCAGGATGCGGTTGGTGGCAATCAAGCCGTTGGCCGCCACCGAGATGGCGCCGCTGCCCCCGGCTTCACCCGATCCTGCATCGGCACCGGCATCTGCGGTTGGCTCGGCCGCGGCTTCATCGGCTGCGCCCTCCTCAGCCGAGGCCACCACCTCGCCGCTCAGGGTCGCCGAAATCTGCGCAGTCGCCGAGGCGGTGATCGAGGCGTCTGCGCCTGTGGTCAGCGTCAGGCTCCAGGCATCGGCCGCCACCTGCGAGCGCACATCGTTGAGCGAGAACACACCGCCGGCGGCCACCGTCGTGCCTGAGCCACCCGCCACATTGGACGACATCGACACGTCGGCGCTGATGCCGGCATCGTCAATGGCCGACACGCTCAAGCCGCCGCCGACATCGAGCAGCGCCTGATCGGCACCGGCCAACTGCTTCTTACCGTCGACAAAGGCGCGGGTGTCTGAGCGCACCCGGTTGCTCGCCAAGATCATGGCCGCGCCCACCGACAGGCCGGTGCCGCCGCCCAGCACATCGGCGGCGTTGCTGATCAGCGCCTCGATGCCCATGGTGTTTTCGGCGCTCACGCTCATCTCGCCGGCCACCGTGAGGTCGCTGCCGCGCACATAAGCCTGGGTCAGCAAGGGAGAGGCGGTGGCGCCGATGTCGGTGCCCAAAATGCTGTTGAGGCCGGCCGCAGCGATATTGCCCATGTCCCAGCCGACCGCGTTGAAGGCGAGCGACGCGCCTGCGGCGGCGCCGGAGCTGACGGCAGTGCCGGCCTTGCTTTGGGCCTCGAGCGCCGCGCTGTTGACCGCCTGCACCGCCAGATCGCCCTCGGTGGTCTCCAGCGTGCTGTCCTCCACATAGGCCAGCACCTGGCCGTTGAACTGGTTCCAGGCAAAAGTGCCGCCAAATGCCATTTGCATGTCCGAGCCGCCGCCTTCAGCCGGGGCTTCACCTTCTGTGGCCTCGCTGTCAAACACCGCCATCGATTCAAGCGAGACGCTCAAGGTGCTGTCATTGCTGGCCAGCACCGCCATGTCGCTGGCGCTCACTGTGCTGCTGAGCAGGTACGCCGAGACCTTGCGATTGACCGTGTTGGTGGTCGAGGCGATGCCCACCTTGAGCGTGTCGAGCTTGGGGATATCGGCCGAAAAGCCTTCGCTGGTGGCGGTAAAACTGGCCAGGTCCTGCGCGATCAGCGCAACCGCTCCGCTGCTGCTCAGGTCGGCGCCTTTGATCCAGGCCTCGGTGCTGCCTTCGACCTTGTTGCGTGCGATCTTGCCATTGGCCACAGCGCTGGTTTCGTTGAGCGCATAGACATTGAGCGCGCCCACTTCCAGGGCGGAATTGGCCACGAAGGCCTGCACATCGTGGTCAATATTGTTGATGTGCAAGCCCACCAGGGACGACATCACCGAGCCGTAGACGCCGGCGTTCTCGCCATCTTCGTTGCCGGCACCATCGAGGCTGGCCGCGGCAATGTGCACCAGGCCGTCGGCGCTGCTGATGCGCGTGGGATTGGCCGTGTCCTCTTGGCTGCCCAGCCCCGCCACTGTCTTGCGCACCACATCGATCTGCGTCCAACCCAGCTCGAAGCCCTCGAGCGCCTGGCCTGCTTTGGTTTCCTTGCTCAGACCGGTGATCTTGCCATCGGCCATGTCAAGCACCACCGAGGCATCGGTCCAATCGATCGCCTCGATCAGCAATCCCACGCCCAGGTTGCCCTCGGCGTCGGCCTCGGGCGCGACGCTGATGTCCACGCCGCCTTCGACCAGCGACTCGGTGGTCTGGGTCAGATCGAGGGCCAGCCGTCCGCCGATCAGGCCGTCGTTGGCTGCCAGTGCCCAGCGCGACTCGGTGATGGCGCTCAAGGCCAGGGTCTGCGCGGTGATGCTTGCGCCATCGGCCACACGCACCCGCGCGGTGGTGCTGCCATTGACCGCGTAGTAGCCGGTCAGCGTGACCTCCTGCTCGAGCTCGACCGAGACCTGCGCGGCCAGCACCACATTGCCCACCACCTGCATGCTGCCGGCCACATCAATGCTCGCGCTGAGTTCCAGATCGTCGGCGCCAACGGTGAGCTGGCCGAGGTCGCCCGCGAAGCTGTCGCGGGCCATCAGCAGCACATTGTTTTGTCCAGTCAGCGTGCTGGTGCTTGGGATGGAGATCGACTCGGCGTCGACCGACAGACTGGTCGCACCCAGGTCGACGTTGTCGATGATCAGGCGGTCCAGGCCGCCTTCGCCGCGGATGCCCAAAATGCTGGTGGGTTTGGCAAAAACGAAGTCGTACGGGTTTTCGCCCTGCTTGGGCACCTGGTCATCGAGGCGCGAAAGCCTCAGCATGCCGTTGCCGTCATTGCTCAGGCTCATCTGGCTGGAGCCTTCGCCCAAGTCCAGCACCAGGGCGGACAACTGGGAGTTGAGTTTGAGCAACGACGAGGTCGAGCCCGTCCAATTGAATTTGCTGCTTTGATCTGCTTGTGGTTTGGTCAAGTCGATCAAGCTGGCGATGCTGGAAATGGTGGCGATGTCCAGCGAGTCGATCGGCCGGGGATCGACCTGGTGCGCCAGGTTTTCCACCACCAGGGCTTGTTCGCTGTCCACGCGGTTGAACTGCACCAATGGCTCTGCCGATAGCAAGATGCGGTCTTCCAAACGCTCGACCGTGCTGCGGCTGCGGCGAAATGCACCCGAGATGAAATGAAAGGGTCGACTTTTGATTTTTTTCATCAAACACTCTCGTGCAAATGGGTCAGGGTTGCGGCGTCCGTGAAAGCTTGCCGCCGCAAAACCGAGCGGGTTTGAACAGCGTCCAAGGCTGCGTACATCGTGAGGTAGGGTTGGGACTGCGCATCCATTCCCGCGTGCAGCCAGCCCAGCTCGAGCGGGCCCACCTGAGCGCAGGCTTGATGCCAAGCCTGTGGAGTGCGGTCCCATGACTCCCACAGGGAAGACAAGTGCGGCGCGAGGTCATCGATGCGCCATTCGCTGCCGTAAAACCGCACCCCCAAGCCTTGTCGGGCGGTGCCCGGCTCACGCACCAGCAGCAACCGGTGGCCATGCCAATCGGGCGCCATGCGCATCGCGTTGTCCAGCACCTGGGCCACGCTGCGGTACACCGGTTGCAATGCTGTGTCCACGTCCTGCGCCGTTTGCAGCAAGGCCACCGTGCCGGGGCCATCCAACCCAGACATGCGCCAATACTCGGTGCTGCGCGGGGTTGTGCCGGGCGTGTCCACCCGCCATTTGCAGGACTCGATGTGCAATGCAACCCCACGCTGTGCGGGCGCGTGGTGGCGCTGGTCCACGGCCGCGAGGGCGTGCTCCCAATACACCTTGGCCACCACATGGGCGCGGGTTTGCTCCACCGACAGGTAAATTTGGCGCGCCCGCTGGCACTGGCTGCGAAACGTTTCTGCCCAGGGTTCTGGCAGCCCTAAACGGTCGGGCAAAGTCATCAAGCGCTTCACCGAGACCCCCGACGGGGAGAAACCAGCCAACCAGCGCCCGAACTCCACCGATCCAGGGGAAAACCGAACCGATGATTCGCCCCCGGTGATGGCCAAGCCTTCGATCTCGGCGAGCATGGCGCGCAAAGCCGCGACAGCGGCAGGGCGCCAATTGGGCCAGGCCACGATGTGCGCAGTTGTTGGGTGCGTCATGCGGCACCTCTGCGCGCAAAGGGCAACGCCGAGGCCAGCCAATCGTCGTTGCGCAACACGGCAAAGCGCCGCTCAAAGGCATCACGTTCACACCGGCGTTGGGCCCAGACGAAAGCCAGTCGTGCGCAAGCTGGCGCGGCGGTGGATCCATAGGCCTTGATCAAGGCCAACAAATACCGGGCCAGTGCCGGCAGGTAACGTGCGGCCAAGTTGTCGGACAAGCACAGGTACATCGACACACTGCCTGGGTCGCCTTGGCGGCCACAGCGCCCAGCCAGTTGGCGGTCGATGCGGGTGGACTCGTTGACTTCGGCAATGATCACATGCAGGCCACCGTTTTTTTCCACCAGCGGATCCAATCCAATGTCGGTACCCCGGCCAGCCATGTTGGTGGCGATGGTGACGCGCCCGGGCTGACCGGCTTGCGCCACGATGGAGGCTTCATCGGCATGGTGCACCGCATTCAGCACCGCCACCGAAACCTGTTTGTCGGCCAACAAGCGAGCCAATGTTTCACTGGCCTCCACGCTGCGCACACCCACCAAGACGGCGCGCGCGGTTTTTTGCACCGCTACCACCTCATCCACCACGGCCGACCATTTGTCTGCCGCAGTGAGCACCAATTGGGCCGGCCGGGTGATGGTCAAACGGGGGCGGTGGGTGGGAATGCGCGCCACACGCAAGCGGTAGACCCGCCACAACTCATCCACGGCTTCCCACACCGTGCCCGAGCTCCCCGACAAACGGCTGAAGCCCCGGAAAAAAGCCTGAAAACTCATTTGGCTCATGGATTCGTTGGGATCGGTGATGGTTAATCCTTCTTTGGCCTCGACCGCTTGGTGCAATCCAGCCGTCAAGGTGCGCCCGGGCGTCATGCGCCCAGTGAACTCGTCGAGCAACACCACCTCGCCGTCTTGCACCAAATATTGGTGACCCAAGCGAAAAAAGGCATGCACCTGCAAGGCCTGGCGCAACAACTCCTCGCGCCGTGGGGCCGGGCGCCAGACCGAGGGCAAATCGGAGGCCAAGCGGTCCAAGGCATCGATGGCGCCTTGGCGCAACCGCACACTGCGCGTGCGCTGGGTACATTCGTAGTCTTGACCTGCCACCAAGCTGGGGGCGAGTTGGGCCAACAGCACCACAGCCTCGCTCAAGCCGCGGCTGGGTCGGCGTGTTGACAAAATCAGCGGTGTGACCGCCTCGTCAATCAACACGCTATCGGCCTCGTCCACGATGGCCGTGTGCAGCCCCCGAACCAAAAGCGTGGGCTCTTGCGCCAGGGCTTCGGGCAGGCCCATCCAGCGCTGGAACGCTCGCCATGGTTCGTCGCGACCGGTGCCAGCGGCGAGTTGGTCGCGCAAATAGTCGGCCAGCAAATCTTTGGGCGTGACGTACACCACATCGGCCGCATAGCGTGCCGGTCGCTCCTGGGCCTCAACCCCCTCATACACCGAGGCCAGGCTGACACCACAGGCGGCGTACAAAGGCCGCATGCTGTCTGCATCGCGCTCGGCCAAATAGTCGTTGGCGGTGATGACATGGCAGGGCCGTCCACTCCAACCGGCCAATACCGCCGCCAGGGCCACGGTCAAGGTCTTGCCCTCGCCAGTCGCCATTTCGGCCAACCAGCCGTGGTGCAAAGCCAAGGCCCCCATGAATTGCACCGGGTAGGGTTGCATGCCTTTGACGCGCTTGGCCACTTGCCCGACCAAAGCCAGTGCAACCGTCAATTGCCCCTTGGCATGGACCGGGTCGCGGCGCAAGTTTTCACGCGCCAACACCAAGGCTGCTTGCAAGGCCGTGTCGTCCCAGTCGGCATAGGCCGTGCATTGCTGCGCGCAGGCCTGGGCTTGGTGCCACAAGGGCTTGGATTGGTGCGGACGTCGCCGCAGCCAACCTTGGGCACGGTCCACCCAGGCGTCCAAGCCTTCGGGCAATTTGTCCAGGGCACGCAATTTTTCCGTCGGTGCAGACCGCACCGATAGGAGCGTGGACCCAATGGGGGGCGTGGAAATGTCCAGAGCGTTCATACGCGGAACTTCCGTTGCAAGAACTGGCGCAAACTGCGCTCCCATTGGAACAACAAGGGGGAATCGGGCAAGGTGATGCGCATCGTTCCCACGCGGCCATGCAAGCGGCGCAAATCTTGGTCTTGGCCCGTGGCCGATGGTGCGGGCAATTGCGCCTGGATGCGAAAAAACGGTTCGGCGGCAGTCAAGCCTTTGGGGTCGTTGGGCTGGACGGCAATTTCGCCGCCCCCTTGCATGCCCAGCGCTGGAGAGGGCAAAAGCCCTTGCTCAAACGGCATCACTTCGGTTTTGGCCGACTGAAGATTGAATTCTTGTTGACCACGGATTCGGATTTCCGTCGCCAACAGACCAGCTTCAAACAAGTGGGTGTTGATTTGCGGCACCACCGCCACAAAGCGCCACTCGCGGTCATCGACCACCGTGCCCAAGCTGCCGCCCCGGGCCACCCATTGGCCACGGCTGGCGTCGAGTTCGGTGGCGCTCCAAATCCCATCAATGGGTGCGATCACCGTCAAAGCTTGTTGTTGGCGCCGTAACTCGGCGATTTTTTGCTCTGTGGCTTCGCGCTGGCGCTCAATCGGCTCGATATTGGCCACCGATGACGCGATGGCCTGCAACTCTTGCGCCAACAACTGCTCGCGTTGCTGTTGTGCGGATATGATTTCAAATGCCAGCTCGGGGTTTTCCAATTGGGCCAAAACTTGGCCAGCCATCACCCATTGGCCCGGTTGGGCCACCAACCGCACCAAAGCGCCACCAGCGTCGCTGTAGAGCTCGCGCGAAAAATTGGCTTGCATCACGCCTTTGACCCGCACCCGATCGGGCATGGGCACCGCCGCCAACAAACCCAAACTGAGGCTGAGGATGCCCACGGTGATGCCACCGGTGCGCAAGCGCTGATGCTGCAACTTTGGGCTGGCCAACAGGTACTTGGAGAATTTGAAAAGCGGCAATACCACTGAAGTGAAAAACATCAGCCATGCCAAGGCGACACCCAAATCCAAATACTGCTCGGCGATAAAAAAGATGATGGTGGACATCAGGACCACCCAATACCCCAGGCTCAACACACCATACACAGGCAACAACCAGGCCTCTGTGGCGGTGCGCGCCACGGGTTGGACGTTTTTCACGCCCAACACCCAACGCTCGCCCAGGTACTTGAGTTGGTCGCGCGAGCGTTGAAACAAATTGGGCACATCCAAGTAGTCGACCAGCATGTGGTAGCCATCAAACCGCATCAACGGATTGAGGTTGAACAGCACCGTCGAGACACTGGCCACAAATATGACGTTGTAAGCCAGCGCGTTCACCACGCCTGGCGCCGTATGGGCCCAAATGAGGACCGCCACAGCCGCCACGGCCAATTCGCTGAGCACCCCAGAGAAACCCACCAACAAGCGCTGAAAGCGGCTGCGAAAGCCCCAACTCGCGGTCGCATCCATGTAGGGCAGCGGCGCAAACATGAGAAACATGACGCCCATCTTGTGCACCTCGCCACCAAAGCGCTTGCAAGCGGCTGCATGGCCAAATTCGTGCACCAGCTTGGCGATCACCATGCCGATGTACAACAGGCCCAAATTGGCGGGCGCGAGCAAACCTGCAGATTGGTCGAACAAGTGATCGGACTCATCGGCCAAGGCTTTCAAGCCCCACAGGATCAGTGCCGCATAGACACACGCGCCCACCGGGCCAAACACCATGCGGATCAAGGGCAAGCACTTCTCCAGCACCCGGTCCGGATCAAACAAGGGCAATTTGATGGACAAAAAGCCCAACAAAACGGCTTTGATTTCACGGCTGCGGCGCTGGCGGAGACGCTCAAACAAACTGGCAGCCGCAGCGCCACGGTCAAACTGCAACAAGTTGGACAGGTGCAACTGCCCGAGCAACTGCACCACCTCTTCTTGGGTCAATGACGACTCGGGTTCGGCCTCGATCAATTCGGACCAGACCTCGTCAATGGTGCGTTGCGGGCCCATGCGGCTTAAAAAAGCATAGGCGGCAGCTGTGACGCGGAAGAATTCGCTGCCCAGGCTATCGCGCAACACCACCCACTCTTCGCCGCGAAAAATTTGTTTGTGCGCGCGAACGCTGCTGCGCAGACAAGCGCGCACACTGGCCACACGGTGCCATGTGTCGCTGTAGGTGCGCCCGCTGGCTTCGTCCATGCTCATATCCAGAAAAACTCCCGCAAGAAACGAATGGTGCGGTGGGTCAAAACCCAAATCAAGGGGCGGTCCCCGGCATCGATGCGGGCCGAGCCCCCCATGCCAGGCCGCCACCAAATGGGGATGTCGCCTTGCACCTTGGCTCTGGCGAGGTAGATATTGCGGCCTTCGCGCAAGATGGATGCTGGGTCAATCCGCTCGAGAAAAATCGCGAACCGCTGGTCGGGTCGTCCGACCAAAGCGAATTCACCGGTGGATCCCACTTTTACCTCATGCACATCGACTTGATCGATTTCCAACTCCAAATACGCGTCATCGGTTTGGGCCAATTTCAACAACAAGTCACCTTTGCGCAAAGGCGCACCCAGGTTTTTTTTCAGCTCACCCTCGACCACCACACCGGCATGCGGGGCGGTCACTTTGGCATGCTGCAATTGGTGACGCACCAGCGCCAGGCGCGAAGCCGACTGCTCTTGGCGTGCCAAGTTAATCTGCATTTCAGCCAATTGGCGCGTCGCCTGTGCTTTTTCGGCCTCGCGGCTGTAGCGCAACACATCCGCATCAGCCATGGACTCTTCGAGCGCCAAATCACGGGTGTCAAGTTGCACCAAGACCTGCCCGGCTTCCACTTTGTCGCCAATTTCCACATGGACTTGGCGCAGGTAGCCATCAAATGGCGCCGGCATGAACAACAAGTCTTTGCTGCGCAAAGTCAGGGTGGCATCGACGCGATATGCCCATGGCCACAAGCACAGCACCAGCAACAGCACAACGGCGCTCAAGCCCGCCAACTTCCAAGCACTGTGCTTGGGGCTGAGGCTGTTTTGGTAGGCGCTTTTCACGGCCCCCAACATGCGCGCACCCCACCAGCGGTCACGGGTCTTCAAATCGGCCATGGGACGCACCACCATGTCGGCCACCAAGCTCAACTCCCACAGCGCGTCATCGTCCCAGGTGCCTTGGCGCTTCTCCAGACACAGAACGCCTTGCACCCCCTGATCGTCGCGCAGGGGGACACAGACCACAGCAGCCACCCCCTGCATCAAGGCGTAGGACTCGTGGGCGCGGCTGACCAGGCGCGCATCTGCGGGCAATGGATAGCGCACCGGCTGGGCTTGATCGGCGGCCTCTTCCATGGCACTTTCCAGGGCGCGGCTGAGTGTCGAATGCGGGTCAAATTTCTCCACATGGCTGATGGCGGTCAAACGCACATACGGGGCCACCATCCACCCCAAGGAAACGCGGTCGGCTTGAAACCGAACCGCCAGGGCATTGCACAACTCAAAGGCCATTTGCATGAACTTTTTTTGTCGGTTCAGCTCGATGTTCAAGCGCAAAATTTCATACAAGCGCTGCGCATGGGGCTCGCCCACCAAGTCCGTGGACGCCGAGGTGGGCTGGGTGGTTTGGGTCGCAGCGGCGTCGGGCTGGCGCTGGGCATAGGCAACAGGGACCTTCACAACCTCTTGGGCCCAGGCCAGCAATCCTTGCGCATCGTCAATGAATGCGCCCGCTTCCAAAGCCACCACCGCGGCCACTTGCTGTGCGCCCATGGGCGAGGCTTGAAAGCGCATGACCAGGGCTTGTCCGCCATGGGCCAAAGTTTCCACACTGAGGTCAGGCCGCGCGGCCTGTCCCAACCATTGCAAGACATGGTCCGCATCGCCCAAAAGCTCGTTTGCATCACTGGGCCACTGGGCCAAGGCTTTCCAAGGTTGTCCTATGCCCGACACCAATAGCAATACCCGCCGGGCTTGCAAGCCTTGCCCGATAGCCTGGATGTACTGCGCCCAAAATGTTTGCGCAGGGGCTTGCAGCGCAGCCAAGCGCGCCCATTGGCTGACCGGGTTTGGATGCGCTGCGGCAGCGGCATGGGCTTGATGGGCTTTTTGAGAGGTGGCGTTCATGCGCTAGTGCCTCACAACAGCAGGCGGCCGCTGATGCCTGGCCGCACAGATCCATCGAAGTTTTCAAACTCTGCAATCACCTCCAACAAGCCGCTGGAAGGATCAGCCACCGGCGAGACAAACACCACCTTGGCCGCTCTGCGCTTGACTTGTCCGTCCATGCTCAACTCAATGTTGACCATGGCTCCCACCTGGAGCTTGGTGCCTGTGCGCGCGGCCACCGTGCCCATGAAACGAACCCGACTGGTGTCGACCAAAGTGATCAAAGGTTCATGGGCACCAATGCTTTCGCCCACCCGCAAGGCCACTTTGGTGACCACACCGTCGTAAGGGGCGCGCAAATGGCGTCGCTCAAATGCCTCTTGGGCCAGCAACAGTTCAATCCGCTCCCTTTCTTTGCCGGCCTCGAGCGCTTTGCGCTCGGCACTCACGCTGCCCAGGGCTATTTCTTCGTCTTCGGCCTGTTTGCGCGAGATGCCTCCGCTGAGCAGCAAAGGCGCCAGCGCAGCCACTTGGGTGGCCAGGGTTTTTTCTTTTTGGCGCAATTCTTCCAGCTTGGCCTGGTCTTGCAGTTGCAAGCGCCGCCGTTGCACCTCCAAGTCCTCCAGGGTTTTGTCCAGGTACATCAGCACCTGCCCTTTGCTGACCCGGCTGCCCTCGCGCACCAACATGCCATCGATGCGCCCAGCCACGGTCATGCTGAGCTTGACATCTCTCAGGGCTTGCGTCACCCCGGGCGCACTCGGGCTGGAGGTGGCAGGCGGTGCCGTGTTGAGCGATGGGGCGCTCAGGGCGGGGGTGGCCTGGGTTGTGGCTGCTTTGCCCTGTGTGGGCGCTGCAGTTTGCGCCCATGAAGCACTGGCGCTGGCCGCGCACCAACACAGCATCAACCAAGGCGCGATGGGCTGCAGTGGATAAGCCGTCATTTCAACAACATCCGCATTCAAGAAGGCCAGCGCTGCAGCAATATGCCTTGTGCCGACTCCAAAATGACCTGTGCTTTGGCGTGGGCCAATTGCTGCTCGATCACCATCAAACGCGAATTGATGGTTTTTTCTTCGCGCATCAATACTTCACGAATTTCACTGCGCCCGGCATTGAATTTTTTGCGCTCGACATCGAGTTGCAGTTGCTCTCGCACAGCGACCTCTTGCCAATGGATCCAACGCTCCATGGCGCTGTTGCGCATGTGCACACCGGTATCGATGTCGTTGGTGATTTGCACCTCCAGCGCCTTGATGGCGATCAAAGCGTTTTCACGGCGCAAATTGGCAGCGGCCACATCTGCACGCCCTTGCAAGTTACCCCCCAGGGGCACTTGCAGCTGCAATCCCAAGCTCCAAGTGGCGTAGTCACGCATCACCTCCGAACCGAATGCCGTGCCAGCAGCATAGGCCAAGCCATTTTGACCATAGCTGGCAACCAAATCAATGCGCGGCAAGGCTTGGTTTTTGGCATAAACCAACTGCACACCTTCGCGTTCGAGCATCTTTTTTTGCATCAAATAATCGTGCCGTGACTCCAACGCAGTGCGCAAAGCCGCTTCCAATGGGTGGGCTTGAGCTGATCGGGGCACTGTGGGCAAATCCTCGGCAGCCTTCCACACGGCCACATCGTTGCCAGTGACGGCCATGATCAGGGTGTTGAGGCGGTTGAGGCGTTCGCGCTCGCCTTGTTTGGCCTCACTCAAACCGGCGCGAAACCTTGACAGCGAGTTCTCCACCTCCACCACATCGATGTCGGCCAGTCGCCCTTGACGCGACAAGGCTCGGGCTTCACTCAGCAAGCGCTGTGCAGTTTGGATTTTTTCCGAGGCCGCATTCACCCGGTGTTGGGCCATGACCAATTCGTAGTAGCCCAAAGCGGCCTCAGCAACAATGCTCGACTCTGTTTCGCGCAAGGTGTGCTTGGCCACATCCAGGTCCAAATCGGCCACCTGTGCACGCGCCAGGGTGACGGCAACACCACCGTCCTTGGCCAAGGGTTGGGTCAAGGTCAAGCCCCAATTTGCGCGGTTGTCTCTGGCCCCAAAGGGGCGGCTGGCATCGTTTTGGTTGATGTTGGTGATGAACTGCGACAAGGTCGTCTTGGCCTCCACCTTGGCACCACTGGGCAGCAGTTGGCTCACCCCTGCAGCATAGTCTTGGCCATCTCGCATGTATAAACTGCTCATGGAGTTGGTCAGCTTTTCTGCCTCGGTGGAGCGTGACAACTTTTCTTCGTAGGTGCTGGGCTGCCGATTGACGCCGTTGGTGGCCGACAGCGTGGCCATGGGCATAAATGCTGCAACAGCCCGGTCAATGCCCGTGGCAGAGACGTCTCTTTCGATTTGTTTGTTGCGAATGTCTTTGTTGGCTGTGCGCACTTGAAGAATCAAATCTTTCAGGCCCCAGGATTTGGCCTGCGCCGCGGCACCGACAACTTCGATAAAAGTCTGGGCCTGCACATGGAACCCAGCCGCCCACAAAACCATTGACACACCAAGTGTCAACCACCGCCGCTGGCACCCTGCCTTGTCCATGCCCATACCTCTAAAAATGTAGCCTGTGGTCGCATCTCCAGCCCCTTGTGCACGCGTTACCCGGTGCCCGCGGGGTGAAGGGCGACACTTATTGAAGGACCTCTTTGGCTTTGCGCCGCGCACTCGGGTTGGCAGGGGCATCCTCCGCACCGACCGTTGCCACAGGTTCTTTCATGCTGGCCAAACGCTCAATTTGCGACAGCGAAATCAAATGCGCATAGATCGCTGGCAAATACCCTTTTTGTCTAATTTCAGCGAATTTGGCATCGGTGAAATTGTTCAAGCGCTCTTCGTTGATGACGTAGCACCCTGTGATGTTGCGAATTTGATTGGCGGCGTTGACACGCATGTTCAAGGGCGTGAGCAAGTTGTTTTGGATCAAAAATTTGCTGAACTCATGGGTCATGGTGTCCATTTGCTGGAGTTCACCCAGGTAACGTTTGACGTTTTCAATCACCTGTGTGGGATTGCCCTGCTCATCGAACATGGGTGCGCCTTCGGTGTCGCTGAGCAAGTCACTGGCTTCGTCAACACACACGATGTAACGGTCGGCCTCAGCGGCCTTGGTCAACGCAAATGGGTAACGACGGATGATGGCCGGTATGTAAGAACCCGCCCACTTCCCCTCGCTGCTGACAAACAGGTTCTCTCCCGCATCCAAGCCCATCAACGCGACAGGTCGAAAATCATCATTTGCCTTGTCTTCTAAAAAGACCAGGGGATAAATCGCCGCAGCGCGTGCGAATTCGTGCACGGTGACGTACGCCACATGGAACTTCGAGGCGAACCGGAAATCACTGCTGGTGCGTATTTTTTTGCCCGCATGGCGATCTTTGTTGACAGGCACGACTTGCTCAAACATATTTCATCCTTGAAAATTCATGAAAAAATTCACCCACGCCTTCCAATTTATGGGGCGTTTGCCGTCCGCTTCACGCAGGGACCGACCTTGATTTAGAGATGTTAGTTTTGAAGGTATAAATCACCAACATTTGAATTTCGACATTTATACGAACAAATCCGACATTTATGTTACAAATTAATAATTTTGTTAATATAAATACGGCCCATTTATTTTTAATGATGCTTTTTTATTTGTTGCGATTGGGCTTGTGTTTGGGCTGTTTGGTCGGATTTGGCGCTGCCCAAGCTGATTTATTGACAAACAACATGTCATCCTTGTCTGCATTGCAAAATATTTCCATACTCGAGGACAAGCAGGGAGACATGGGCTTTGAGCAAGCCAGCCGTCCCGAAAACGCCGCTCTGTACAAGCCCTGGCCCGTTGACCAAGGTCAAATCAATATGGGCTTTACGCAGTCTGCCTATTGGATCCGGGTCGGACTGCAACGCGCTGCCGATGCACCAGCGAATTGGGTGCTCGAGGTGCCTTTTTTCCTGTTGAACCAGGTGGATTTTTATGCCCCACAGCGACCGGTGGTGCGCACCGGTGGCGAGCGCCCCTTGGCATCCAGGCCTTTTTTGCATCGCTTTTTTGCTTTTCCCGTCGAGATCGACACGCAAACCCAACACTTCTACTTGCGCGTGAGCAGCCACCACAGCGTCACCGTGCCCATCACGATATGGCAAGAGCAAACCTTTCGGCACCACGTTCAAAACACCACCTTGCTGCAAGCGCTCTACTTTGGCGGTTTGCTGGCCTTGCTGATCTACAACTTGTTTTTGAGCTTATCGCTCAAGGATTTGCGTTTCTTGCTCTACAGCGTGTTCATTGCGGTGTTTGGTTTGGGCATGTTGTCGGGCAATGGCATGGGCCAAATGTTTTTTTGGCCGGAGCAGCCCAGGTTTGATTCGATTGCACAAACCTTTTTCATCTGTTTGTCCGGGGCATTTGCCATGCTGTTTGCTAGGCAGTTTTTGCAAGCGCGGCGCTACACACCCAAGAGCTCGGCCCTGTTGCTGATCTTTTCCTTGTTGTTCTTGATTGACGCCTCCATGGTGGTGTTTGCGCCTTGGTTGGGATTTCCCACGGTGTGGGCGGTGAAGATGCTTTATTTTCTGGCCCTGCCGGCTTCGTTGATGGTCTTAATTGCCGGTTTCCGAGTGCTCAAACTTGGGCACAAGGGTGCGCGTTTTTTCTTGCTGGCATGGGCAGTTTTATGGTTTGGGGCCATCATTGCCACCTTGCGCGCGTTTGAATTCTTACCCACCAATGTTTGGACTTCCTACAGCTTGCAACTGTCTTCTGCGGTTGAAATGCTGTTGCTGGCGTTCGCATTGGCAGACATCGTCCATTTGGAGCGACAAGAACGAGAGCAAGCGCAGCGCGAAGCCTTGCACGCCAACCAACAGTTGCTCCAACGGTCACAAAGTGCCCAAGAGCAACTGGAGGGCGAGGTGCAAAAGCGCACCCAAGAGTTGCAACAAGCGCTGGTCGCGCAGACTCAGTTTTTGGACAAGTATTTGCGATTTGGCGCATTGATTTCGCATGAATTTCGCAATCCCTTGGGCATTGTCAACAGCCAAATCAGCCTGCTTCGCAAGGAGTACTCGGCCGGGCCATTCAACCTGGAAAAACGGCTGGACACCATGGCCAGCGCCACCCAGCGGCTTTTGTCGCTGTTTGAAACTTGGCTCAATGGGGACCGCTTGCAACATGACATGAGGAATTTTTCCCCGCAACACATCCCCTTGGCTGCTTGGCTGCGTGAACTGGTGGATGCCCAGTCCTCTTACCACGACAAAAATCCAATTTCTCTGAACTTGCAAGTGCCGATTGGCGATGTGTGGGCCGATGAAAAATTGCTTGAAGTGGCCATGCTCAATCTGATTGATAATGCCTGCAAATACTCTGAACCGGGTCTGGCCGTCGTGATTGAGACGCGCAAAAAACCGGATTGGGTGGGCATTGCGGTGCGCGATCAGGGCTGCGGTATCGATAGCAAAGACCACCCATTGATCTTCGAAGACTATCAGCGTGTCAGCGCCGAGAGCTCCATCGCTGGTTTGGGTTTGGGACTGGCCTTTGTGCGACGCATTGTGGAACAGCACCAAGGACAACTTGAACTCGAAAGCGCGCTGGGCCAGGGAAGTACTTTTTGCATTTGGCTGCCTGAGAAATAACCCCAAGATCAAACATCATGGACAAAAAAAATACCCACAACGGTCGTGTTTTGGTGATTGAAGATGAGGGTGATTTGCTGGAAGCTTTGGTCACTTACCTGAACATGGAGGGGTTTGCGGCCGATGGCGTGGGCAGTTTGATGGCTGCATCACAGTGGCTGAAAACCCACCAATTCGATGTGCTGATCCTCGACCTGGGCTTGCCCGATGGCGATGGGCTGAAATGGTTGAGCACCAACGCCCACACCCAAGGCAAAGGGGTGATCATCACCACTGCACGGGGTGAAGGAGCCCAGCGCATTCAAGGCATTCAAGCCGGCGCGGATGTTTACTTGGTCAAGCCCATTCAATTGGAAGAGCTCGCCTCGTTGGTGCGCAATTTGATGCGCCGCTTGCGCACCCATGTGATGCCCCAATGGACCTTGAAACCACAAAATTGGACCTTGGTATCCCCCGCCGGTATGGCCGTCAAACTCACCCATTCGGAAACCGTCTTGCTGCAACGATTGTCCCGTGCACCCGGTCAAGCCATCTCACGGCATGATTTGGTGCTGAGCTTGGGCCATGATCCGCAGTCCTATGACTACAGGCGCATGGAAATTTTGGTGCGGCGCTTGCGCAACAAATCCAAAGAAGTTTTGGGCAATGAGCTGCCCGTCGAGACGGTGCACAAAATCGGTTATGCGTTCACCGCGGCCATTGAAGTCGGTTGAAGTTGCTTGAATTTGCCCCCGGTCGAATCCCCATGGTCAAGGCCATGGGCCATGCTACCCTTTTGCATGCCCCACACACCTGCACCCGCCACGTGGATTGACTCGCGCCACGCGGCCCACCGCTTGCTGATGACCTTGGTCATCACCACCTTGGGCTGCAGCCCCATGTATGTGGTTTCGGTGGTGTTGCCTGCGGTGCAAGCCGAGTTTGGTGTGGGCCGTGCCGATGCTTCTCTGCCCTACACCGTGATGATGGTGTGTTTTGGTTTGGGGGGCATTGCGATGGGCCGCTTGGCCGATCGCATCGGGATCCAAAAGGTCTTGTGGCTGGGCTCGGTGGGCATCGTGCTGGGGTTTGTGGCAGCGGGCATGGCGCCCAATATTTGGCTGTTCATCGTGGCGCACGGCTTGTTGCTGGGTTTGCTGGGCAGCTCGACCACCTTTGCCCCCTTGCTGGCCGATACCTCGCTGTGGTGGGACAAACGCCGAGGGGTGGCGGTAGCGGTGTGTGCCAGTGGCAATTACCTCGCGGGCAGCATATGGCCCACGCTGACCCAATGGGGTGTGGAGCAATGGGGGTGGCGCACGGCCTATATCGTGTTGGGCCTGGTCTGCGGTTTGGGCATGGCCGCATTGGCCTTTGGCATGCGCCAACGCCCCCCGCTGCTCGGTCCAACGGTGGTGACCGCCAGTGGCCAAACCTTGACATCCGAGCGCCCATTTGGGATGAGCGTGGGCGCGGCCCAAGCCTGGCTGTTCTTGGCGGGGTTGGCGTGT
>Ga0209550_10001127_pt1 | contig 25782 bp, 20 predicted proteins | sample LauGreSuBDMM15SN_2_FD_187567 | JGI IMG/M metagenome (GOLD analysis project Ga0209550, IMG submission 187567) | Freshwater lake microbial communities from Lake Michigan, USA - Su13.BD.MM15.SN (SPAdes) (version 5) | ecosystem: Environmental > Aquatic > Freshwater > Lake | place: Lake Michigan... | reverse complement strand
AAGCCTTTGTATCTTCACAGTTTGGTTTGCCTTTTATTTGCGCTTGGGTGAATTTGTTTCTGTTACAGGCCCTGCATTAGCTGCTGCGCTTGCGTCCATTGCGATTGCACTTCCTGTCTTTATTATTTCCGGTTTATATCGTGCTATTTTTCGATATAGCGGATGGCCTGCTTTAATGACGGTAAATAAAGCTGCTGCTGTATATGGTTTGATTTACGCTGCGCTATTTACTGCAATTGGTTTCCAAGGTGTGCCACGCACTGTGGGTTTGATTCAACCTATTTTGCTTGTGTTTGCAGTGGGTGGTTCACGTGCGCTTGCGCGTTTTTGGTTGGGTGGGATTTATCAAAGCCAATTGAAACTTGCTGATCTGCCTAAGGTTTTAATTTACGGCGCTGGTTCTGCTGGACGACAACTTGCAGCTGCGATGAATAACAGCCACGAGATGCGCGTAGTGGGTTTCTTAGATGATGACGACAGGTTGCATGGTCATGTTCTAAATGGTCAGCCGATCTTTAGTCCTGCTGATTTGCCTAGTCTAGTTATGTCGTTGAAGGTGAGCGATGTGTTACTCGCGCTGCCTTCTATGAATCGCAAGCGCCGTATTGAGATACTTGAACAGATACGAATAGCGCATGTCTCTGTGCGTACGCTGCCTAGTGTGATGGAGCTTGCGCAAGGTAAGGTCACCACTTCTGATTTACGTGACTTAGATATTGATGATTTACTCGGTCGTGAATCTGTCACACCGAATCATATTTTATTAGGAAAAAATATCACTGATAAGGTTGTGTTGGTCAGTGGTTCAGGTGGGTCAATTGGTAGTGAGTTGTGCAGGCAGATTATGCAACTCGCGCCGAAAGAATTACTCTTGATTGAGCAGAGCGAGTTTGCTCTTTATGAAATTCATCAAGAGATTCATCAAAAATTTGAAAACTCTGAAATTCGTTTAGTACCACTACTTGCATCGGTTCGTGATGCAGAGCGTATGCGTGAAATTATGTCGACATGGAAGCCAGATACGGTGTATCACGCAGCAGCTTATAAGCATGTGCCTTTGGTTGAACATAATCCTGCTGAAGGGGTAAAAAATAATGTCATTGGCACGCTCACCATTGCGCGTGCAGCTGCTGAACATCAGGTGGCAGATTTTGTGTTGATTAGTACCGATAAAGCAGTGCGTCCCACAAACATCATGGGTGCGAGTAAGCGTTTAGCAGAGATGGTGTTGCAGGGTTTAGCAGGCAATGCCACTTCAACAAAATTTACCATGGTGCGATTTGGGAATGTGTTGGGATCATCAGGCTCTGTGGTTCCTAAGTTTCGTCAGCAAATTCGTGATGGTGGACCCATCACTCTCACACACGCTGATGTCACACGTTATTTCATGACCATTCCTGAAGCTGCGCAGCTGGTAATTCAAGCCGGTGCCATGGCTAAGGGTGGTGATGTGTTTGTGTTGGACATGGGTGAGCCTGTGAAGATCATGGATCTCGCTCGTCGCATTATTGAGTTGTCCGGACTCACTGTTCGTGACGATGCAAATCCCGATGGCGATATTGAAATAGAAGTTACAGGTCTACGCCCTGGTGAGAAGTTGTATGAAGAGCTGCTCATTGGTGATAACCCTCAGCCAACTTCACATCCACGCATAATGAAGGCTAGGGAAGATTGCTTGCCGTGGTCTGAGTTAGAGCAAAAGCTACAGTCTTTGCAGATGGCATTAGATGTGAATGATGTGGGAGTTGTGCGAGCCATGCTCCAGCAGTTGGTGAGTGGCTATCAGCCTAGCGGTGAGATCGTGGATTGGGTGCATTTAGAGCAAGAGGCGGATATCGCGATACGGTAGTGTGGCCACTGAATGCGGCGTAATGCATTGCGCCCTAGGATTAAGTATTAATTAAAAACAGCTGAGGGCGTTTAACTCAGCTGTTTTTTTATTAGCTTCGAAGAATATATTTAGCAAACAGTATCAACCTTGATTACAACTGCTCGGCATTCAGTAAAAATACCGCTTCATCACCAGCGCTTGTTGATAGCCATGTGAGTTCATAATCTGAGAAAGCTGCCTCAGCATAAGCATATTCATTACCAATTTCAATAATGAGTTGACCATGTGGTGCTAGTCGTTCTTTTGCGCCTGCTACGATTTTACGCACTAAATCCATGCCATCTGTGCCACCAGCAAGTGCAAGCAGTGGTTCATGTTTGTATTCAGGTGGCAGCGCATGTATGGAGGCCGCATTCACATACGGTGGGTTGCTGATGATGAGATCATATCTTTTGTTTGCTACTTGTGCATAAAGATCTGATTCAATCAGCGCGATTTGATCTTCACATTGATAGTCATGCACATTACGTTTCGCAACTTCAAGTGCATCTTTTGAGATGTCAACGGCATCAATTTTCGAATTCGGAAAAACATCCGCCATCATGATGGCAAGGCAGCCTGATCCAGTGCACAACTCAAGTATATTTTTTACTGAATCAGGATGTGATACCCAAGGCGCAAAATGTTCAGGGATGAGTTCAGCAATAAAAGAGCGTGGAACTATCACACGTTCATCTACATAAAAACGGTAATTTCCTAGCCAAGCTTCTTTGGTTAAATAAGAGGCAGGTATACGATCATGTGCACGTCGTTCAATAATGTCTAAGCAGTTTGCGATTTCTTCAGGCAGTAGCTTTGCATCTAAAAAAGGATCAAGTTTATCTAGCGGGAGTTTGAGTGTGTGCAACAGCAAATACGCTGCTTCATCAAATGCGTTGCTACTACCGTGACCAAAAAATAATGATTCTGTATTAAAGCGCGTGACTGCATGCCTAAACAGATCACGCAGGGTGGTGTAGGGTAGTTGCATGTCGCTACTCATGAAACGAGCAAGTTCTCTAAAGTGCGACGATAAATATTTTTTAAAGGATCAATTTCTACAACAGCAATGTGTTCATCAATTTTATGAATGCTTGCGTTAGTTGGTCCAAACTCCACAACTTGTGGACAGATTTTTGCAATGAAGCGTCCATCTGATGTGCCACCTGTGGTCGAGAGTTCAGTTGTCAGTCCTGTTTCAGCAGAAATCGCATCGCTTAATGCCTGACTTAATGTGCCAGGTGGTGTGAGGAAAGGATGTCCACTCACTATCCATGTCAATTCATATTGCAAGCCATGTTTATCTAAGACAGCACGTACACCTTGTTGTAATCCTTCGACTGTGCTCGCAGTTGAAAAACGAAAGTTGAAATCAACTATGCATTCACCTGGAATCACATTTGATGCGCCAGTGCCCGCATGAATGTTTGACATTTGCCATGAAGTGGGGAGGTAGTATTCATTACCTGCATCCCACTTGATCGTAGCGAGTTCTGCGAGCGCTGGCATCGCAAGGTGGATGGGATTTTTTGCTAAATGTGGATAAGCGATATGTCCCTGCACACCTTTGATAGTCAGCTTGCCTGACATCGTGCCACGACGACCATTCTTGATCATGTCGCCTATTTTATTCACTGAGGTTGGTTCACCAACGATGCAGTAATCTAATTGTTCTCCACGTGCTTTGAGTTGATCGCAAACGACAACGGTGCCATCAGTAGCAGGGCCTTCTTCATCACTGGTGATGAGAAAACCAATCGAACCTTGGTGATCTGGATGCGTTGCTACAAACTCTTCAACCGCTACGATCATGGCAGCGAGTGAAGTTTTCATATCCGCTGCACCTCGCCCATATAACTTGCCATCTCTATGTGTTGGTTGAAATGGATTGGATGTCCATTTTTCTAAAGGACCAGTAGGCACAACATCAGTGTGACCTGCGAACACGAGTAAGGGTTGTGCTGTTCCACGACGCGCCCACAGGTTAGTGACTGCACCTGACTGTATGGTTTCGCATTTAAAACCCAGAGGCTGCAATAGTTCAGCCATGCGTGCCTGACAGCCTTTGTCTTCTGGAGTGACTGAAGATAAAGTGATGAGCTCTTCAGTTAAGGCCAGTGTTTTACTCATGCTGAGGCTTTCAATTGTTGTTGATAGAGTTCAGGTGTATAACCCACTAATACCGCAGTCTGTGAACATAAAACGGGACGTTTGATCACACTAGGATTTTGCAACATAAGTGCAGTCGCACTCTTAGCATCAACCACTGTATTTTTTTGCGCGTCCGTCAAATTACGCCAAGTCATTCCTTTTTTATTCACCAACACTTCCCAAGGCACTGCTTTTAACCAGAGTGCAATGATGTCTGCACTCAAACCTTGTTTTTTAAAGTCATGAAAGGTGTGTGCATGTTGATGCGACTCCAGCCAAGTGCGTGCTTTTTTGACTGTGTCGCAATTAGGTATGCCGTAGAGTGTCAGTGACATGACTAGTGTTTATTTATTTAAAAAATTAATCACGCAGCAGTTCATTGATAGCAGTTTTAGCGCGTGTTTTTGCATCCACTTTTTTAACAATCACAGCGCAATACAAACTGTATTTGCCATCTGCTGAAGGCAAGTTGCCAGACACAACAACTGAACCTGCAGGAATGCGTCCGTAAGTCACTTCACCTGTTGCACGGTCATAGATCTTGGTTGACTGACCAATGTAGACACCCATAGAGATAACCGAGTTTTCTTCTACGATTACACCCTCAACCACTTCAGAGCGCGCACCGATAAAGCAGTTATCTTCGATGATGGTGGGGTTAGCTTGCATAGGTTCTAATACACCACCAATACCTACGCCACCTGAAAGATGCACGTTCTTACCAATTTGCGCACATGAACCAACTGTCGCCCATGTATCGACCATGGTGCCTTCATCCACATAAGCGCCTATGTTGACGTAAGAAGGCATGAGCACCACATTTTTACCTATGAAGCTACCGCGACGCGCAACAGCAGGAGGCACGACACGAAAACCACCTTTTGCAAAATCAGCTTCGGTGTAATTCGCAAATTTGGTAGGTACTTTGTCATAGAACTGCATGTGCTGACCGCTAGGCATAGGCACATTGTCTTCTAAGCGAAATGAAAGCAACACTGCTTTCTTGACCCATTGATTGACTACCCAGCTACCGCTATCTTTTTGCGCAACACGTAGCGTGCCTTGATTTAATTGTTCGAGCACAGCTGCAACGGCTTCACGCACATCAGCAGGAGCAGATTTAGGAGAGAAGTCGGTGCGTGCTTCCCATGCATTGTCGATTAGAGTTTGTAATTGTTGGGTCATGATACGTAAGAATAAAGTTGAAATTAAAAATAAAAAGAAAAATTAGGATGACGCAAGTTTGTGCGTGAATGCCACGATACGTTGTGCGGCTTCAAGACATTCATCGACTTCAGCAACCAAAGCCATACGAATACGATTTGCACCTGGATTAATGCCATTAGCATCACGTGCAACATAACTACCTGGTAAAACTGTGACATTACATTCTGCATAGAGACGGCGAGCAAAATCAGTGTCGTTAATGTTAACTAATTTATCTACCTTAGCCCACAGATAAAAACCTGCATCTGGTAGAGCCACATCAAACACCTCGGCCAGCATGGGTGTTATCTGCTGAAATTTTTGTAAATACTTAGCGCGATTTTCTGCAACATGCGCCTCATCTTGCCATGCTGCGACTGATGCAGCTTGTATGGAAGGACTCATAGCACTGCCGTGATACGTTCTATACAGTAAAAATTTTTGCAAGATACGTGCATCACCAGCTACAAAACCTGAACGCATGCCGGGTACGTTCGAGCGTTTAGATAAACTTGAGAAAGCTATCAAACGTTCATAATTTTTACGCCCCAGTTTATGTGATGCTTCCATCGCACCTAAAGGACGTTCACTACCAAAATAAATCTCTGAATAGCATTCATCGGCTGCAATCACAAAACCATGTTTATCTGAAAGAGCAAATAGTTCGCGCCAATCATCAAGTGTGAGCACCGCTCCAGTAGGATTCCCCGGTGAGCAGATGTAGAGTAATTGCACACGTGGCCAGACATCAGCTGGCACAGTAGAAAAATCCGGTGCGAAATTACGATCAGGATCGGAATTCACGAAGTAAGGCTCTGCACCTGCTAGAAAAGCCGCACCTTCATAAATTTGATAAAAAGGATTCGGACATACAACAACGGCTTTTGCGTTTGGATCAATCACTACCTGCGCTAAAGCAAACAATGCTTCGCGAGATCCGTTAACAGGTAAGACTTGATTACTAGGATCTAAGCTAGGCAATCGATAACGCTGTTCTAACCAACCGCAGATAGCAGCTCGCAGCACATCGCTACCAGCCGTAGTGGGATAGCTCGCCAAGCCACCGAGATTTTTCGCTAACGCTTCCTGAATGAATACAGGGGTCGGATGTTTCGGTTCCCCTATGCCTAAGCTGATAGGCGTATGTGCACGATCAGGCGTGACATCCGCAAACAAGCGGCGTAGTTTTTCAAAGGGATAGGGCTGCAGTCTGTCGAGTAACGGATTCACAATGGCCTACGCTGCATAAGTGTGTTGTTGATATATCTGGAGCTGCGCGATTATACCTTCCGGCGTGCTTCATCGCTGTAGTGCTTTGCGAATCATAGTAGAGATTTTTAGATAACCAGACGATGGAAATGCTCTGGTCAGGAGGGAGACGGGTGGTATCATAGCGATGTTTCATCCGAACCCGGGCTGCTGTTTGCCCGGTTTATCTTTTTATAAGAGTCTTTGATGAAAATGCTTAGCCTGCGTGAAATTCTGCGTAAGTGCTGAGTCAGCGACAATATCTTGATAAGGATGTTGTCGAAATGATCAGAGTCTCCGTGTTTGAATTGTTGATACCGTGCGGTTAACTTCTTTAAAACTATCGGGCTTTAAGTCCTTCGTCGATCCTACAAACTTTCAGGTGCCAGGGCAGTTGGTTGGCGTCGTGGGTCCAAATGGATGCGGCAAATCTAACATCATTGATGCTGTGCGCTGGGTCTTGGGTGAATCCAAAGCCTCCGAGCTGCGCGGTGAGTCCATGCAGGACGTTATTTTCAATGGCACGAATACACGTAAACCTGCTGGACGTTCTTCCGTTGAATTGGTTTTTGATAATTCAGCAGGTAAAGCTGCCGGCCAGTGGAGCACCTTTGCTGAGATTTCAGTCAAACGCACGCTGACACGTGATGGCACTTCAACCTATTACATTAACAATCAGGCGGTACGCCGTCGTGATATTCAAGATATTTTCTTAGGTACAGGCTTAGGACCGCGCGCTTACGCGATTATTGGTCAAGGTATGATATCGCGCATTATTGAAGCGCGTCCTGAAGAGCTGCGTATCTTCTTGGAAGAGGCAGCCGGCGTTTCTAAGTACAAAGAACGTCGTCGTGAAACAGAAAATCGTTTACAAGACACACGTGAAAATTTACAGCGTATTGACGATATTCTGCGTGAACTCAACAACAACTTAGAAAAGCTGCAAGGGCAAGCGGAAGTCGCTCAAAAATTCCACACCCTACAAGCTGATCAAGAAGAAAAACAAAAACTGCTGTGGCTCTTACGTAAGAATGAAGCCAAGAACGAGCAAGAAAAAGTTACACGCGACATTGAACGTGGCCATATCGATCTCGAAGAGCAAAACGCGAAGCTGCGCCACATAGAAACGCAGATCGAGCATATGCGCCAAGCGCATTATGCAGCGGGTGATCGTGTGCATCATGCGCAAGGTGAGTTGTATCAAACGAATTCTGAAATCGGTAGTTTGGAAGCACAAATTAAATTCGTGATTGAATCCCGTTCGCGTTTACAAACACAATTAAATTCTCTTACTGCTCAGCGTGATCAATGGCAGCGTCAGGGTACGCAATCACAAGAAGAACTGGTTCAAGCTGAACAAGAGCTAGAAGAACATGCTGTGCGTGTAGCAGAGTCACAGCAATTGGTAGAAGAAAAACAACAAGCTATTCCGGCTTTAGAAGAGAAGTGGCGTGCAGCGCAATTGTCGAGTACAGAATCACGCTCGCACATCATGCAGCTTCAACAAAAGATAGAACTTGAATCAGCGCAGCAACGTAATGCTTCGCAAATTCTCGGTAATCTTGCGCAAAGACGTGAACGTCTGTCACAAGAACAAAGTGGTTTGTCATTGCCAGACACCGTACATTTAAATAATGTGCAATCGCAGGTAAAAGATAAACAAGCTGAACTCGATAGTGCAACTAAAGAGCTGGTTAACGCGCAAGAAAGACAGCCTAAGTTAGAACAAGAACGTCGCGATGCACAAGAAGCATCGAATACAGCGAGTGCAAATCATGCACAGTTGGAAGCACGTTTAGACGCTTTAAAACAATTACAAGAAAGTGTGCAAACTGAAGGTAAGGTAGCACCTTGGTTGAATAAACATGAACTCGGTGCTTTGCCACGTTTATGGAAAAAGCTCAATATCGAACAAGGTTGGGAAACAGCGCTTGAGTCGGTTCTGCGTGAACGTACTGGTGCGCTTGAAGTCTCCAATCTCGATTGGACCAAAGCTTTCTTTAGCGATGCGCCTCCTGCAAAGTTATCGTTATTCTCTACGTCAGGTAGTGCAGGGAATAATGAAGCAGCGCCTGCAGGCTTAAAGCCACTGATTTCACTCTTACAATTAAACGATCCAGGTCTACGCGCGTTAATGCAGGACTGGTTACACAATGTCTTTGTAGCGGAAGATGCAGCAACGGCATTTGCCGATCGCAGCAAATTACCTGCAGGTGCATGTCTCGTTACGCGTCAAGGTCATTTGATTGGTAAGTTGTCAGTACGTTTCTATGCTTCTGATTCCGAGCAAGATGGTGTGCTCGCCCGCCAACAGGAAATTGAAAACATTGGTCGTCAAGTAAAAGCGCAACAACTGTTAGCAGATGAGGCGCGTCAACGCTCCGTGCGTGCTGATGCAGCGCTCACACAAGGCACACAACAGTTACAAGAGTTAACTCAACAAGTCACTGCGCTCACGCAAGCTGTGCACAGTATGCAAATTGACATACTTAAGTTGTCTGAAGTGCAGGATAGATTCAGTCAACGTAGTATGCAAATTGCAGAAGACTTAGCAGAGATCGCCGCGCAAGAAGCAGAGCAGCAAAATATTAAAGTTGCCTCTGAAGCGATGTTTGAACAGCTCGATGCTGAACTCGCTACCATGCAAGAAAAACATGAAGATGGCCAAACGGTTTATCTCGAACATGAGCAAGCATTGAATCTAGCGCGTGAAGCTTTGCGTGAACTCGAGCGTTCAGCACAACAAGCTGAGTTTGCTGAGTTGTCACATGCAAATCGCATTGAAGAATTAAAACGCAACATCGCAACTGCGCAAGAACAATCTGCTCAATTGTTTGCAAGTATGGAGCAGGGACAGCTTGAGCTTGAATCTTTAGATGATCAAGCTGCACAAGCGGGTCTGCAAACCTTGCTAGAAATACGCAGTGAGCAAGAAATAGCATTGATAAAAGCACGTCAAGAGTTAGATCAACTGACTCAACAAATGCGTGGTCAAGATGAAGCGAAACTTGCTGCCGATCGTGCATTGCAACCATTGCGTGATCGCATCGTTGAATTACAACTCAAAGAACAAGCGGCTCGTCTGAATCAAGAGCAATATGCGCAGCAATTAGCTGAAGCACAAGCGGATGAAGAAGCGCTAGCTGCGAAATTGGGTGACGATGTACGTCCTTCGTATTTACAAGGCGAGGTCACACGTTTGACCAATGCCATCGCTGCATTGGGTGCAGTGAACTTGGCTGCATTGGAAGAGTTAGCGCAAGCAACTGAGCGTAAGACTTTCCTTGATGCGCAATGTGCTGACTTAACAGAAGCGATCACCACTTTAGAAGACGCGATTCACAAGATTGATAGAGAAACGCGTGATCTTTTACAAGATACCTTCGACAAAGTGAATCATCATTTTGGTGAGTTATTCCCGGTACTATTTGGTGGTGGTAATGCCAAGCTGGTGATGACGGGCGAGGAAATTCTTGATTCCGGTGTACAGGTTATGGCACAGCCACCAGGTAAGAAGAATGCAACGATTCACCTCTTGTCGGGTGGTGAGAAGGCACTGACAGCAACTGCTTTAGTGTTCTCTATTTTCCAATTGAATCCTGCGCCATTCTGTTTACTCGATGAGGTTGATGCACCACTCGATGATGCCAACACCGAACGTTTCTGCGCGATGGTGAAACGTATGTCGGCTAATACACAATTCTTGTTTATCTCGCATAACAAGATTGCGATGGAAATGGCGCAGCAGTTAATTGGTGTGACGATGCAAGAGCAGGGTGTGTCGCGTATTGTTGCTGTTGATATGGAATCCGCTTCTCAGTTGAATTCTGAGCCGGTTGCTGCTTAAGTGGGTCTTGTCTGAGTGCTGCTAACTTAATGCTTGAGCCTACTTGTCCCAGTAGAGTTCTGAGCGTATGGTTACGGCACGTTTTTGATAGTAGGCTTCGTTTTCTTCGGATTGACGTGCATGTCGGCGTTCAATTTCTGCGCAAATCAAATAGTGTTCTTCAAGTCGGCTAAACCACCAGGTTCTTAGTTGCTGCAGTTTTGGTTTTAAAGAGATCATCGTTAGTTCATGTAGTTTGATTTCCCTATTTTTTTGCATTCACTGTCCCCTTGGTTAATTAAGTTGCATTTATGACATCTTAGGGAAAGATCTAAAAGCTCAATTGATTTTTATCAAGCTTGGGGATCAACGGTAAATTATTGATAGTCAGCCCAGAAAAGAAAATTTCATTTTTTATAGCCCTGTTTTTTGTCTTTATTCCTTATAAACAGGGTTTTCATCACCAAACATCGCTCTATCAGACTGCTAAGTCTCCTAAACTGAACATTCCTTGACTAAAATGCCGTCTGAATAAGGGCATTTCACGCTACTTCCCTTAGAATATTGCTTGGTGGAGAGTTCTTCCCAATATTGTGGTTAAACCATTCAGCTTAGCTGTGGGTGTTAGTTGTTGTAGTTAATTTTTGCGGTGTTTTGATTAATCAAAAGAGCTTAAAGATGGAGTATGCGCATGACTGAACTGCAGGCCAGCCTGATTGCCATTGGTGCTGTCATCGTCGTCGGTGTGATTGCTTATAACAAGTGGACTGAATGGCGCGCGAAAAACTCCGTTGAAAATGCTTTTTCGGATATGCCTGATGATGTACTAATGGGTGGTGGCAATGGGCATCAAAGCCAGCATCAAAGCCCACCTCATAGGTCACATGAAGACGTTGCGCATGAACACAGAGATGATGAGCATGATCACAGCGTGCACGATGAATATCATCAAAAACATGATCAACACGAGCACGGTCATGTAGATCATACTAATGAAGATGATCATCAACATATCACTGCGCAGACTAACCATGCTGCGAGTGCTGAACCTTTAGAATTTTTACACGCTACAGCGAAAACATCACCGCTAGATCCTGTGGTTGATTGCATTATTCCTCTCGCATTGGAACATCCATTGCGCGGTGAAAAAATCATTGCTGCTTTTCAGTCCTTGCGCTTTGTAGGTAATAAGCTAGTGCAAGTCATCGGAGAAACTGAAGCAGGGAACTTAGAACCGGTAGCGCATGGCGGTGCTTATCATGCCTTGCAAGTTGGTGTACAGATGGCATCGCGTTTAAGTCCTTTATCTGAGCTAGAGTATTCCGAGCTTGTTCTAGGACTAAACAATATGGGTGATGAATTAGGTTCCATGCCTGATATTCCCGATATGTCACAAGTGATTTCTGATGCACGTCGTTTGCATCAGTTCATCCAAGAATTTGATGTGCAGTTGTCCGTCAATGTAAGAAGCAAAGGCATGCCTTGGTTGGTTGCTACCATGCGTCCGGCTTTACAACGTCAAGGTTTAGATTTGCGACCTGATGGTAGATTAATTATGTCGGATGGTGATGGTGGGTTGTTGTTCTCCATCTCTATGAATGCCAGCCCTGCAGACGAAAGCACCAAGATGATGACTTTACTCTTGCCAGTTCCTATGGTGGAGAGTGAACGTCAAAGTTTTGAAGCGATGACTGCTTTTGCTAAATCACTCGCATCACGTTTATCTGGCGAAGTGATTGATGATTCCGGACAGCCTTTGAATGATGCCTCACTGGATGCAATCGCAGCACAGGTTAAGGATTTTTATCATGCGATGGAAGAGTACGGTGTCACTGCAGGTTCTAGTGCAGCGAAACGTTTGTTTGGCTAATGTCGCAAGTTGATTTGTTTGCGCAGGCATCATCGCCTGAACCTGCTGCATCTGATTGGCGGTCACGTGTCAATTGGTTACATCTTCAATTGCATCATCACGCACATGCTTACTATGTGTTGGATCAGCCCACCATTCCTGATGCTGAATATGACAAGTTGTTTCGCGAATTAGAACAACTCGAATCAGCCCATCCCGAGATTATTTCTGTTGATTCACCTACTCAACGTGTAGGCGGAGCACCACTTCCACATTTTGATCAAGTACAGCATGCAGTTCCTATGCTGTCGATTAATAATGGTTTTTCTGAAGAAGATATTCTTGCCTTTGATAAGCGCTTGCGTGAAGGTTTAAAAAACGACGCGCAAATCGACTATGCCTGTGAATTAAAGTTTGATGGCTTAGCAATCAATCTACGCTACATAAATGGTGTACTCACTCAAGCCGCAACACGTGGTGATGGCAGCACTGGTGAAGATGTGACTGTCAACATACGCACCATACGCTCTTTACCATTGAAGTTGCATACCGATCATCCTCCTGCATTACTTGATGTGCGTGGTGAAGTGCTGATGTTTAAAGCAGATTTTGCAAAACTCAATCAACGTCAGCGTGATGCAGCTCAAAAAGAATTTGCTAATCCGCGTAATGCAGCAGCTGGTAGTTTGCGTCAATTAGATTCAAAAATTACAGCACAACGACAGCTACGTTTTTTTGCGTATGGCATAGGACAATGTGAAGGCGCTACTGTCCCTGATTCACATACTGCACTTTTGGATTGGTATAAACAACTCGGTATTCCGGTTTGTGAAGAACGTGCAATCAAAAGTGGTGCTGCAGGTTTACTAAACTTCTTTGCTGATATATCCACTAAGCGTACCCACTTACCGTATGAAATAGATGGCGTTATTTATAAAGTCAATCAACATCAGCAACAACAGCAATTAGGATTTGTTTCACGCGCTCCACGTTTTGCATTGGCACATAAATTCCCAGCAGAAGAAGCCATCACTGTAGTGCAGGGCATTGATGTACAAGTCGGTCGCACAGGAGCTATTACACCCGTTGCGCGCTTAGCTCCTGTGTCAGTAGGTGGTGTAACGGTAACCAATGCTACTTTGCATAACGAAGATGAAGTCAAACGTAAAGATATACGCATAGGTGACACCGTCATTGTGCGTCGTGCCGGTGATGTGATTCCTGAAGTCGTGTCCTATGTGCCTGAACGACGTCCTGCTACGGTAACTGAGTTTGTGATGCCTACAGCTTGTCCAGTTTGTGGATCGACTATTGTTCGTGCTGAAGATGAAGCAGTCGCGCGCTGCTCTGGTGGTTGGATAAAATGTGCTGCGCAACGCAAAGGCGGCTTACTGCATTTTGTATCTAGAAGAGCGATGGATATAGAAGGTTTAGGCGAGCAATTAGTCGAGCAATTAGTGGATAAAGAAATTGTCACCACGCCAGCTGATTTTTATCACTTAGAACTAAGTACACTTGCGGACTTAGATCGCATGGCGAAAAAATCTGCGCAAAATGTGATTGATGCATTAGAAAAATCAAAATCAACCACCTTAGCGCGTTTTATTTATGCATTAGGTATACGTCATGTTGGTGAATCAACTGCGAAAGAATTAGCTCGTCACTTTGGTAATCTCGATGCATTAATGGCTGCGAATGAAGAACAGATATTAGCCGTTAATGATATCGGTCCTGTAGTCGCGACGATGTTGTTGCAGTTTTTTGCGGATCCACTGAATCGGTCATTGATTACACAATTGCGTGAGGCGGGTGTGTATTGGCAAGATGTAGAAGTGGTGCAGCAATCATTAATTTTATCGGGCATGACGTTTGTGATTACAGGTACGCTACCGAATTTAAAGCGAGACGAAGCTGCGCAGATGATAGAAGCAGCCGGTGGCAAAGTCGCAGGATCGGTTTCGAAAAAAACCAGCTATGTGGTGGCAGGTGAAGAGGCAGGTAGTAAATTAGAAAAAGCACAGGAACTCGGTGTGACTATTTTAGATGAAGCAGGATTATTGACATTACTGGAGCAGCAAGCATGAAAAAAATTCGTAAGGCAGTCTTTCCTGTAGCAGGTTTAGGAAGTCGATTTCTGCCTGCAACCAAAGCACAGCCCAAAGAAATGCTACCGATTGTTGATAAACCCCTGATTCAATATGCCGTTGAAGAAGCGGTTGAAGCGGGCATTACTGAAATGATTTTTATCACCGGGCGCAATAAACGCGCGATCGAAGATCATTTTGATAAAGCTTATGAATTAGAAGCAGAACTAGAAGCTGCGGGTAAAGAAAAATTACTTAGCATGGTGCGTGAAGTTATACCTAAACATATACATTGCATGTTTATCCGTCAGTCAGAAGCGTTAGGTTTAGGACATGCCGTGCTTTGTGCGCGACCTATTGTTGGTGATGATCCCTTTGCCGTATTGTTGGCGGATGACTTTATGCAAGGCGCATCAGGTGGTGTGGGTGTCATGGCGCAAATGACAGCACAGTATGAAAAACATCAGGCATCGTTATTAGCAGTGCAAGATGTACCACTAGAACAAACGAAACAATACGGTATTGTGAGTGCACAGCCTTTTGCTGAACGCTGTGAAAAAGTGAATGCCATCGTAGAAAAACCTAGTCCTGATAAAGCACCTTCTACACTGGCTGTTGTAGGTCGCTATGTACTTAGCCCACATATTTTTTCTTATTTAGAAAAAATCGGCAAAGGTGCAGGAGGGGAGATTCAACTCACCGATGGTATCGCTGCATTAATGAAAGATGAAACCGTGCTTGCCTATCGTTATGATGGCCGTCGTTTTGATTGTGGTTCTAAGTTAGGCTATTTACAAGCTTCGGTAGAAATAGGTTTGCAACATCCTGAAACAGGTGCTGCATTTTCAGAGTGGCTGCGAGAGCAGCGTCACGCGGGGTAAGTATGTCAGTCAGAGAAATTTTAAAGATGGGGGATCCTCGTCTATTACGTCAGGCTGAACCAGTACAAAAATTTGGTACGCGTGAGCTCGACGAATTGATAGCAGATATGTTTGACACCATGCATGATGCAAATGGTGCTGGTCTTGCTGCACCTCAGATCGGTGTGAATTTGCAAATCGTGATTTTTGGATTTAAGAAAACACAACGCTATCCCGATGCACCACCAGTACCTGAAACCGTGTTACTGAATCCTGTTTTAACGGTACTCTCGGATGAAACAGAAGAAGATTGGGAAGGTTGTTTATCTGTGCCAGGATTACGTGGTGTGGTGTCGCGCCATGCGCATTTACGCTATCAAGGATTTGATCAGTTTGGTCACGTAATTGATAGAGAAGTGGACGGATTTCATGCGCGAGTAGTGCAGCATGAATGCGATCATTTAGTTGGCATGCTTTATCCTATGCGCATTACTGATTTTTCACGCTTTGGTTATGCCAGTGTGTTGTTTCCAGATTTAGATCCTAATGATGATGATTAAACCATCATGTCAACAAACTAAAATTGTTCATCAGCGCCTAAATAGCGCCACTGTCCTATAGGTAAATTGCCGAGTTTGACGCGTCCTATGCGGACACGTTTCAGTGCTAACACTTGTAGACCTACCATTTCACACATACGTCTGATCTGACGTTTTTTTCCTTCACGCAGAATAAAGCAGAGTTGATCTTCATTTTGCCAGTGCACTTTAGCGGGCAATAGCGCTTTGCCATCTAAGGTTAATCCGTGATTGAGTCGTTTTAATTCATGCTCGGGTAGTTTTGCACCCTTGGTGTATTTCACACGCACGAGATATTCTTTTTCTACGCTTGTGTCTTCACCGATTAATGTTTTTGCGATACGACCATCTTGCGTCAGTATCAGTAAGCCAGTGGAGTCTATGTCTAATCTGCCTGCTGGTACCAAACTCTTTAGCTGTGCTGCTGAGAACTGTAGAGGAAGTTTATCTTCAGCCCAGCGATTTTCAGGGCGCACTAGCGTGACAGCAGGTTTATAGCCATCTTCTGCCTGACCACTCACAAACCCTATAGGTTTATTAATGAGCACGGATACACGTCGTGATTGTTCGGCTTGCGCCTGTCGTTCTATGGTGATTTTTTGATGTGGTAATACTTTACTGCCTAGCTCTGCAATGATCTGACCATCAACTTTTACCCAGCCTTTGGCTATCCAATCATCTGCTTCACGGCGTGAACACAGACCGAGTTCAGACATGCGTTTAGAGAGTCTTAGGGGTTCGGTCATGATGAATGCTAATTAAATACAAAAATCAAACTCGTAGGGCATCAAGTAAATCTGATTCAAGTTGAATTTGACTGCGTGCATTACTAAGTATCTGTCCATCTAGTAAAAACACGTCTTCAACTCGCTCACCCAGTGTTGTGATTTTTGCGGTGTGTAGGTTAAGTTTATAGCGAGCTAATACATTCGCAATCGAATACAGCAAGCCAGAACGGTCTCCCGCTGAGATGGAGAGTAAGTAATACTGACCACGTTCATCCGGTTGTAAATTAATAGTTGGTGTAATCGGAAAATTTCGAGATAAACGCGACAATCTCGCTTTGATAGGTGCTGGTAAGAGTGAAGCAGTTTGGCACCATGCTTTTAAATCATGTTCAATCAAAGAAATGAGTTCACGATAGTTTTCTGCAAAGTTGGGCTCACTGACTAAGAAAGTATCCAGCGCATAACCATCACGAGTGGTGTGTACTTTTGCATCCAAGATGCTGAAATTTTTTCTATCAAAATAACTGCATATTCGGGCAAATAAATCTGGTTGGTCACGTACATACACTGTCACTTGCAAACCTTCACCAATAGGCGCAAGACGCGCTCGTACAATCGGTGACTCACTACCTAAGTGTTCATGTATAACGCGTGTTTGCCAAGCGATTTCTGAGGCATCATGACGCAAGAAATAACCAACATCGAGTGTTTTCCAGAGTGCTTCATGTGCAGTCGCTGATAAGCCAAACAAACGTAGTGCTGCAATTGCCTCTTGTTGACGATTTTTCAGTTCGCGATCGGCGGTAGGTGCTTCACCACCCAACACACGCAAACTCATACGATATAAATCTTCGAGTAGTTTACCTTTCCATGCATTCCATACTTTAGGACTGGTGCCACGGATATCTGCAACGGTGAGTAAATAGAGTGCAGTGAGATGTCGTTCATCTTTCACGATACGCACAAAGGCTTTAATTACATCGGGATCCGATAAATCTTGTTTTTGCGCGACTTGTGACATGGTGAGATGATGTTCAACTAGGAACACCACTAGTTCAGTCTCTGTCTTGGTTAGGCCATGGTCACGACAAAAACGGCTTGCATCTGCTTTGCCCAATTTAGAATGATCGCCGCCACGTCCTTTGGCAATGTCATGGAAAAGTGCCGCTATATAAATTAACCAAGGTTGCGCAAAGTTTGCGATCAACTGACTGCAAAATGGATATTCATGCACATGCTCGGGTATACAAAAGCGACGCGCATTACGGACCACCATTAAGATGTGTTGGTCAACTGTATAGACATGAAATAAATCATGCTGCATCTGTCCTATGATTTTACGGAAATTCGGTAAATAGCGACCCAAGATAGAGAGCTGATTCATCTGCCTTAAGGCATGTGTCACACCACTAGGTGCTTGTAGTATGTCTAAAAATAGTGCGCGGTTAGCAGGATCGCGCCTAAATTTTGCATCAATATTAAAGCGGGCATGCCAGATCGCACGTTGTGTGCGTGGCGTCATGCCTTTTAATTCACGTTTCTGCTGCAAGATTTTAAAAATTTCTAATATGGCAGAAGGCGTTTCATCAAAAATTTTTTCATGCGCGATATCGATAACGCCATTCACTTCATTAAAGCGCGCATTGACTGGTCGCGAAATACTGGTTTGAGGAAAAAGTTTTGCCTCTATGTTTTGTAGCAAAATAGAATTTAGCTGTGTGACTGCTTTCGCAGCCCAGTAGTAGCGTTGCATGAGCAATTCACTAGAACGACGCTCACTACTTGTTTCAAAGCCATAGGTTTCTGCAATTGCAGTTTGCACATCAAAGACTAATCTATCTTCACGTCGTTCAGCGTATAAATGCAAACGGATACGTATATCTTTAAAAGCCCGTTCTTTTTCTGCTAGTTGTCTTGCTTCAGTTGCGGTGATGAGATCATTGGCTGCTAGTTCACGCCATGACTTACCTAGTCCAGCTGCTTTCGCCACCCATAAAATGACTTGCAAATCACGTAGTCCACCAGGACTTTCTTTGCAATTCGGCTCAAGGCTATACGGTGTGTTTTCATACTTCACATGACGCTGTCTTAGTTCCAGTGTTTTATCCTGAAAGAAAGCGCGTGCATCCATAGCTTGTTGATAGCGCTGCTGCAGTGATTGAAAGAGTGCACGATTGCCTGTGATAAGTCGTGCTTCTAACAGACTAGTTTGCACAGTGATGTCTGCTGCAGATTCAGTCAGACATTCTTCAACGGTGCGTATGCTATGTCCAATTTCTAAACCTAGGTCCCAGAATAATTGCACCAGTTTTTCTAATTGAGCTTGTAGTGCTAAGTCAGGCGCTTGATCTAATAAGATCAGTAAATCAATATCTGAATGCGGAAACAATTCACCACGACCATAACCACCGACCGCAACTAAGCATGTACTTGTAGGTAAGTGCAAGGCTTCCCACGCTGCTGTCATGACTTGATCAGCATTTTTACGCATGCGCGTTAATAAACGCTCTGGCTTAGGATGCAGACGAAATTCAGCAACGATCTGCGCGCGACCGTGCTTTAGCTGCTCACGTAGTGAACGGGCTAGGGATGCCTGATCAGGCAACGCTTGCCGGGGCGCCGGCATGATGCTCCGAAATCATTGCGGGTGGTGGAGGAGAACCTGCTGAAACGGTGAGGACTTCATAGCCTGTCTCCGTCACTAAAACAGTGTGTTCCCACTGGGCAGATAGACTGCGATCTTTAGTTTTAATGGTCCAACCATCACCCATCTCACGAATTTCACGACGACCTGCATTAATCATAGGTTCAACAGTGAAAATCATACCGGCGACTAATTTTTCTAAGGTACCTGGACGACCATAGTGCAATACCTGTGGCTCTTCATGAAACACCTTGCCTATGCCATGACCACAAAATTCTCGCACCACGCTATAGCCTGCTTTTTCAGCATATTGTTGAATGGCATAGCCGATATCACCAAGATGTGCGCCGGGTTTAATTTTAGAAATGCCTAACCACATGGATTCAAATGTGATATCGCCCAAACGCTTAGCGAGTATGGATGGTTCGCCCACGTAGAACATACGACTCGTATCACCGTGGTAGCCATCTTTAATGACAGTGATGTCAATGTTAATGACGTCACCGGTTTTTAAAACTTTATCACCTGGTATGCCATGACACACCACGTCATTAACTGAAGTGCAAATCGCTTTCGGATAAGGCGTGTAACCGGGAGGGCAATAATTTAATGGTGCAGGAATCGATTGCTGCACATTCACCATGTATTCATGACACAGGCGATCAAGTTCATCAGTGCTGATGCCTTGTTTTACATGCGGTGCTATGAAATCAAGCACTTCTGATGCAAGTCTTCCGGCAATGCGCATGCCTTGTATGTCTTCTTCGGTCTTAATGGAAATTTGGCCCATGTTGTCATACTTGCACCATTTTGCATGGTGAATCTTTATTTGAAGTCGAAATTATAGTCTAGGCATAGGCTTAGCGCTCTTAGAATGCGGATAGAGGTTGGAGAATCATTGTTTATCGGTTAAAATTCTTGGTTAGCTAAATGACAGTTACACATGCTGTTATTTTGTTAATTCGTAAATAGTTTGCTTAGATGCCCTCTAAGCGTTTTTTGTAAATTTCGAATCTATCCCAACAAGGGTGCTTGAGTCAGCAAAATGATTCAGGTCACTGGGTAGATTCTAGAGCTAACCCTGGAGAATCAATTATGTCAGTCACCATGCGTGAAATGCTGGAAGCAGGTGTGCATTTTGGCCACCAAACTCGCTTCTGGAATCCTAAGATGGCCCCTTTTATCTTCGGTCATCGCAACAAAATTCATATCGTCAACTTGGAAAAAACTCTGGGCATGTTCCAAGAGGCGATGAAATACATACGTCAATTATCTTCTAATCGCGGCACCATTTTAATGGTTGGCACCAAACGTCAAGCGCGTGAGATTATTGCTGCTGAAGCTAAGCGTGCGGGTGTGCCTTTCGTGGATCAACGTTGGTTGGGCGGTATGTTGACTAACTTCAAAACCATCAAAACTTCTATCAAGCGTTTAAAAGAAATGGAAGTTTCTGTTGCTGAAGGTTCAGTAGAAAAACTGTCGAAAAAAGAAGCGCTGATGTTTAGCCGTGAACTCGACAAACTGCAAAAAGCAATTGGCGGTATCAAAGATATGGGCGGCGTGCCTGATGCGATTTTCGTTATTGACGTCGGTTTCCACAAAGGCGCAATTTCTGAAGCCGTTAAACTGGGTATTCCTGTCATTGGCGTGGTTGATACCAACCATTCTCCAGATGGCGTGAACTATGTGATCCCTGGTAATGATGACTCATCAAAAGCGATTACCTTGTATGCACGTGGTGTGGCTGATGCCATCCTCGATGGTCGCGCAAACTCAGTAAAAGATATCGTCGAATCCGTAAAAGCAGGTGCTGACGAATTCGTAGAAGTAAACGAAGAGGCTTAATGCCAGCAGTGTTGGCCAGTCTCACTCGCAAGTGAGACGGAAAAATTGGGGCAACTGCAGTTAGCCCCTTTTTTTCGAGTACATGAATTGAATGCATTGTGAACTTTACAGAGAATGTCGAATGACATCTCGCAATTAGGAGAAAGAAAATGGCGGCAATTACGGCGGCAATGGTAGGTGAACTTCGCGCCAAGACAGACGCTCCCATGATGGAGTGCAAAAAGGCATTAACAGAAGCTGATGGTGATATGGACCGTGCGGAAGAAATTCTGCGTGTAAAACTGGGTAGCAAAGCGTCTAAAGCAGCATCGCGTATTGCAGCTGAAGGTGTGGTTGCTTCGCATATCAAAGGATCAGTAGGCGCTTTAGTCGAAGTCAATTGCGAAACTGACTTCGTTACAAAAAATGATGATTTCTTAAAATTAGCAGCTGATATTGCACGTCTGATTGCTGAGCATAATCCTGCGGATTTGGCTGCATTAGCTGCTTTGCCATTAGATGGTAAAACTGTAGAAGAACAACGTACAACCTTAGTTGGTCGTATTGGTGAAAACATGTCTATCCGTCGTTTTCAGCGTTTTGAGACAGCTTCTAAACTCACTTCCTATTTACACGGCACTCGTATTGGTGTGATGGTGGAATTTGATGCAGCTGATGAGCAAATTGGTAAAGACGTAGCAATGCATATTGCAGCGATGAAGCCAGTATCACTCTCATCAGAACAAGTACCTGCAGACTTGATTGAAAAAGAACGTTCAGTTGCACGTTTAAAGGCGGAAGAATCAGGTAAGCCAGCTGATATCGCAGAAAAAATGGTAGAAGGTTCTGTACAAAAATTCTTGAAAGAAGTGTCACTCTTCAATCAGGCGTTTGTGAAAAACGATAAGCAGACTGTGGAGCAAATGCTTAAAGCAAGTAATGCATCTGTTAAAGCTTTCACCATGTATGTAGTGGGTGAAGGCATTGAGAAGAAACAAGATGACTTTGCAGCAGAGGTGGCAGCGCAAGTAGCTGCAGCCAAACAAGGATAAGTATCAGTAATGATTAAACGGGCCGAGAGGCCCGTTTTTTTGGGTGCCCTTAATGGGAAACACCAAGAACAGCAGGATCAGCCGTTAGAATAACGGTGGTTTTTGTGATGAAGGTTAAATTGAAATTAAATCATCCTCGGAGCCAGGCCTATGACTACACCCGCTTATAAGCGCGTACTACTGAAACTCTCTGGTGAAGCCCTAATGGGTGACGATCCTTATGGTATTAATCGCGCCACCATAGAACGCATGGTGGCCGATGTGTCTGATGTTGCTAAACTTGGTGTGGAATTGGCCATTGTTATTGGTGGTGGAAATATTTTTCGTGGCGTTGCACCTGGTGCGCAGGGTATGGATAGAGCGACTGCTGACTACATGGGTATGCTGGCAACAGTGATGAATTCACTAGCTTTGGCTGATGCGATGCGTCAGGCTGGTATGGTAGCTAGGGTAATGTCAGCAATCGGTATTGAACAAGTGGTTGAGCCTTATGTGCGTCCTAAGGCATTGCAATACATGGAAGAAGGCAAAATTGTTATCTTCGCTGCAGGTACTGGTAATCCATTTTTCACAACGGATACTGCAGCTGCATTGCGTGGTGCTGAGATAGGCGCGGAAGTCGTATTAAAAGCGACCAAGGTAGATGGTGTGTATAGCGCTGATCCGAAAAAAGATCCAACAGCAACCCGCTATTCAGCGATTACGTTTGATGAAGCGATTGCTAAACATTTACAAGTCATGGATGCCACTGCGTTTGCTTTATGCCGTGATCAGAAGTTACCTATTAAAGTATTTTCTATTATTAAATCCGGTGCATTACAACGCGTGATAATGGGCGAAGACGAGGGCACTTTGGTTCATGTTTAAATCACAGTAGACTGAAGAATAGCTACGCTGATTAACATCAAGTTCATAGAATTTATTGTAGGAGGAAAACAGCATGACGATTGCTGATATTAAGAAAAACACAGATCAAAAAATGCATAAGTCGATAGAGACTTTGAAATCTAATTTAGCTAAAGTGCGAACTGGTCGTGCGCATGCAGGTATGTTGGATCATGTCATGGTTGATTACTATGGCACCCCCACTCCTATCGGTGGCGTAGCTAACATCACCTTATTGGATGCACGTACTTTAGGCGTTCAACCGTGGGAGAAAAAACTACTGAGCACCATAGAAAAAGCGATACGTGAATCGGATCTTGGTTTAAATCCCTCTGCACAGGGTGATTTGATACGCGTACCGACGCCTGCTTTAACAGAAGAGCGTCGTAAAGAAATGGTCAAGTTGGTTAAAGTTGAAGCGGAAGATGCAAAGATCGCTATTCGTAACGTGCGTCGTGATGCGAACGAAGGTTTGAAAAAATTATTGAAAGATAAAACGGTATCAGAAGACGATGAACGTCGTGCTCAAGATGAAGTACAAAAGCTGACAGATAAATTCGTAGCTGAGATAGATAAGTTAGTGCAAGAAAAAGAAAAAGAAGTGATGACGGTATAGCGCCTAAAAAAGAGTGTTCGTTTGTTATAAAGTTTCACGGTTTAATTTTTCAATCACTTTGTACTGACTATGGATTTAACCAGTTCAACGCAAGAAATACCTGATGCGCCTTTAGTGCCACGACATATTGCCATCATCATGGATGGCAATGGTCGTTGGGCTACTTCGCGCTATCTACCCAGAGTAACGGGACATGTGAAAGGTGTGGAAGCGGTGCGCGGTGTGGTGCAAGCGTGTGCTGAGCGTGGCGTGAAATTTCTTACGCTGTTTGCATTTAGTTCGGAAAATTGGCGTCGTCCTGCAGAAGAAGTATCTATGCTCATGCGTTTGTTTGTGAGTGCATTAGAGCGTGAAGTGAAACGTATGCACGCTAATAACATACGTTTAAAAATAGTAGGTGATTTAACGCGCTTCGATAGCAATCTACAAAAGATGATAGAAGAAGCGCAAGCACATACTGCTGCAAACACTGGTCTTACTTTGACGGTATGTGCAAATTACGGTGGTCGTTGGGATGTCATGCAAGCTACACAAAAAATGATGGCAGCTATGCCGGGTGTGACTGACTTTACAGAAGAAGATCTCGCACGCCATTTAGTCATGGCCTACGCACCAGAACCTGATCTTTTTATACGCACTGGTGGTGAACAACGTATTTCAAATTTTCTGTTATGGCAGTTAGCCTATGCAGAACTGTATTTCACAGACACCTACTGGCCTGATTTTGATGCTGCTTCACTGGATACAGCGATTCTCTCTTATCAGCAGCGCGAGCGACGCTTTGGACGCACTAGTGCGCAAGTGCAGGAAGTTAGGAAAGCTTCCTAATGCTAGGACAACGCATCATCACCGCCGTCGTATTGTTAATCTTGCTAGCAGCGGTTCTGCTTTCTGGTTCAGATTTTATTGTGAAAATCACCCTTGCTGTGTTTTTTGCTGCAGCAGTTTGGGAAAGTCTGCGACTCTTTTCTATCAATCGTGCCTTGCCACTGTCGTTGATCGCTGTGCCTGTTTTATTCTGGGCATTAGCAACGCAAACTCCAGTTGATATTTTTAATCTCGCTTTAATCTGCGTGCTAGTGTGGTCTATGCGGTTTTTCCCTGCATTGAAATTTGGTTTGCCCACTACGGATGGTGCGCGTGGTTATTTATTCACTCTCATTTTTCTCTTAACACTGTTGGGCTGCTTCATTTCAATTTATGTGTTGTATCAGCGTTCAGTGCTGTTTTTAATCTCTGCGATGGCTATCGTTTGGATAGCAGACATCGGTGCTTATTTTGTAGGACGTGCTATCGGCAAGCGTAAACTTGCGCCTACTATTTCACCAGGTAAGAGTTGGGAAGGTGTGGCAGGTGGTTGGTTGTTCGTCATGCTATTCGGCGTAGCTAGTGTTTTCACACCATTATTAGCGGATAGTTTTAGTGCGCAATTACAGCGTAGTTTAGGTTGGCCTCTGTGGATGTTATGCATGACGGTGATTGTTGTAGCGAGTATTGTTGGCGATTTATTTGAATCATTGTTAAAGCGCCGTGCTGGTGTAAAAGATAGCAGCACACTGTTACCAGGTCATGGTGGTGTATTAGACCGCATTGATGCTCTGATACCAGTCATGCCTTTGATTGTGTTGATGAGTATTGGACTATAAAAATAATAAAGTCATAGTATGCAAAAACACTCTGCACAATCCATTACCATACTCGGCTCAACCGGTTCAATTGGTCTTTCTACACTTGATGTGATTGCGCGTCATCCCGATCGTTATTCTGTTTATGCATTAACGGCACATAGCAAAGTTGAAGCATTAGCAGAGCAGTGTGCGCGTTTTCAACCTCAGTGTGTGGTGGTTGGTTCAGCCCTAGCTGCAGCAGCGTTAACTGTGCTATTAAAAAAAGCAGGATTAAAAACAGAAGTGAGCTATGGTCCTGACGCTTTATGTGACGTTGCTTCTGCAACAGCATGTGATGTGGTGATGGCAGCTATCGTAGGTGCGGCTGGTTTACCTTCTGCGTTAGCAGCAGCTAAAGCGGGTAAGAAAATTTTATTGGCAAATAAAGAAGCGCTAGTGATGTCTGGTCAGATTTTCATGGATGCAGTGCATGAAAGTCGTGCCACCTTGTTGCCAATTGATAGTGAACACAATGCGATCTTCCAATGCTTGCCGCTGAATTACGCACGTGTTCCTGTGCATCATGGTATTCGTAAAATATTACTCACTGCTTCAGGTGGGCCTTTTCTACATCGTGCAGTGGAGTCATTAGCCGATGTCACACCAGAGGAAGCAGTAGCACATCCGAATTGGAGTATGGGTAAAAAAATATCAGTCGATTCTGCAACGATGATGAATAAGGGCTTGGAAGTTA
>Ga0209550_10001125_pt1 | contig 25791 bp, 23 predicted proteins | sample LauGreSuBDMM15SN_2_FD_187567 | JGI IMG/M metagenome (GOLD analysis project Ga0209550, IMG submission 187567) | Freshwater lake microbial communities from Lake Michigan, USA - Su13.BD.MM15.SN (SPAdes) (version 5) | ecosystem: Environmental > Aquatic > Freshwater > Lake | place: Lake Michigan... | reverse complement strand
CAGTTTCAAAAGTATTGGAATACGAAACTCGATGTATGTCCTTCAAATAAATCACCTTAGCGCTTTTCGGATTCTTGAGATTACTTGATCAAAGAATAACTTTTTTCTATACCAGGGAAAGACAATGTATGTTCAGATACAACAAAGTAGTCTACAATCTTGTGTAAATATTCTATTCTCAGGGAAGCCAAGTCAACCTCGTCGGCAAATGCGAATACATCAAAAATCCATTTAATTCTCCGTTATTTATATAGGCTACCCTACACTAGTCTGATGATAGTGACTAAATTCTATGCAGGTCAAGGTTTGGGAAATCAGTTATGGGCTTATGCAACCTTAAGATCTATTGCTTGGACAAAGGGATATGATTTCGGAATTGAGTCAAAGAGTAATTATAAGTTGAGAAATCTATTGCCTATAGATTTAGGTAAGAGGGTTTTTTCAATTCCTCATGAAAGACCCTATGGATTGAAACCTTTAACTATAAAGAAGATAGTTTTTGAAAAACAGTATATTGAGAACACAACAGGATTTACTATTGGAGTTTGGCAAAAAGAAATTGCATCAATAAGTGATAATACAAAAATCGAAGGGTATTTTCAGTCGCTTAAATACATTGGTCATTACAAGCAAGAGCTGAAATCGATGCTACAGTGTAAAATTGGGACACCATATGGAAGTGATACTTGTGTCATTAACATAAGAGGAGGTGACTATTTGGGTAATCCTGATATCTGTATTAGTAAAGAGTACTATATTAATGCCATAAGACAGATGAGAAATTACGGAGTCAGAAAATTCTGTGTAGTTACTGATGATCTCGAGTATGCAAGATTTTTACTCCCTAAGTACCCGATTGTTGGTCACGGACAATCTTTCATAAAAAAAAATGGGAGAGAGAAAAAAATAGCATGGGACTTCTCGACACTCCAACAGAGCCAAAATATAATTCTATCAAATTCAACATTTTGCTGGTGGGCGGCGTGGACAAATAGCGTACCTGGGCACAAAATCGCACCTATGTACTGGGCTTACCCCCGTAATAATTTGAAGTTTTGGTCACCTAGAGATGTAATCGTAGATGATTGGATGTACTTGGATGATTCAAATGAGCAACAATTAGGACAGGAAGTAAATCACCCTAATCACCCAGGGAACACAATAACTCCATTGGTATACAAAGGCACATTGAAGGGAAAACCTGATGTTCGAGTGCGAATTAAGAGTTGGCTTTTTAAAACACTTTCTTCAATGAAAAGGTTTTAATTAAATATATTTATAATACCTAATAATAATTCCAGACTTTATTAATGATATACCATAGGGGGTTCAGGGGTGAAAATACTTAGATGAAACTCTTAAAGTTTATAAATCAGAAGTTTGACCTAAAGAACGTTACTCTCATTTCCCTAGCGGCGATTAATTATAAAGAAGTAATTTACGCCATGGAAAAATCAAGAGAAAAAATATCTTTTTTTGACTGTAAAATTGTGTCACCCCAAAAACCTCAAGCGCTACCTCATGAAATTAATTGGGAGAAGTGTCCTCCGCTTCGTCTCAGGGAATCTGGCATTGACGATTATAGTCACTATATGCTGTACCACATATGGGAACATATTGAAACCGATTACTGTTTAGTTATTCAGGCAGATGGTTACGTTTTGAATCCAGAGTGTTGGACTGATAGTTTTTTTGATTTTGATTATATAGGTGCCCCATGGCCAAGAAAGAAGGATGCTTACATCGATCCATTTGGGAAACAGCAGCGTGTCGGTAATGGAGGATTTAGTTTAAGGTCAAGAAAACTTCTTGAGGTCCCCAGAAAATATAATATTGAATGGGAAGTAAATCAAGGAAACTTTTTTAAGCATATGAACGCTGATAGCTTGGCTGAAGATGGTAATATTTGCGTCCACAATAGGCACATTTATGAATTAGCGAATTGCACTTTTGCGCCATTAGAGGTTGCAATGACCTTTTCTCGAGAGCTACCAATAGATGAATTCGATGGAAGAAAAACTTTTGGCTTTCATAGATATTTGCCCTGATTCAAGTCAGAATAACAAGCTTCTTCGATCATCAGAACTAGTATTTGATTGGTGAATTCAGATTATTGTTCTTTTAGATAAGAATCGTGCAAGCAAATTATGTAGCAAGAGCGTATAAGAGAATTAGCTTTGTTTTACAAATCAAAATTAAGTGATTTAAAGATTGGTTTGATAGATTCATATTTAGGGTTTAAGGCAAATTTCGCATCTAAGTAAATCGTTTTAGGGCTTTAAGAGAAACAAACGTGTTTTGAGGCTAAACTTTGCCCAGTACAAAGTTATGTGTTCAATTCTTTTTTTATAAATTGCAAGATACTCATTTTATCTGAATACCTAGGGGCCCAACCAAGAACTGAACTTGCAAGAGAGATATCCATCACATACCCAAACCGGTCGATGCTCCGGGCGCCTTTAAAATCAAATTTAATTTTCCTAGATGTGCACTCGTCAAACATTTCAACTAATTCCTTAGTGCTCAAAATCACTCCCGAACCAATATTGAGAATATGGCTAGAATCGGATTTAGTAGTTGCTAGAGAAATCGCACTCACTACATCAATCACGTTTATATAGTCACGGAATGTTTCTAAACTACCATAAACCTGACAAATATTTCCAACTTTAAAATTTCGGATCCAATTATTGATTACGTCTTGACCAGAGGTCACACGAACCCTGTGGCCAAAGACATTGGAAACACGAAGAATCGTAAATGTTATTCCTGAATTGATAATTAAATTTTCTTGTTCTACTTTTAACCTACCGTATAAGTTGTTTGGTTGTAATTTACTTCCTTCTGTCAAAGCATTTTGACTCTGTGCATAGACGCAGCCACCAGAACTCAAGAATATAAATCGACCTTTCCATTTATTTTCAATTAAGAAATTTAGGAATGAAGTCAAAGTTTCAAGATCATAAACGTAACCTGGATTATTTTTGGAAGAGGTGTTAAAAGGAAAAGATTTTCCAGCCAACCAAAGTATATTTTGTACTTTATCTAAATCGATTATCTCAATTCCTAAGATAAGATCCAACATAAATCTCAGTGAGGGCACTTTGTAGTGCACTTTATTTACTTTATATATTGAATCTATATAATGTCCTGCGATGAATCCTTGACTTCCGACAATAACGTCCAATTTTGGGTCCTTTTATATGTCTTAAAGTTGTTGAGGGTAGTCTACTAAAAAAATACTCAGGAAAGGATACTAAAAAATGGAGTTACCACTCCTTATTCCAGTTGAAAAGGTACTAGATGATAGAGGATACTTCCACAAAATCTTGGATCAAGGAATCCTTAGCGATAACGGGATAAAAGATTTTCAAGCTTTTGAGATGTTTTCAACATTAACCAAAAAAAATGGGATTAGAGGTATGCACATTCAAAAGTCCCCACATCAAATTAGAAAATTAGTCTGGGTCTCTGCTGGTGAGATACTCGATGTAGTCGTGAATGTTGGTTCTAGAGAAGTTTATACTTTCGAGATGAACGCAAATTCAGATTTCATTCTTTTTGTCCCAAAAAACTTTGCGCATGGCTTTCAAGCTCTGACAATGGACACAACTGTAAATTACCTAACTGACGCCCCATATAACCGTGAAAGCGACACAGGTTTTAATGCTTTTTCTTTCGGTTTTGAATGGCCGAGACCCACAAGTGTAATATCAATAAGAGATCAAAACCTAGGACATTTCGAGGAATTTCATGCAGAATATTAAGAAACAGATAATTATTTCTGGGGCGTCGGGATTTACTGGAATGAACCTCTCGAAATTGCTTGTCCAGTATGATTACGAAGTTTATTGTACCAAGAGAACAAGTAATTTAAATTTGGCTCAGATAATGCCAGATATACGTCAGATAGATTTACAAGATACTAACCAAGTGGAGAAAATACTAAGTTCAAATGAGATTGCTGCCGTAGTTCATTTAGCAACAGTGTATAAACGTAGAGAGAGTATAGCTACTGAAAATGAGACTTGGAGGGCTAATTATTCTGTCGGGAAAAAACTACTTGAATTAGCTTTAGAGTCAAAGGCGCAATTTCTTCATATCGAAAGCTACCTCCAATTTGAGGAATTAGGAAATACTGAGTATTTAAAATCAAAAATTGCCTTTTCTGAATTGATTGATGAGGAGAGAGAAAGGGAAAGACTTGGATTAACTAGCCTTATTTTCTTTGATAGCTACGGAGAGGGTGATCAAAGGAACAAAATCTTGGATCAACTTATCAGGGCAAGAAGAGAAGGAAAGTCTATTTCGCTCGAAGATTCAAAACGAGTGATTGTTTTAACCGCAATACAGGATATAACATTAGCAATATTCAAGGCTATAGACAAGAAAGTATTTGGAAGATACAGAGTTAATGGTTCAGATAAATACCCATTAATGGAATTGGCAAAATTTATTGGCCACTTTCCCCATATTAATCAACTATCAAGGGTAGAAGAGAAAATTTATAAGGCAGAAATGTATCCAATCCTGCATACTTTCGACCAAACAAAAAATGTGATTGATTACATTACAGCGAAGTTAACCGAAGACTTTAAAAATTAGCCTTAGAATAGGATCTGCACAGTAAAGATACTTTATCCGAATTTTTGCTAAATCCTCTGAAAAACCTCCCTGAGTACAGAAGTGTGTGCCTTGGTTGGGATGAAGGCGTGAGGAATATAATTCTTGTGGCACAACCGAGATGCCGCCGTGGCGCGATAGTTGAATCCAACAATCTAAATCGAAAGCACAAACTAGGCTCTCGTCAAAAAAAGTTTTTTTAAAGATTTCAGACTTAACCATAACTCCTGAGGGGCCACCAAGCCAATTCCCATATTTGCTGAATCGATATAAACTTTGAATTGCTGCCACATATTTCTTAGAGCCAAAGGAATCTTTTGCACGGGAGGGCTTTTCAACAGATAAAAAGGATTCGTAAGAGGTAGCTAGAACTAAATTGCGCCTCTGATTAAATTCACTTAGTAAGAGCCTAAGTGCGTTAGGATGAAGTACATCGTCATGGCAAAGAAACTTTATATACTTTCCGACTGCTTTAGCTGTAGTTCGATTAAAGTTTTCAACCATTGATACTCTATCTTCAAAAATTATGATACCAGGGTGGTTTGAACCTAATATGGACTCTACTATTTCAACGGTTGAATCAGAGGATTGATTTATACCTACTATGATTTCATAATCCTTAAAATCTTGGGAAAGGACACTCTCAAGTGCTTGTCTTATAAAATTTTCTCCATTATAGACCGGTAAAACAACTGACACAGTAGGGAAAGTCATTGTAGCCAGGGAAGAGATTCGCGCTTAGCTATTGACTCAAGCTCAATCTTGTCTCGCAATGTATCCATAGGTTTCCAAAAACCATCATGCTTGTAAGCCATTAAGTTTCCTTCTTGCGCAAGTTGAGGGAGTGCTTCTACTTCAAAGGGAAGAGATTCGTTAATAATATATTCACAAACCTGTTTCTCAAGAATGAAGTAACCACCATTAATCCACCCCTCATCGCTTTGAAGTTTCTCATTAAAAGTTAAAACTCTATCGCCTTGAATTTCAATGTGTCCAAAACGCGCAGGTGGGTGTACAGCTGTTACGGTTGCTAATCGACCATGCCTCGTGTGAAAATTAATCAATTTATCTAACGAGATGTTTGCAAGCGCATCCCCGTAGGTGATTAGCATTCGGTCTCCATCAAAATTTTTCAGGAGTTCTTTGACCCGAAATCCAGTCATCGAAGTTTCACCAGTATCAAGGCATTTTACGTGATCAGATAACCCCGCCTTATCAATCCACTTTTTTATTACGTCACCTTTGTAGCCGACTGCAATACAAAAGCTTAACGCTCCCTTTGCCTTGAGAGATTCAATCAAGTGACTAAGTATTGGTATTCCATTTATTTCTACCATTGGCTTTGGCTTATCCTGTGTTTCTTCTGATATTCTTGTTCCAAAACCCCCAGCAAGGATTCCAATTCCTATCATCATTACACCTATTCTACTAGACCAGTAATTACAGCACTAGACCAAACTATATTATCTATTGTAGTTATCACCTAGTATCGGAGGGTTTGGGAAACGTAAATTTTGCAAAAGTTTGTGTTTCAGGTTTGCAACCAAAGAATATAGAGGTAGTCTTGCGCTCATGAAAATTTCACTGAAAAGAGCAGTCAAATGAATCCGAAAGTCGAAAAGGATTTGTTGACAAATATCATGTCATTAGTAAGTGAATATGCAAGAAACAAATTCAAGCCAAAGACATTTACACCAGGAGTTGATCCGATCCCAGTTTCAGGGAAGTGTCTTGATGAGTCAGACATTATAAATCTTGTAGAAGCTTCATTGGATGCCTGGCTTACGGGCGGTAGGTTTACAGAGGAATTTGAGAGAGAGTTATCTAGATTTGTTGACACAAGGAGTGCGTTATTTGTCAATAGCGGCTCTAGTGCGAATCTTCTAGCTCTTACCGCTCTAACGAGCTCTAAATTAGGTAAAGACTCCTTAAAAGAAGGCGATGAAGTCCTTACTGTGGCCATGGGATTCCCGACTACTATCAATCCCATAATACAAAACAGGCTTAAGCCAGTCGTTGTTGACGTAGAAATTGGGACCTACGGTCCGGATCCCGAACTTTTGAAAGGTGCTATTGGCCCGAAGACTAAAGCCATAATGATGGCTCACACACTCGGAAATCCATTCGACTTAAATGCTGTGAGGCAAATTTGTGAAGATAGAGACCTATGGCTGATTGAAGACAATTGTGATGCGTTGGGCTCGATATATGATGGTAAACGAACTGGAAGTTTTGGAGATCTTGCAACAGTAAGTTTTTATCCAGCTCATCACATAACGACTGGAGAAGGCGGTGCAGTCTTAGTAAAATCTCCCCTAGTAAAGAAAATAGTTGAATCTTTCCGAGATTGGGGAAGAGATTGCTATTGCCCTACTGGATGCGACAATACCTGTAAGAAGAGATTTGATTGGCAGTTGGGTGAACTTCCAAAAGGTTATGATCATAAATATATTTATAGCCACATAGGATATAACTTGAAAGCGACGGATATTCAAGCTGCCCTTGGTGTATCACAAATTAAGAAATTAGAAGACTTTATAAATAAGAGACAAGAAAATTTTAGATTTATTTTTGAGAATCTTCAAGAAATAGATGATTTTATACTTCCTAAGGCAACTGAGAATTCGATACCATCATGGTTTGGTTTCCCGATAACAATCAAAGAAACTTCCAAGATTGTTAGGGAGGAACTCTTAAGGTATTTAGATGCTAGGAAAATAGGTACACGTTTAATGTTTGCTGGGAATATTATGCGTCAACCTGCCTATCTCAAGACTGAATTTCGGGTGCATGGTCAACTTAAAAATACTGATTTAATAATGAAAAATACGTTTTGGATAGGGTTGCACCCTAGCTTAAGTAAAGACATGTTGGAATACATGGTGAGTTCCATTAAAGAATTTATGTCAAAGATCGGTTGAGATGCATTTTCTCATAACAGGCCATACGGGATTTAAGGGAACCTGGTTGTCTTTGATGCTTTGGGAGATGGGGTATGAAGTATCTGGTATTTCCTTACGACCAGAACCACTTTCACTGTTTGATCAATTGAGGATCGAAGAGAAATTTTTACATAACATCCATCTAGATATAAGGAGTCGAGGGAAACTTCAGGATCAAGTCGCTGTGATTAAACCTGATGTGATAATTCATCTTGCAGCGCAATCGCTAGTGCGCAAAAGCTACCGTGAACCCATTCTGACTTATGAAACGAATTTTAATGGAACTCTAAATATTCTATCTGCTGCATCAACTGTGTCTAGCGTGAAATCACAACTAATAATTACTACTGATAAGGTCTATAAAAATGAAGGTCAGCACCATGCCTTTAATGAAACAGACCCATTGGGAGGTGAGGATCCTTACAGCACATCTAAAGCTCTAGCAGATGTGCTAACTCAAACTTGGATGAAAAATAATCAGAAACCGACGACAGCCATTGCAAGAGCGGGAAACGTAATCGGCGGCGGTGATGTTTGTGAAGATAGGTTAGTACCAGATCTGGTAAGAGCTTACTCTAGCGGCATTATCCCGAATCTAAGATTTCCACATTCGGTGAGGCCATGGCAACATGTTCTTGACTGCCTCAATGGATATGTAACTTTGATAGAAAATATGTTGCAAAAGCAGGTCGGCGGAATCTGGAATTTTGGTCCAAATAACGAAGAGCTTGTGAGTGTAGAGACTTTTGCTGAAAAAATGGCAAAGACATGGGGTGCACACTTTGAGTGGAATCTGGTAGGAGATCAGGGAATGAAAGAGACCCCGTTTCTTGCCCTTAATTCCAAAAAATCCCAAGAATTGCTCGCATGGAAAAATAAATACGATACTAGCGAAGCAATTTCAACTACGGTGGAATGGTACAAACGTATACTTGCTGGTGAGTCGGCGGAAAAAGTAACTCTGAATCAAATCAGAAAGTTTTTGGACATCTAATTTAAGTCATTTCTCACTAACTCTTTAATTTTTTCTTTTAGTGACTCTAAACCAAAAGTATTTTTTCCTAAAGAATGAGAATTATGGACTACTTGAGCGACATTTCTGCTATTTTCTATAATAAGTCGAGTTGAACTAATTATTTCATCTAAGGAATCACCTCTCCAAAAGTGGCTAGGGGGATTAAAGGGGTATCCAGCAATAGCTTTTTTATTTGCGATTAATGGAACACCAAGACAGAGGGGCTCAAAAATCTTAGACTGCATACCTGCCCCCCCTCTGCCTGGAACTATTGCACCCAAGGAATGCTGCACGTGAGCGAAAAAATCATCAGAAAAATACATACGCCTCACATTGGAGGGCAACTTTAAACTATCTGGAAAGCGATGCCCAAAAACCAACAAGAGAACCTCTGGATGCTCTTTCTCCAAAGCTGGAGCAATTTCTTTTACTAGATATTCCAAGTTATCCCTATTATGTTTTATGTCAAAACTTGAACCAGCAAAATAAAAAAACGGTGGAAATTTAGGCGCAGAGGAGTAATCCCAATTAGGTGCTTGCTGCAAAAGAAAACCAAGTTGCCTCAAAGGGATATGGGTTACTTTTTGCTTAGTTAATTTATTATAAGAGGAGGCGTCCCGTGGGGAGATCGCTACAACTTCCGCCTTCAGTAAAGTCTTCCGCTCACTCCATGATTTCCCGATAGCTTTTAGAAAGCGAAAAGGAGAAGGATCTTCTCTTAAAACATGGGATGGTTCAAAATTTACACTTCGAATAATAAGTCGAATATGAGATGGAAGCGCAGGTACATAGAATTGAGTATCACTCCAAATAAGAGAGATGTCATATTTAGAAACAATTTCTTCGATAGTTTGACGTATCTTAGGATCTGAGAATAGGGCAAAAGAAGGATCAAGATACTCAAATATAACTTTTAGATAATTACGATTTAATTTATCTCTTAGAGTTTTTGGAACATTAATTTTAATCGGTTCAATCACCTGGCCAGTAGGCAAAATTAGTTGTAATGCAGACAAATTAGTTGAAATTTGGAGTCTATAAGTTGGGAAACTTTGTGCGAGGATTCGAAACCCTGCCCAAGAATCCATCTCTTGTGCACCAAAGAGAGATTTATTGGCTGCCCTTAAATCATCTGAGAGATACACCGCGTTGGCAGAGAAATCCTTTGCGTGATGTATATAGAGAATTTTCAATTGATTCATCGAAGTAATTCATAGTCTATAAGAATTGGTGAATCAGGAAAGAAAAGCTCAGGAGAGAAGGCAATTTTATTACTTACAAACCACTTCTGGGGAAAGACGTTAATCTCTTTTGGGTTTAGGTAGCCTGCCCACCAGGAAAATGTTGAATTACTTCCAATGAATGTTCTGCAATTACTAAGTTGGATCAAAGCCTTAATAGCTGATTGCTCCTCAAGCACATCTACATTCTTAAAGAATTTTCTCGCAACCACCGCTAAGGAGTGGGAAAAAACTAAATCATCAGAGCTTATGACAACGGTTTCGATAGACAAGTCTCGGGATTTAATATTCTCAAAGGCTCTTTTAAAGTATGGTGTGTCACAGTACCCGTGAAATAGTCTAGTTTTTGGATTGCTGAGATAATCACCTCTTCTGGCATGAACTGCAAGATCAAAAGTTGGAGTTTCTGAAGTTAATCCGATAACTTGCGAAATCTGCTCCCTTATCCAAGCCAGTGTCGCATTGATCCCGGAAGTCCAATACTTATGGGATGCAAAGGTTCCAACAAAATATCCGCTGGTCAACCCTGTGAAGTAGGGAACATACTGGCGGTAATCTTCACTTATGATGGGCAACTTCTCACTCCTGCCCGTCTCGAATGATTTAAATGTAATAGCCTTACTTTTAGGGTTATCTCTGAATTTTGGCAAGGAGATTAGGGAGCTCTTTTCTTTAAACCTCCCTATTCTATAAGCCTCGTTTGGCTGTGAAACTAGAGATGACAGTCTTGTAGTTGAATCAGGGTTGTAAGCGCTAATATCCAGCATGATAGTACTTGAAGATGACAGATGGAGAGAATGTGCAAAACACAATTGAAATAGTTGGTTACCAAGCCCTCCACTTAGTCTTACGGCGAGAGTCATTTTGTAACTTCTTTAAGCTGACGGAAAATTCTTAGAAAGAATAACCAGGCGTACTTTCTGCGAATACCCCAAGTTGACAAAAGAGCTACATCTAAATTTTTATCAATTTTCACTAAGTGGAATCTAATTTCCTTTTCTGGCTTTAATTTCCAAGTGTCGCCAGATTTAGAATGAGGATGGGTCTGACCTTCAATTTGAGAGAGCTCCTCACGTGATAAGGAGAACTCAGGGATTAGGGAGAGGGACTCTTGGCTCCATGCTTCAAAAACCCATCGAGTATCCCAACCACTTTGAATCCGACGAGAATTGAATCCCTCCAATTTTCGCTTCCAAGTCAGGATGAATGCTCTTTGAAGAAACAGATCTCTCGTTATAGCCCGTGCCGTGTCACTTAGTACTTCATCCACTTTACTCATAGAGATAGTTTCTCCATAATGACTGAGAAATTTAGCAGCATTATCCGCAGATGTCCCCCATCCCCAAATAGAATGGAAGTTCGAGGGATAAACTTGCATTGAATTCCCTTTGAACTTGTTTGGATCACCCACACTTTGTGGATTATGCCCGCAAATTGACCAAAACTCCCCTGAAATCACCCTCTCCTTGAATAAGTTGAATATATCGAAAAGGGCGGGGGTAAACTCGATGTCATCTTCAAGAATAGCTCCAAAATTATGTGAGGAGTAGAAAAGTTCCATTGCCTTTGGTAGGTGATCATAAATGCCTAGATTTTTTTGTTGATTAACTATGCTGACCCTATGATGTGAAGTATTTGCCCATCTTTCTGCAACCAGGAGTGTGGAATCCCTAAGTTCGCGAGTTTGGGGAAGTGGGCCATCAATACTAATCATAATATCCGTATTAGGTAGCAATTCAATTCTTTGAAGTTGACGCATTAGTGTATTTGGACGGCTAAAAGCAATTAATAGAATTGGAGTAGGTTTCACTTGATATAAATTCTTTCTGCAAATTCTTCCCAGCTATGCCCATCAGGTAAAAGATTGCGAGAATAAACCTTTTTTTTCAAAGCCATAGTTTTCTCAATACCAACTTTAATTTCTACAAGGCTGGAAGATACATCTAATACGAACCCCGATCCTTCTCGGATTACCTCTTTGCAGAATCCCGTATCAGTAGCCAAAACCGGAGTCCCAGATGCTAATGCCTCGAGAACAGGGAATGGCCCTCCTTCATTTAATGCAAGAGAAAGTAGAGCATGTGCCTCCCTCATCAACTTTGGCTGATTCCTAAGGTCAAAATCTAAGATCTTTAAATTAAAAGGTTCTTTGCCATCAAAGAAACTTCGCCACCCATTGCCATGTATTATGAATTGGATGTCCTTGCAAAAGTTTATTACTTCTCGAATAAGCTCTGGACGTTTACGAGATTTACAATCTCCGGTGATTAATACATAGCCAAGTGAGCAAATATCAGGTGCTGGATAGAAGACATCTTTAGAAATAGCTCCATGTGCCACTAAGCAAGATTGGCGCGGAATCCCTCGACTTACCCCCCAATCTAACAGAGCAGAATTCTGAAATATGATCCTTCCAACTCTTGCAAGTATTCCAAGTTCTACTGGGCCTAAAGGCTCGTTTTCGTCTACATGAGTGATAAAAACTCGCACCCGAGGTAAATCAACTTGTTCATAATATTTCAAAAGAATTCGATGATGCAAAAACAAAATATTTGTATTATTCCCTATGATAAATCTTAAATATAGAGGATGAAATAAAAATTTATGAAAATAACGCGTTGGCAAATAAACTGTTCTATTTTGCAAGGATAAAGATTTGGGTGCCTCACGTGCAATTCCACCCATAATCCAACCTTTCATACCCCGCTCCAAAAGGGTGACAAAAGGGGTTTGAAGGAAATGACATTTCATTACCCAACCCTAATTGGTTTTTTTACAAATCCGGTCTATTTTGACTAAGTGCGCCAGGATAAAAGTGAAGCCCCGATTGTCTCAATAACATTTCCTATTCATAAATTTCAGGAGTATGCCAGTGAGGCACTAAATAGCATTTTATCCCAAACCTATAAAAAGCTGGAAATCATGTTCCTGGATAATTCTCTAAATGGCCTAACAGGAAATTTTGATCTGTCTGACAAGAGAATAAAGTATTTCAGGCTACCAACCAATTTTGGGCTAGCCGAGACACTCAACTTTGCAATCGATCATGCCAATGGTAAATACCTTGCACGGATGGATTATGACGACATTGCCTTGCCAAGCAGAATAACTGAACAAGTAAAATTCATGGAATCAAACCCAGGCATCGCAATAAGCGGAACTAATATTATTGCAATAGGAAGCGCGATAGATAACAATATAAATCCTGGACAAGTGGTGAAAAGAAAGTTAATTCATGAGGATATAACAAAGAACTTGCTGAGCAATAATGCTTTTTTTCACCCCACTGTAATATTTCGTTTGGAAGAAATTAAAAAACATAACCTTCGATATCGAGCTAACTATGATTCAGCAGAAGATTTAGATCTCTGGAGTCGGGCAAGTAGAGTTGTTCATCTTGCTAATCTTGATGAAGCACTATTGTCTTACAGACTTCATCCGGGTCAATTTAGTAGGATAGATGCTGCAAATAGTAATTATGTCGTAAATAAAGTACGAATATCCCACGCTTTTTGGCTTATAAGGACAAATCAATTGAAGCCTATCCTTGGTACAAAAATCTTACTAAAACTATTTTATAATTCTTTCAGTTTACTGTTAAAAAAGAGAAAAAATAAATTTAAAAAATTTACCATTTAGTTAAATAGTCTTTTAACGATTTATCAATTGTTGGCAATTGTAAGTTTGCCTGATAAAGCCTCCCCATCAGTTCCTTCTTATGATTTTTAATCATCATGAGATAATTTTCAAAGGGAATTTTAGCTTGAGAAGAAGTGAGAACTAGATCAGGGCTAATGTCATAGACCAATTCACGAAGCCCTGTGGTATCACTAACAATTGGGATAGCGCCATGTCGTATTGCCTCAATCCCTGTTGTTGGGAAAACATCAAAACAATCGGAGGCCAGATAAACCATTGAGACTTTATGAATTTCTTGGAACACCTGAGCCCTATCCAAGTTCCCTAGATATTTATATTTCAGCTTCCCTGGAAAAGCTTCAGCAACGTTTCGCAACTCTTCTGGGCCAGCCAAAAAAAGTTGAATATCCAACTGAGAGACCGAAGAAAGTAGTCTTTCAACACCTTTTCCAGTAACTCGCCCAAGGAATAGTACAGAAGGGCTAGAAAAGGAATTATGAGAATCGACGCAAGTGCATTCATTTATCCCATTTGGAATAATTGAATGTACTTTAAATCCAAAGATTCTATAGATCTGAGCTTGCTGTTGACTAATACATATTATTCTGATTCTTTTACAGTAGTGGCGTAAGATGCCTCTTCTAAGTATGTACATAAATTGTTTTATCGTTGAAGCTAACCAATTCCCATAAGTTTGATTACCTTCAAAAAACGGTACGCCAAGGATTTGTAGATGCTTTTTGTTGAGATCCTTTGGATATAATTTTCTTGGGACAATGAAACTATAATCATGTACCGTCATTATTGTAGGAGCAATCAATGGCAAGAAAAACAGTAGAAGTCTTGGAATATGGTTTCCAATCTGATGTATCCAAAGTAAATTGGGATTTACACTTTTAATTTCTCTGAAGTATCGTATAGCCGTAGGGAGTGCCAGCAGGTCTCTAAGAACTCTACGAAATTCTCCATAATATCCCGACACATGTTTCCTTTGATTTCTTCTCACACCTTTTATTCTTAGTAATCCGGTGATTGAATCATTTTCACTTTTAGTTGTATAAAAGAAGATCGTATGTGACATTTTGGACAAGGCTTTTGCGTAGTCAAAAGCTATGGTTGCGGCTCCTGGTTGCTCACCTGGGTGTAATTCATTTAGAATCAGGACCTTGGTCATAGTCTGACTCTACAATTTTTACTTTGCGAAAACCTGTAATTAGGCAAGAAAAATGAAAGAAAAGATATGAAGTATCATAATTCAATGAAAGTGGCACACTTTATTGCAACTCTTGACCTAGGTGGTGCTGAAGTACAGTTATTGACATTATGCAAAGCCCAAGTTGCACACGGCTATCAAGTATCTGTGTTTCCTCTCAAAGGCTCTAATCTACTTGCTGACAAATTTCAAATAGCTGGTGTTCAAATTGTTGATATTCTTAGGAATAAGAGTACTTTGACACAGTATTTACATTTGCTTTTCTTTTCAGCTTCTCTCAGAACACATATATTGCATACCCACTCAGCCAAGATTCAGATACTTTTTAGTTCTTTACCTTTTCCTCTCAAAAGTCGCTTAGTGTTCAGTAAGCATGATGCTATGCAATTCATTGTAAAGGCGCCTAAATTTGTGTCAAAATACTTTTGGCGCTGGTGTCAGCGAAGAGCCTCAATAATAATTCTAATCTCAAATTCTATTAAGAGTGAGATGAATCTAAGAGGAGAAAGCTTGGATCAAAGCAAGGCCGTAACAAGTCACTATGGGATTTCAGAAAGTGAAATAAATGAAATCAAAGAGTCAGGAGTTCAAAGAAAGAGACGTGAAGGGCGAGTATCCAAGAAAAATATTGTAATAGGAACTGTAGGCCGCTTAGTAAAAGAAAAGAATCATCTTTTCTTAATAGAAGTGTTCCAGCAGCTCCTAATGACAAATCCAGAAACTACCCTAGTAATTTGTGGCTATGGGCCTTTAGAAGATAATTTACGACAAGAAATTGAAAAACGACATCTTCACTCAAAAGTAAAAATCTTAAATAATATTGAGAATGCAAGAGAAGTTTACTCAGAATTTGATTTGTTTATTTTACCAAGTACAACAGAAGGATTTGGTCTTGTACTTTTGGAAGCAATGGCTGCTGAATTACCAATCATTGCCTCAAATATCGGAGCGATTCCTGAAGTACTAGGGGTTGAATATGAATTCTTATTCAAATCTGGGAATCAGAGAGAACTTCTAGAAATGATGGTTCGAGCAATGGATAAATCGACAAGAGAAAAAAAATCAATAGAATCAAAAGTTAGGCTGAAATTCTTTACCAGTGAAGTAATGTTTACTCGCATCGATTCCATATATAAATCATTAAATTGATGAGCGCTTCGCCGTGATACTCTAGGTTTATGTGTGGAATCGTCGGGGTTTATGGCCCTAAAGCTTCAACTTTTGATCTGAGAAAAAGTATTGAGCTTTTGCTTAAAAGAGGGCCAGACTCTCATTCCATTGCGTACCCAAATAGCTCACTAGCTTTAGGTGCAGCACGTTTAGCAATGACTGACCCACTTCCTCGTAGTAATCAACCTTTTGGAAAGAATGAAGATTGGATTGTATTCAATGGTGAAATCTATAACCACACCGAATTAAGAGGATGGCTTCAAGATCGATTTGGGATTTCTTTTTCAACGCAGTCTGACACAGAAGTTCTGTTGGAAATTCTGAGAATATTTGGTGCGGATGGAATTAAATATCTTAATGGAATGTTTGCATTTGCATATTTTGATCATAGTAAGCAAAAAGTTCTTATAGGTAGAGATCGCCTTGGGAAAAAGCCTTTATTTTTTGCCTTAAAAGACTCCCATTTGTATTGGGCTTCAACAATTGAGGCACTCCGCAAAATAATCACTACTATAGAAGTCAACACTAATTCAATTTTTAGCTATTTAGCTTTTGGTTACACGATTGATACTTCAACAATATACAAAGAAATTTACGCAGTAAAACCTGGATATTGCTATGAAGTGCAGGCTGATGGCTTTTTGCAATCGAGAAGGAGCCCAGAATTTGAGTCAAACTTTACGGGTAAACATGACGACCCATTGCTGTATCAACAGATTATTTCTTCCGTCTCGGACCGTATAGAAAATCATCATAATGTGGCCATTTCATTATCTGGAGGCTTAGATTCTTCAATTGTTGCCCAAGTCTCGTCAAAAACTGACAAAAATATAGTGGCGTATTCCCTTAAATGGGGCGATTCGGACAAAACCAGATACAACGATGATTTTAGAAAAGCCGAATTAATCGCCAAAAATCTAAATTTAAGGTTTGTAGGAGTCGATTTTTCCAGTGATCCTGGAAGTTTAGAATCAAATTTAAGGGAATTTGTACGGTTTATGGGAGAGCCAAATGCAAATCCAACTGGAGTATCACTCATCCCACTTTATAGAAAGATTTCTGAGGATGGCTTTCGACTTGTACTTACTGGAGATGGATCGGATGAAATATTTGGTGGTTATCCAAGATATGAAAGTCCATTACTCCAGAATAATTTTCGTTTCTTAACTGATAGTCAAATTTTTAAATTAGCCTTCAGAAACGCATTACTATCCAAGCTGAGCCTTAGATTTGCCAAGCCAAGCTCGCCTGGAATTTGGGCCAATTTTCATTGGAACTTTAATCCAGTGGAGATAGCAAGGCTTTTTACATTTACCCAAGGAATGAGCAGTAAAGAAATCGCAAGAGATATATTCGCATCGATTGAAAATCTAGACTTAGAAGGACCTACTGGTGAAGTAAATCAGGCACTAGTCAAAGTAATGGAGCGCGACCGAACGATATGGCTTACTAACGAATCAAATCGTAAGCTAGATCGAATTTCCATGGCATTCTCGATTGAAGCTCGGAGCCCTTTTCAAGATGAAAGAGTTATTGAAATGGCGAGACAAATCTTGCTAAAAAGAAATTTTCAATCTCATGACAAGGAGTATCTAAGAAACCTCTTTCCTGAACTTCGCTCAGTAGGCGTTCGCAACGATAAGGCTGGCTTTATCAGCCCTGTTGGGCACTGGCTAAGGACCAATCCAATCCTTGTCCAAACAGGCCTAGATGCACTTGCGAACACGGGACTTTTTGAAATTAATGAAATTGACAAGCGCCGTAGAGATCAATTTTCTGGAGATTATCCAAAACTTCGACAACTTTGGTCCCTAGTAGTTCTTGGATATTGGTATCTTCAGAGCTGGGAACGATGAAAAAACTTGTAATTTTTAATTTGCAAACTGATTCCTCAAGTGTAGTGCTAGGAGCGTCCATTGATTGGATTAAGGAATTAAGAAACCACTTCGCTGTAACAGATGTTGTAAGTACCCACGTTGGTCCACATGATGGACTTGACAATTTGCGCATCATTGAGATCGGTGGAGGCTCTATCTGGTACAAGCTGATTGCTTTAATAAGATTGTTGAGATTCTCTATTTATTTAATCCCTAGAAGAAACGAATATCTAGTTTTCCACCACATGTCACCAAGAACTGCTGTATTCCCTGGTATTTTGTTCAAAATATTTGGGATACCCCAAGGATTATGGTACTCACATTCTTCTCGTCCCATATCCCTACAGATTGCTGCTCGTATTGTGAACTGGATATTTTCATCTGAAGCGGATTCATTACCCTTAAAATCCAGGAAAGCTTACTTCGTAGGACACGGGATTTCGCTGAACAGATTTAATGCTAGTAGACCAATTCTAGATAGAGATTTATCTATCTTATTTTTGGGCAGACTTAGTAAGATTAAGAATTTAGATAATCTAGTAAATGCCGTTGCAAAACTTAAAAATAGAATCACAGTGGTATTAGTTGGGCCACAGAGCGATAAACGTTTTGCTGAGAATTTAAAACAACTTGCCTCTCGCCAAAATGTAAGACTAGAGATTGAAGATGCGATTGGATATAATCAAGTTAATAGAAAGATGAATCAATTCAAGTACTTTTATTCAGGTATGAAAAACTCCGTAGATAAGAGTGCTCTTGAGGCAGCAATAAGCGGATGTTTGGTTATAAGCACAGAAAATGGGACTTTGCATTTATCAGGCATGAGGAAGGCATGGGATGAGTTTCAATTGGCCATCCCTAATTCAATTCAAGGCCAAATAATGCAGCTTGAGGGATTAAAAAACCAAGATATCTCCCTTTTCCAACAAATAGCACAGGCAGATGCCATTTCAAAAAATGGCATAGAGAAAACCATTCACCAGATAGCAAAAATCATGAAAAGTCCAATATGAAGATATTATTTTTTCTAACCTCGCGTTATCCAACTCATAAAGCTTACGGCGTAACTACAGGAGAAACAGCACGTGAATTAGGTGTCATTGGCAACGAAGTAAAAATATTTGCGCCATGGGACGGACAGCTAAGTACAAAATTTGATGATTACAAAAACGAAGTTATAGGACCTAATTCAGCATTGCTTTTAAGTGTTCGCCAAAATCTAACAAAGATCGCAATTGTTAGGGAAATCATTTTTGTGTTTACCTCAATAGCGTTTACCTCAAGGTCGGTACCGTTGATACGTCGAGAACACCCTGACGTTATATGGTTGAGAGATTATTGGGCGACCTTTGTCATTCAAAAATTTGTACCTAAATCGAGAATTGTTATCGAAGTTCATAAGAAGCCCAGCGTTTTTAATCACATTTTTCTAAGATATTTAGTACGAAAACATAATATTTCGATAATAACGATACAGGTATCCCTAAGAGATTATCTCCGCAAGAGATACCCAAAAGCGCAAATCTTTCTTGGACCCATGGGCGCAAGTAATGATTTTTTTGAGATAGGTCGTATTAAACTCAAAGCTTATGAAGTTGAAAAACTAAAAAGACCATTAGAGGTTTGTTATCTAGGAAGATTGAAGAGTTCTGGGAAAGATAATGGTCTCTCTCAAGTCCTAAATAACTGGCGATCAATCCCTTCTGATGTTGCAAATTTAACCATAATCGGATTTACAGAATCAGAGATAATTGAAATGTCTAAATTTTATTCCCTTAGTAATCTTACTTTCCTCTCTGGAATAAACCACAATGAAGTCCCTAAAGTTTTATTGAAAATGGATTGTGGTCTAGTCCCCTATCCAGAAGGTCACTACCATAGAACAAGATTTCCAATTAAAGTTGTAGAGTATTGTGCCTCTGCGATGAATATAATCGCGACTGATACGAAAAGTAATCAGGAGATATTAAACTCTGACTTTTGCGATTTCTACGAAGTTGGGGATGCTCATGCTTTACAGAGAATATTGAGAGAGTTGAAAGAAAATAGAATGGAATCTCGAAATAAAGCCGAGCGCGGTCACATCTGGGCCAAAGACTATACTTACAACAAGAGGCTTAAAGAGATTTATCCATTTTTAGAAAGGTACGTGAATTGAGTTTATCAATCAAGAAGAAATGGCGGGAAAGCCTTTTTTTTCAAGCTGCCTATCTACTAGATAAAAAGGATAGAAGGAAAGTCATCTTGGTGATTCTCCTTCAAATATCCTTTGGCTTTTTGGATCTATTTGGCGTTATGCTTATTGGGGTTATCGGTGCTCTTGTTATCACTGGTGTTAGTTCAGGAGAGCCTGGGGATAGAGTGTCCACTTTTCTAGAATTTGTTGGACTTCAGAACTCATCTCTGCAAGTGCAGATTTCCACCATTGGTTTGGTTGCTGCAATTATACTCATTGGCAAGACACTGTTTTCAATCTACTTTTCTCGAAGAGTTTTGTTCTTTTTGAGCAGGCGAGGGGCTGCTGTCTCTGCAAGAATGGTAGCAAAATTGCTTAGGAAGTCACTTCTTACAGTGCAAAACAGATCATTACAAACGAGTTTGTATTCAGTGACTCAAGGTGTCACTCTGATGACTGTAGGTGTACTTGGAGTTTTTGTTTCTCTAGTGTCTGATTTATCTTTACTATTAGTATTATTGATAGGACTCTTTGTAGTTGATAGCGTAATGGCATTTGGTACCCTCATAGCATTCTCTATTATTGCTTTTACGCTTTGGAGGTTAATGCATGTTCGTATGAGGAATTTAGGTCTAAAGACAGCGAATATTTCTGTCGAAAGCTCTGAGACAGTCTTTGAAGTTTTGACAGCATATCGTGAAGCCACCGTGAGGAATCGCAAAGGATTTTACGCCCAATTGATTGGACAACAACGCCTTCTTCTTGCAAATCTTCAAGCAGAGATGCAGTTTATGCCAAATATAAGTAAATATGTGATTGAAATAGCTGTAGTTGTCTCAGCTGTCGCAGTAGCCGGATTTCAATTTATGATAAATGAGCCTGGCCGAGCAGTTGCAATACTCTCAATATATCTAGCAGCCACCACGAGAATTGCTCCGGCAGTATTGAGATTGCAGCAGGGGGCAGTTTCTATGAAGGGGACATTGGCTGCGGCTCAACCTACGTTAGAACTTCTACGTGAATTAGGGTGGGAGCAGGATGAAATAGAAAAATGGGATGAACCGGACTTCAAGTATGAAGATTTTGTCTCAACTGTCCAATTGAAGAATGTCTCCTTTAAGTATCCGAGTCGTGGACTAGATGTTGTAAGTGATGTTTCTCTTGTGATACCGCAAGGGTCATTCGTAGGTTTTGTGGGATCCTCTGGAGCAGGGAAGACCACCTTGGTTGATTTAATGCTGGGCGTTCTAGAGCCTAACAGTGGCGAGGTATTAATATCTGGGCTTTCACCGAAAAAAGCTGTTAAACAATATCCGGGAGCAGTTTCATACATCCCTCAAGATGTGGTTGTGGTCAATGGGACTATTAGGAAAAATGTAACTTTAGGATTTGAAGAGGGATCAATCCCCGATGAATTTGTTTGGGAGGCGCTAAGAGTGGCTCATCTCGATGAGCTCGTAAGAGAACTTCCAGATAAATTAGATTCATCTGTAGGTGACCGAGGCACAAAATTGAGTGGTGGGCAGCGTCAAAGACTTGGAATAGCGCGTGCCATGGTAACGAAACCGAAACTCTTAGTTCTTGATGAGGCAACTAGTTCGATGGATGGTGAATTGGAACTTAATATTGGAGAAGCGATACAGGAAATGCGAGGAGAAGTCACAATTATAATGATTGCGCACAGACTCTCCACAATTCGTAATTGTGATGTAATTTTTCATGTATCAAGTGGAGAAGTGACGGGTAAAGGTACTTTCGAAGAATTGAAAGAGATACTCCCTGAATTTAAACGCCAAGCTTCACTCATGGGGCTTTAATGAAAGGTATAGTTCTTGTAACGGGTGGCGCTGGTTTCATAGGAAGTCACGTATGTAATGAGTTATTAAGTCGTGGATACAGAGTCATTGCAGTGGATATGTTAAGTGATTACTACAGTATTCATTTGAAAAAATTAAGGATGACCAGCTTTGATAATCACGAACTTTTTAATTTTGAAAAAATCGACGTCTCTAATAGTTCTTCTGTTGATAATTTATTTTCAAGGTATAGATTTGATGGCGTTATTCATTTAGCTGCTCAAGCAGGAGTTCGCCTACCACTCAATGAGTCGGGACGCTATATAGAAAGCAATATCTTAGGCTTTTATAATATTATTATTAATACTATAAAATCGAAAATTCCAAGTTTTGTATACGCATCATCATCCAGTGTCTACGGAGAGACTTCCCCCATACCATTCTCTGAATCTTCTCTCATATTAACTCCGAAGAGTTTCTATGGAGCAACAAAACTAAATAATGAACAGACTGCCAGGATACTGGCAGCAGGAAGTGAAACTTCTACCAGAGGGCTTCGATTCTTTACTGTATATGGACCTTGGGGCAGACCAGATATGGCCTATTTTCGCTTAATGGCGGCTAGTTTAGGCAAGCACAGCTTTCAATTGTTCGGCGATGGTTCGGTAGAGAGGGACTTTACCTACATCGATGATGTCACAAAAAATACTGTTGATTTGTACGAGAATCTCTTATCAACAAAAAGTCAGGCAAGTGACATTGTAAATATTGGCGGTCACAGACCTTTGTCAATGAACTTTTTAGTTGATCTTGTCCAAGAAATATCTGGTACTAAGATTAATGTCAATCAAGTGTCAAGTAACAAAAATGATTCTAAGAAAACGGTTGCTGATAATAGTTATCTTCAATCCCTACTTGGGAAAACTAGATTTACGCCGCTTGAAGAAGGGATAGACAATTTTTACTCCTGGATGAAACAACCAGAAATTGTAGGGCAGGTAGAAACATGGATTAAGAGCTCAATTTGAACACAGTGTTAATAACTACGGGGATCTATCCTCCAGATATTGGTGGACCTGCAACATTTGTTCCCAGATTTGGTCAATATCTTGTATCAAATGGCCTAGGAGTGAAGTTGATTACGCTATCTAATTTAGTTAACCTAAAAAAGGAAGATAATTCAATACAAATTATTAGAATTAAAAGATTTCAAATACGGTGGGTTCGTGCTTTAAAGACAGTCTTTACTATTGCAAGAGCTATGCGGGGAATTGATTACGTATTTTCTAATGGTCTTTATCTAGAAACTGCTTTAGCGATTCGTTTTAGTTCTTTCAGAGGTAATAGCTTAGTAAAGATTGTTGGAGATCCAGTTTGGGAGCGCTCTCAAAATAGAAGTGCTCCTCCCGATTCACTTTTTGGTAAATTGCAAAGTCTCGTCTATTTGTACTTTGGAAAATTAGAAAGAAAATTAATTACTTGGTCACTTATCCAATTTGACCATGTTACGGCCCCTGGCATAGAGCTCGCAAAATCTGTCGAAAGTTGGAGTAATAAATTAAACGTTTCAGTTGTGCGCAATGGGGTAAAAATTCCAAATGAAAACGATAAAGGACAGAAACGTTACGATTTAATAGTAGTTTCCAGACTAGTATCATGGAAAAATGTTGATGTAGCTGTATCTATTGCGAACAAACTAGATTGTTCATTGGCTGTTGTTGGAGATGGGCCTCAAATGGCTGACCTTAAACTCCAGGCAAACTCTAATCCCAGAGTTAGTTTTCTTGGGAGTTGCTCAAACGATGAAATAAATGTGTTGTTGAGAGAGTCTAAAGTTTTTTGCCAATTTAGTGACTATGAAGGCTTATCATTTTCATTACTTCAAGCTATGTCATTCTCTCTTCCTTGCGTACTCTCAAACATAAAGGCTAACCGAGATGTATTCAAGGAAGATTCAAGGGCGGCAATGTTTGTTAATATTCAGGAGAGAGATGAAATAACATCTTTAATCTCAGATCTTTTGAACTCAAATATTCAACAGCTAGATCTTGGTAATCGATCTAGAAGAATAGTTGAGCGAGAATTTAATGAGAAAGACAGAATGAATGATATGCAGAAATTGTTGATTAAAAATGACTAAAGTTATAATAGTAGACCTGAAAGGAATTATTCTTAGTTCAGGCGAAGATGTCATCAATCGGCATTTAGAATATGGATTTGCGCTTAGCCGCCTTGAAAGTAATGCCAAGCTATATATTCTTGACAGACAGAGCGCAGATAAAGTCTCAAATAAAGTCAACCTCGAGATAATCTCTGGAAGGACAATCGTCAGTTTCTTCAAACAGGGAATTAAGCTTATACAATCAGGGGAGGATCCTGTCGTGTTGGTAAGTGGTGACCCTTGGGAAAGTTTCCTAGCAAGCTTAATCTTAAGAAAATTGTCAAGAGCAAAGTGTCCAATTCAGGTTCAACTCCACGCAGATGTTGGTTCTCAGGCTTGGAGAAGGCTTAATTGGAGAAATAGAGTTAGAAGCCCATTTTTACCAATAGCGTTAAAAAATGCGGAGCAAATAAGGTGTGTTTCAAGGACTCAACTTGAAAACCTCCAACAACTCATTCCGAATATAGAATCCCGGACGGTTGTTATCCCTGTCCCAATCAAGATTGATTTGAAGTGGAGGGAAAAGAGAAAAATAGAGGGCTGCGAGACTCTAGCAATCGTGGGCAGAATCCATAAGGATAGAGGCTTAGAAGAATTTGTTAGAGTTTGTAAGATTCTTTCACTTCGCTTTCCAAGGCTGAATATCTTGGTAGTAGGCGAGGGACCTCATAAGAGATGGTTAAGCGATAAAATGGCTCGGGCAGGGATTTTAGATAGAACTTCGTTTCTGGGAAGAAAGTCTCAGGATGAACTCTCTAGTTCGTGGAAAGAATTTGGATGCGTTGCCTCATTTGCACCGTTAGAAGCTTACGGAAGATCTGCCAGGGAATCTTTAGTTTATGGCGTTCCTGTTTTAGCAAAACATTCATCAGGGCTGGTTCAGTTGCATGATCAGCTTTCAGGGCGAGGAATTTGGTTTTTAGATAATTTAAGCGACGATGAAATCGGAGATACTTTTAGAGTGGCATCTGATTTCATAATCCCACTTAAAGTTAGTAAGTCCATAATCAAGGAAAGAGATGTTTTAGCTGAGAATTTAGCAAGATCTTGGATAGGAATCTCAAAACCTAAAGTATTTTAATATTTGCAAATTAGAATATGAAAATCATAATACTTCTCATCTATTCTTGTAATTCCCCTATTAAAAGCGAGATAATTTAGTAGAATTAGGGATATTCCTTCACCCGAGTATTGATGTATATCTATTTATTACTCATTTAAGCAAAAGAGGGGAGATAGGGTTGTGCTTGCAACGCTCTTATAGTTAGATTTGCTAGAGCACCTTATTAGGTAAAAGATTCTGCAACTTCGCTTTTAGGCATATAGAATTGCTTAAAGCTATTCATAACCCTAGGGTTCTGGTTGTTATTGAAAGGAGTGGAAGATGGGTTCAGTAGTCAAAAAGCGCCGTAAACGCATGGCTAAAAAAAAGCATAAAAAACTTCTAAAGAAGACTCGTATTCAGCGCAGGAATAAGAAGTAATTTAGATCTTTACTAGGACGAGCCTCTTATCAAATGAGGTAATCGCATAGCGGATCTTATTAATTGTCACTATGGCGCTATCTTTAACACCGTTAAGGATGGCGCCATTAGTTATTTTTGGAGTCGCGCTATATGAGCCAAGAGAACAGAGTCTCTTTTGACATCCAAATAAGAGCCCCTTGGCATCAATTAGTAATGGTGTGCCAGGAGTTCCATGAGCTTGGGTCGCAACGCGGGTAGGAGATTCATCCTCATCAATGAGTATAAAACTTACTTCATCAGCATTTGGTAGGCGAAGACCGGTAGCACTTAACCAAGCAGCAGCAACCCGGTTGCCATAGCTAGCAATAGAGACTTCATAACCTGCAACTGCTACTCCATTTTCTGGACCATCTAAAGTGCTGTATCGCCAATCTTCAGGAAATATTGAATTTCGTTTAGCCAATCTAACTTCA
>Ga0209550_10001124_pt1 | contig 25817 bp, 24 predicted proteins | sample LauGreSuBDMM15SN_2_FD_187567 | JGI IMG/M metagenome (GOLD analysis project Ga0209550, IMG submission 187567) | Freshwater lake microbial communities from Lake Michigan, USA - Su13.BD.MM15.SN (SPAdes) (version 5) | ecosystem: Environmental > Aquatic > Freshwater > Lake | place: Lake Michigan... | reverse complement strand
TTTATATAATCAAAATAAATATTTTTTCTTTCTATTATCTCATCCGGATCATTATAAAGAAATATAGATTTATTAGATGTCTTAAGTGCGGATTCATTTCTAAAAAATAATATAATTTTATCTTCTGTTAGCATTTTTAAAATTGGTTTTAGATGAATTTGAAAGGTTTCTTCCTTCATATTTTTTGTAGTGTCATACTGACAATTAAACAACTGGGATATGTCCCAATTTGCATAGGTTTCATTTAACTTATTTTGACTAACTTTAGAAAAGATAAAATCTTTAAATTTCAGCCCCCTATAGGATGTACGATTCCCTCCCAATCCCCTTTTTATAGCTGTTACACTAGCTTCATTCAAAAGTTGAACAATTCGTTCACAAGAATCTCCATCCATTGCAGGTGGGCGTAAATAGACGGTATTCCTATTTAAAATACTAAATAAGTTTTCATCTCGTTCAGATGTAGATGGATCATACTCTACAGTGGTTACTTTTTTTATAACAGGAACCAGAGTTCTAAAACAAAGTTCCATGAGAAATGCCTCTGCACGATCTCTTTCCATTGAAATTTCTCTGGCTATGATCTCTACATTAGGTAAAAGTTTATTTGTGGAATACTTATCTGCCCAAGCACCTATGGCAGTGAATAGGCGATAGATACCCCGATTTTTGGTATCTTTAGCTTCCATATTTTGTACTACATCTAATCCAGAAGTATAGTCTAAAATTTTATAAATACTTTTACCGTTGTCTGCCAATTCAGTTTACTTTTAAAATTCCTTTTTTGTATACAAGTTCTGCATTTAAAATTGCGGCTCCCGCTGCACCCCGAATGGTATTGTGGCTTAAGACCACATATTTAAAATCAAAGAGAGGATCAGTTCTAAGCCTACCTACAGTTGTAGTCATGCCCCTTCCTGAATTCAAGTCAATTCTGGGTTGGGGTCTATCAATTTCTTCTTTATAATCAATAATAATTGAAGGAGCAGAGGGAAGTCCTAATCGCTGGGCTTCACTTTTAAACTCGGACCATACCTTTCGAATTTCAAACTCTGTGGTTTTCTTAGTGAGTTTCACAGAAACACAGACTGTATGGCCATCCATCACAGGCACTCGATTGCAATGGGCTGATGTAGCAAAACTGGCGGATACAATTTTACCATTTTCCACTTTTCCCAAACACTTTTGTGGCTCGGTTTCTACCTTGGATTCTTCTCCACTGATATATGGCACTACATTCCCCAAAATATCCATGGATGGCACTCCTGGGTACCCTGCTCCCGACACTGCCTGCATAGACACTATAAATAAACTTTCAATCCCAAAGTGATCGAACAAAGGCTTGAGAGTGATTGTAACTCCCATGATAGTGCAATTGGAGTTGGTGATAATTTTTCCGGGAGTTTTTTGGAACTCCAACACGGAGAGATGCTCTGGGTTGACCTCTGCACTGAGAATTGGAACATCGGAGTTCATTCTATAATTTTTTGCATTGGAAACTACCATCACACCCGCTTTGGCATATTCCATTTCAATCTCACCAGCTACATCGCTGTCTAGACCACTAAAAACAAGATCCACTTTGGGAGTTTCCGCAGGAGTGCAACCCACTACCTTCATGCTTTTGGCATACTCGGGAATTTTGGGAGATATCTTCCATCGGGATACCATCACATCTCCATAGAGCTTACCCGAGCTCCTATCAGATGCTCCTAAATAAGCCACTTCAAAATATTCATGGTTTTCTAGAAGTTCGATGAATCGCTGACCTACAGACCCGGTAGCTCCTAAAACTGCAACTCTTGCTTTTTTCATTCGTGAGATCCTTTCTGGGTAATCAATTCACCAAGTATTTCAGAGAAAGATAATCTTTAAAGCATTTCTCGAAAATATCCTTCTATACGCCTATCGAAACTATCCAAAAAAGTTCGATAGACATGCATAGCAAGGGTAGAGGGAATAGCTATCATCAATCCATATATTGTAGTGAGAAGTGCCTGGCTTATTCCAGAAGCAAAGATCTCAGGAGAGGCCTGCTTGTATAGTTTCATGCTCTCAAAGGCAGAATGTATCCCCATAACAGTACCCAAGAGACCTAAAAGTGTAGAAATGGCTGCTAAATTTCCTAACCACAAAATCTCTCTCTCCCGGAAAAAATAAATTTCCTCCCATTCCCGTTCCGAAAAGGGAAGTGTCTTTGCAATGGGAAATTTTTTGAGTGATCGAAAGAGTTTAATGTGAAAAAAACAAAGATCTAGTACAATTCCCAGTACCAAAATAGAGACGGTGAGAAGGAAGTACATCCCGGCACCACCCTCCTCCATTCTTTCCCAAAGATTCATTAGAACTCGTTTTTTTTGGCTGAAAGTTCGTTTATTTTTTCAAACAGCATGTCATTGGTAGAGGCAAGTCTCTGGGCCATAATATTTACCATTTTAGAAGCAAAGAGTGGATTGTCCGTTAAAAATTTTTCTAGTTGAGGCTTATTTTCAATCACTGCCATTCGGACATCTTGTATTACTCTTGCACAAGCACTCCTGGGTTTATCTCGAAATAAAGCCATTTCTCCAAAAAAATCCCCTACTTTCATCATAGAGAGACTCACTTCCTTTTCTTTTATAACAACATAGATTTCCACCATTCCCTCTAACACTATGTACATAGCGGTACCTTTGTCACCTTCCTTAAAAATAACTTTTCCTGTTTTTACACTGACAATCGATGCCATTTATGTGTTTCTTTGCGTTTGAAGTTGTTTATACAAAAGTATTTATTCCAGATATCTCTAACATTCCATTTAGCGTTCGGGAACTTAGGCTTCTTTTATAATCTTCGACCTGTTTACAAAAAGGGCAGTGCAAAAAACAAGCCTTGCATTTTGGTAGAAATTTAATAACAAGGAAACTAAGCTCTACATATGAACTCGTCTCTAAAACTACAGGCTGAACTATTTGGTTTATTTCTTTTTTCCATTATTTTCCTTCATAAAAAAATTCGGGATTTAGCTATGGGAAATAGGTATTTAATAGATCTCCATTCCAAACCAATGAGAAATTCTTCCATTGATATGGTTCGTGGAATAGCCATGTGTGGAATTATCCTCATACACGTTCACTCCTACTTTTCGTACTTCAATGTAGATAATTCTATTTTATTGATTTCTGGAAGCATAGCCAACCTATCTAGATTTTCTGTACCTGTATTTATTCTAACATCAGGTATATTTATTTCCTACAAAGGTAATCTAAACTTTTGGAAATCTAGGCTTATACAATTGGTGATCCCCTATTCTCTCTTGGGTTTGGTAGGGTTCCTTATAAAATATCCTATCAGTGATGGTTGGATATTTGAATTTTTAAAGAAATTTTTTTTGGGAACTATATATGAACCTTACTACTATATTCCCTTACTCTTTCAATTTTATCTTCTCTATGCTCTTTTCTTTAAAGATTCCAAAGCATGGAGCATTTCCCAAAAATGGGCTTACTTTATCTGTTCTCTAATTACAAATCTAATTTCTAATCAATTTTTTCCCTCTGGGGGAAACTGGCAGTTCATTGAACCTTTAGTCTTTAGTAATTTCTTATTTTTTTTCGTCTTTGGGCTAATTGCAAAACCAATTCTCTCTGAATCTTCTGAATTGCTTGCTCTTTTCACTGAAAAAAAAATCAAATTTACTTTATATTTTACTACCATTCTTTATGTAGTATATTTGATACTCTTGACCGTTACCACAGGAACTGGTTTTTCTAACCATTTGATTTTTTATCCCATCGTTTGTTTTTTGCTTTTATTGTATGGGTGTATAAATCTTGAAAAAAATTCTTCTTCCTTTTCAAAAATCATTGTCTCTATTCTAAGCTACATTGGGAAAAATAGTCTTTTTGTATTTTTAATACATCCTATCCTAATTCATCTCTTTCACGCATACCACCCATTTACCTTTGGTGGAAAATTTTTATCTTACTTTGTAATTTTCATTCTAAACCTTATTATCCCTCTAGGGGTAGGGGAAATTTATAACCAAATTCAAAAGTCATTTTTTGCTCTAAAGCAAAAATAGAAATTAGGATTTATAAAGTATTAGAGCATCTATGACGCAACTGCAATAACTATCTTCTTCCGCCGGCAGGCAAAAAAAAAGCCTAGGATTGTTGCGAATAAAATTGCAAAAACTGACTTTTTGCAGGAATGCCTTTTATTTTCTATTGCGAAACCTTGGGTTGTATCCATAGATTTTCGCAATAGAAGATCATTGCCTCGATAAAATTATTTTTTCTTAGTGGCTGGTTTTTTCTTAGTTGGAGGAGTTTTCTTTTTTGCTACAGGTTCTTTTTTCTTTCCCACTGTAGTTTTAGGCAATGCCTCTTTCTTTTTGGAAACAGGTTTTGGTGCTGGTGAAGGAGTTGCCTCTGGCTTCTTTTTAGAGACTGTTTTTTTGGCAACGGGAGCGGGAATAGCCTCAGGCTCTTTCTTATCTTCTATTGGAGGATCGATAGATTCTTCTTCAGATCTTTCTTCTGGAATAGAATGTGTTTGAGGTTCGGGAGAAGAGGGAGAACTTTCTTCCTTATCAGAATTCATTTGCTCCATAATCACTTTCTCTTCATACATAAAACCATCTTCTTTTGAATGATCCGGTACAACAGTAGGGGAGGGGGATTTTTGACTCTCCTTTGGTGCAATGTGGTCTATAAAACTTAAGTGTAAAGAAAAGTGAATGAGATGTAACTTTGTCCATTCGTCTTTGTTGAGCTGATCAAACACAGGATGAATTGCCATCTGTCCCGAATAAGACTGAAATTCAGATACCATTGCCCTAAGCCTTTGGATAGCGGGAGGAATAGGAGCCTCTTCCCTTTTAGGAGGGGCTGAAGGATTAGGGTACCCCGCTTTCATCTCTCCGGAATTTATGATTTTATTGTATATAAATTTTCCGATGGTTATCCTAAATAATTTAAATTGTAAATTGGAGTACCCATGCATGGAGTTATGTAGCATATCAGTCATGTGCTGGAGAATTTGGTACACCGACCAAACTCCAACAGTTCTCAACTCCGTTGCTTTCTCTATTTTATCCAACTCGTCTTCTAAATCTTTAAATGAAATCAACTTTAATTCTCGTCGCAATCTTTCCTCCAATGTGTACTCAAATTTTATGCCAGACCATACCGCTTTTTTAATAGCTGTAATTCTCTGACAAACGCTTCTCTTTTTTTCAGGGGAAGAACCTTTAGATCCACTGTTACTTTAGAATCCCTTACTTTTTTCTCTATGGGTGAAATGATTTCACCCCCCCTGCCCTCTTTCTCCCGTAGGAGACTTTCCAGATTTTTTATAGAAGGTTCTTTACCGGTTTTTATCAAGTCTTCAACAGACTTTTGGTCCAATCGGGCAATTGAGCTGAGCTGCTTTATATAGCGCTCTGTGTAACCCAAAATTCCGGCAACTTCTTCAGCTGTCTTCTTCCTTTCCCTGCGAAGAAATGCAACTGCTCTACCAACTTCCCAGGGATTTAAACTTTTTCGCTTTTCGTTCTCTGCAAGTGCCATTTCATAACAAACATCTATGGAGTCATTTACTATTCTTGCTGGAATTTCAGTCCAACCTAGTTTTTGGGCAGCTCGATATCTCCTCTCCCCCGCTACTATTTGGTATTTATCATCTTCTTTCCTAACAACGATAGGCTCAATCAAACCCAATCGGGACATGGAATCCACAAGATCCTCTACCCTATCTTTGCCAAATATTCTCGGCTGCAAGGGGTTGGTATGAATTTCCGACATTCTCAATTTTTCAGGATCTCCGCCACTTTGAAATGCTGTTAAAAGATCCATTGAGGCAAATTCACTTTTCTTTGTCATTTGCCCTGCTCCTTACTTCTGCCGCTAAATCTAAGAATGGTCCTCTAATTTTATCATCACACTCTTTTAACATTTTTCCTTTTACCTGAGCCTGCGGAATCCCTTCCCTTCTAGGAATTACAGTTTTAAAAACGGGAAAGTATTTTTTTACACCTTCCGCTAATCCAGAGAGAGCTCTAGATTCTTCATATTGATTGAATACCGCTCCCAAGAGACTGAGTTTGGGATTTGCTTTCTTTTTTATTTTTTCAATTGTTCCATAGAGATCGCTGATACCCTGTACGCTAAATGCTCTCGTTTGGATGGGGATCAAAACATAATCAGAGGCGATCAGAGCATTTTCCAAACTCAAGCCTAATGATGGAGAACAATCTATCAATATAAAATCATAATCATATTTCACAGTGTCCAAAACATCTTTCAAAAGACTGAAATCTTCCACCCCAAAGGGAGTAGTAAAATTTGCGAGTGCAATCGAAGAGGGAAACAAATGAAAATTTTTATGAATTTCTTTAATAACTTTTTTTGCAGCGATACTCTCTTTTCCTCTATATCCCAAACAATCAAAAATACTTGTGGGAGTTTCTTTATAAAAGAATCTAGTTGCATTTGCTTGAGCATCCCAGTCTACCAGTAGAACTTTTTCTTGCTCTGCCAATGCCTCGGAAAGAAAGAGAGAAATAGAAGTTTTTCCCTCTCCACCTTTTTGATTGGAAACAGAAATGATCTTTCCAGATCTCTGAACCTTTTTGGTGATCTTATTAATTTTAGTTGCCATCCCTTTATTTATCGGATTCCTATGAATCCAGTTTTGACTTGGCAGATTTAAAATCCATAAAAAATACATTCGTTTTGTATTAGATATATGTTTATAGAACTTTCGGGGTGAAATCATTTCACCCCTGCGAATAAACATAATAAACATTTATTTACAGAATCATCCTCCATACCACTGTAGCTACGTGAATGTTTTTTTATCCTCACTTCTACTTGTTTTCTTCTTATATATTCCTGCACTCCATAGCCAAGGATATATAGGTATACTGGGCGGTAAAAATAGTGGAGATCATATCTTTGAAACAGGAAATAAATACCCAAACCTATCCGGTATAAAAGGTGGTTCCAGAATTACTTACGACCGTAACTATAATTTTGGTGGATTAGAAGGTGGCTATTCCTTTGGGAAGCTCAATATCGAAGGAAAATTTGCTACCACGGGTTGGTCAGTAAGAACAAATGAATCCCGAGATGAAGATTTTCTAATGGGGGATATCTCCACAGAAAGAAGAAACAAGTTTTCACTTTCTCCCCTCTTTCTTAACGACTCAGCACACACCTATACGGGAACTCAAAACTTTGCAGATGGAAAAGCAAAATCTACTGTTTATGAACAGAGAATGAGCATGTTTGCAAAGTACTATTTTTCAGGAAACTCCTCAGACCCTTGGGAATCAAAAGATAGATTTTTTATAACTTTTGGTTTTAGATATAACTACTTTAAATATGTACTCTATGATGTTACCCAATATGTAAGATTTCCATTTTATTACGGTCCTATAGGAAATGGTTTATCTTACTCACATTCGGGCTTTGAATACGGTGGGGGAGGGGGTTATACCATGTATTTTGGTAGGTTTCGAATTGAGCCCTCCCTCATACTACTCATAGGCTTCAATCGATTTAGAGATTATCATGTGCAAAGGGATTTAAATTTTTATGGTGAAAACGACGGATTAGGATTTATAGCAAAACTTCTCTCCTCTTATTCCATCTCTGAGAAAACACAAATTCGATTGAGTTATGAAGCTCATAGAATGTTTACAACGGGATATTTTAGAACAAAGGGAGGATTGAATTTTCAAGACTATTCCTCTAACTATGTTGGCAAATTCAATGGAAATGCTTCTACGAAAGAAGCATATGTTGAACTAGGAGTGATAACAAAACTCACACGGGAATAGCATTGTACTCAGCAGTGTGTTTTCGTTTAGACCTATGATGCTCCTTAGGAACATGAGGAAATTTCATTTTGCCTATCTTGTGAGTTAGTTCTATAAGCTTTTCCACACCCAAAAGCTCTACTAGTTCCAGACTTTTAGAAAACCCTAGGCTCTCCAATAGTACCAAAATATTGTCCACACCGATCGATTGTACAAGGGGAACTAAATCAGCAAGCCCCCTTTTTCGAATCCATTTTTTTACCTGCGGAAGGGTTAGAGCATGGCCTAAAATAACCAACCGATCTACATCAATTTGTTTGGTCAAACGCATCATTTCTTCTGGACCTGCATAAGAAATGATCCCCACACATTTCTCTACACCAATGTTTTTAAGGAGCTTAATAGCATTTTCCCTACCAATCTCTCCGGCCATCATTGCAATTTGTTGGGGAGTTAAATTTTCGCAGATATACTTTAACTCGAGAATAGTCATATTCTCTACATAGTAGATTAGATCTTCATCTGTGTTGTACGCCATTATCTCTATGATATCATTTTCCGGTATATTGTTTAAGAGATCTAAAATCTTAGCATCCGTAAGGGTGGCTGCCAGATTGATAATTCTATCTTTATTGAGTTTTAAGGTGAGTGAGTTTACCCGTTTGTATCCAACATTTTGGATAATTTTCAGAGACTTAGACGGGCCTAACTTTTCTAAATATTCATAAAAATTTTGGAGTGTATGGAACACAGCTTTCATAAGAACAACTATAAGTCACTTAACAAATAGATTTCAAGCATTCTTTTTATTTTCAAAACTCTGTACTTGTATTAGATTGGTATAGTAACCTTCTAAAATGAACCTAAAAAACGTACACACCCTAATCTACAGATGGAGGCACTATAGAAGAATAATCTTTTCTTCGGCAGATAGACTTCCCTTTGGATTCTATGCAATTCTCTATGCAGTTTTTTTCTTATTTTTGGTTTGGAGTAGGGTAGGGAAGTACGGACAAAGTATCTCTTCTCTTTTGGGCATTTACGAAGGGTTTGCCACTCTAAATCCTCTCTACAGACAGGAGTCTTTTGTCCTCTACAAAGATGGGGGATATGATGGTCAGTTTTTCTTTTTTATTTCTGAATATTTGTTTCACAGTAAAATCACTGTACCTCCCATACTGGATTCCTTTCGACTTAGATTCGTTAGAATTGGAATGCCTATTTTATCAGGCTTTTTTAGTAGTATTTTTAGTTTTCAATACTATTCTGAAATCACTCTCTGCCTAGTTTTGGGCTTTCATTTAAGTGCATCCTATGTTCTAAAAAGAATGCTCTCCCACTCGCAAAAGGGAATCTATCTTTTATTTCTTTTCTCTCCTTTCTCTATCAATGCAAATCTTCTATTGGTCAGTGACGGTCTCTTTGCCTCCTGTTTTTTCCTTTGGGTATATGCCGTCAAACGGGCGGGTCTTTCGATTGCAAAACCTATCATTCTAAGAACATCTCGTATCACGAAAAAAGAACTCTTTCTTCCTTTGCTTTTAGGTTCCCTATTTTTTCTTTCTATCAGAGAAACATCTCTGCCTTTTTTCGGTACAGTATTCCTTCTAGCCTTGTTGGGAAGGCAATTTTATCTCTCTCTCATCCTGAGCATCGCTTTAGGACTCTATTTGTGCTTTTATCTATTTGTGGGCACTTATAGTGGGTTCCCGGAAGGAACCAATCCCTTGGGATTTCTGGATCTATCGGACTATCCTTTTTTTGGTTTCTTCAAATCCCTTCAAATACCGGAACCCTTGGATTTGGTCGGGATTAGCCGGGAGTTGAGCAAGTTTCCGCTCTTCTTTCTCTTGGTTTCTCTGGGGCTCCAAACACAAAACATGAAATCTCTGGAAGAGAAAATCCTGGCTCTTCCCCTATATTTCTTTGTTTTTTTAGGATCTATTGCAGAAGTTGGGTACTGGCTTTCTTTTGATAATTCCAGCCGATTTTTTACACTGATCTTTCCTTACACACTATTAATCTCCCGAAGGATGCCCGGGTATCGTCACTTTGGTGCTCTTGAGCTCGTTTTTCTTCTATTTATCGCTGTAGTTCTTCGATTCTTAGTTCTCAAACAGGGAATGAACTACACTATTTGGTGAGAGATTTCATGATTTCTAGGGTTGCCATGGACTGATTTAGTGTATAAAAATGAATCCCCGGGCTAATCGCCATAAGTTCACGGCACTGTGCTGTGGTGTATGCAATGCTAATTTTCATAAACTCAGTTGGATTGTCTTTTTCCCTTTCCAATTTGAAAATCAGGTCTTCTGGGATTTCACACTCTGCTAGGTCTTTGAATCTTTGGATTTGGGTATACGAAGTGATGGGCATAATCCCAGGGACAATAGGTGACGAAATACCAGCACTTCTTGCTCTATCCAGAAACTTTATAAAAACAGAATTAGAAAAAAATAATTGTGATACTAAAAACTCCGCGCCCGCTTCCACTTTCTTTTTTAGATAGGAAATATCTGACTCAAATGTAGGAGAATCTGGATGCTTTTCAGGATAGCATCCCCCTGCAATACCAAACGGAAATTTTTCCTGCCGAATATACGTTATCAACTCAGAAGCATTGGAAAAACCTCCGGGAGTAGGGGAAAAAGATCCCTGATCTTTGGGCGGATCGCCTCGAAGAGCAATCACATTTTGGATTCCACGGGACTCAATGGTTTGTAAGATAGATTTGATTCTCTCTCGATCGGCTCCCACACATGTAAAATGGCACATGGAAGGTATCGAGTATGATGCCTGAATATCAGCACATATTTCAATTGTTTTGTCCCGAGTAGATCCCCCGGCTCCATAGGTTACAGAAACAAATCCAGGTTGTAATTTCTTTAACTCTGCAATTGTAGATTTTAGTTTTAGGTCTCCCTCCGTTGTTTTAGGAGGAAAAATTTCAAAGGAAAAAACGGTTGATTTGGCTTTAGAATACAGCTCAAGAATCCTCATTTCAATCAACCCAAACTCAAAAGAACATTGATTGTGGCCTTATCTTTCTTGCACTCTCCCAGAGACTTCCCAATCAATGTTCCGGGTTTGATTTTGGTAGAATCTGCCTTTGCAGCATGGCCTGTATTCAAGGCGGAAACCAGTAAATCTCCTACAGCAATAGGACCTCCCTCACCTGCATCCACATTGATCTTAGCAAGTCCATAGAGAGCAACCAACACAAATTCATTGCCAATGCGCTTTTCCCCTAATTCCAAGCTGGCTGTGTCTATACAAACCCCAATTACCTTTGTTGAGTAAGAAGTTTTAGATCGAACAACCGTTTGGTCCTTATCAAAAATAACCAACACATCTCCTTTTTGGATCACATCATTGTTACCCACTCGAAAGTACCGGGCTATGCAATCATTGCCCTTCTCATCGATAACACGAACAGATCCATAGAAGTCGGATTCACCTTTTGCCAAAATAGCCTTACCAGAACCGGATACTTCTCTACGGGTGAGAGTTCCCCCGTTGGCATAGAGAGCATACTTACGGGCAGATACAAACACTCCCCCGTAACCCTTCTTTGAAAATCCGGCAATTCCTGCCGACTCTTCGTCGATTCCATTGGAGATGCCCAAAACTCCATAATCTTCTCCGTAACCTGTCAATCCTTCGTCAATTCCAACTCCAGAAATGCCCGATCCACCTTTGGCTTCATTCTTTCCATAGATAACAGAATGACTTAAAGTGGGCAGTGTGATATTTTTTATTTCGGATCCAGTGTTTCCTGTGAGTTGGATAAGCCCCGAGTGAGAGCTATAGGGGTGAACTTTCTCAGCATATTCATGTGTGTGTGGTTTGGCTTCCCGGCTATCATACAACCGAGGATCATCGGACTGAACTGCCTTCATAGGGGCATTTATATTGTGCCTGGAAAATGTAAGTATCCCGGGTTCCTCTATAGAAGCCATTTTTAAACGCTTATCATTGCCCTGAACCACAACACCTTCCTTGTCTTCCCCTGATTGGGCCAATTCTACAATACCCAGAGATTCGGTACTTGCCTTTTTTAAACGCTTGTCATTGCCTTGGACAGCTGCCTTTGAAGATTCTTCCCCATTGGTAGCAAATCGTAAAATCCCTTCTTTTTCAGTGGTGGCTGGTTTAAATCTCGGATCATCGGCAGTTATAACTTCTCCGGGTGTCTCTGATCCAAGTTCTGCAAGAATTACCAATCCATACTCTTTAGTGGTTGCTTTTTTTAAGCGTTTGTCATTGCCCTGAATAGCAACACCAGGCCTAGTTTCCCCATCCTCCGCTAATTCTACAATCCCGGGATATTCTGTGGTCGCTGTTTTCAATCTGTCATCATTTCCTTGGATCACAACGCCTGCCCGATCTTCAGCATTTCTTCCCAAACGTACCAATCCATAAGTGGTATCGGTTGCATTTTTCAATCGCTTGTCATTCCCTTGGACAACCACTCCTTCCCGTTCTTCCCCGTCTGTAGCAAGCTCCACAATTCCTTTGAATTCAGTGGTAGCATCCCTCAGACGACGATCATTTCCCTGGACGGCAACACTCATATTGGTTTCCCCGTCCGCAGCCAAGCGAACTAACCCAGATCGCATGATAGAAGAGTAGGGGGGGGTTTCATTTATAATTTTCTTTTTGGAAATAGCCAGATAATCGGCAGCAGCATAGATTTCGATTTCTATCAACTGGGTCACATATTTCTTTTGGGAATTGGCACGATTGTTGATAGAGACTATTTTTACAAACCGCATATTGGTTGGAAAAAACTTCCATTTGTACCAAGTACCTGGCTCGGAGATAAATTGTGGTTCTTCGTGCAATTGCTGCCAGATTAGATCATCCTCGCTAAAATGAAAATAGAAGAGTTCAGGAAAATTTGTTTCGGGATTGTTTTTGGAAAGCAGACGAAACTCATCTACCCGATTCACTGAACCAAGGTCTACCATGATGAATTCTTCTGCTGGAGATGTTTTTTCTTTGGAAGACCACCCATAGTCAGGTCTCCCATCTATAATATTTTCTTTTACCCAAAATCGATCATTTTCAGAACTGACTGCAATTTTCTCAATTCCAGAAACCATGAGTTTAAAATTAGAGAAGGCAGTTTTGTAGAGACCGTTCTTGTCTTTTTTATTTAGCTTGATAACCATTTTTAAATAGTTTGCGGTCACCATAGAAATCTTCCATCTGCAAGACTTTTTATTGGATCTAGAAAAGTCATATTCTTTGATAATGGATTCCCAAACGTAACCATCTTCAGAAATATCAAAGCGAAAAGTATCTGGTAGAAACTCCAATTCTTTTTCTAGTGCATCATAGGAGATATGATTAAAGGACACTGCCTCTTTAAAGTTCATCGTAATGCTTGCAACCCCCGGAGTAGGGGACTCTTCGAGGTAGCTTAGGAAGCTTCCTTTTTCTAGATCGTATTGTCCCGTAGCCGATATACTTTTCACGAGGATTTCGAGGGGATGACTTATTCTAACAGATGCGTCTGACATGCTTTTCTCTCAAATTGGGAATCTTTTTTACCATGCTACCTTGGTACGGGAAGAGGAATTGCCAATACTTTTTTAGAGAAAGTACTAAAGAGAGCCTATGGTTGCTTCGATGTTTAAAACTTACTATTTATCTCCATAAGGCTTTGGAAATATAAGTTTCTTCTCTTAGAAAGTGATTAATTTAAATCACTTAATTTTAATCACTTTCTAAGCAAAAACTCGATTTTTTTTGGGCATACTTAAAAATTCAATGTTAACAAAAGAATCGGAATGATCCTGAAAATACCTGGATATAACTTCTTTTAAAAACTCAGATATATGCCCAATAATAATCATTTTTTCATCTTGCGATTCAATTTGGAGTTCTTTTAGAATTTCAACCGAGCTTCTAGTTAAATGCTTTTCGCTCCACTGAAGGAAACTTCTCCAGGAAACTGTTTCGGATATAGTTGGATTAGATTTAGGCACTTTTGCAAGTTCTTGGATTTTATTCTTACATATAGCTTTGATATATGCAGGATTTGTATGTAAGTTCTTAGTTTTAGCTATAGTATAAGCATAAGAATATATTTCTTCTCCATACTCTGAAAGAATTTTTTCAAAATCTGAAGAATCTTCTGACTTCTTCTTTTTGCTTTTTCCTGGCTCTTTCTGGATCTGGGTATTGGTTATGGTTATATTTATATGGTTTGGGTTTCCCGTTTCATCCCCCTGAGGTCTAGTTTCCTCACCTCCAGAGGTGGAAATTTGTATACCCCGGGGGTTTACGGGAGTATCCCACTGGGGTGTAATTTTGGAACCCGGATAATTGAATGTGAAATAATATAAAGAATTGGAGTGACCACTTCCAGGTTTAGTTTGGATAAGACCAAAATCTATAAGATCTTTTTTAGCATCTATGATAGACTTTTTTGTTTTAAATCCCGTTAGTTTGAGCAATGTGCTTGTACTTGGCCAGACATGCTTAAAATTCTGGTCACTGAACTTTAAAAGCACAGGATAAAGGGATTTAGCACCTGAAGAAAGGGATCCCCATGTCCCTGAATCGATAATATCGCTCATAAATTTGATGTACTGATGAGAATCCGCCATCTAGTTTCTCCTCTCCATAAAAAAAATCTTAAAATTAAGCAAAAAAACTTAAAAATAGGTTGACTTTTCTGAGAATATAATTTTATTATGTCTCATCCAACAACACTCATTCGGGTTCTTGCCCATTTCCCCCGGCAACGGGGGAAATTTTTGTGTTCGGCTATACATACAAAAAATAGAGCAGCACATGGAGTTATTTACACTTCATGAACAGTTTATTGTCAGTGAGTATAGTTATGTCACATTATAATTCTCGAGAAATTTCAGTCAAATAAGAATTCTTGTACTAATAAAAATTGTACTAAATATTTGGGGGGTATATTTTTCCTTTCTCCCTTTCACTGCCAATCATTGTATTATTTCAAATTAAAAATAGAGAGAAGTCGTTTGTAAGTAATTTCAAGAGTTTCTGGGCTTTCAAATTGGAGAACGATAGATTTTTCAAGTTTTTGGATTCGAATATCGGTTTCTTCTTTTGATGTGGGTGAAGGAGAAGATTTTGATCTAGAGTCTTCTTGGCGGATCTTATTGAATGTTTTTGCATCTTTTACAGTACGAACCGTACCTGCTTTTACATTTTCTAAAAAGTTATGGAAGTCTCCTCTTTTGGATGCTTGGACCGCTTGGACAAGAAGATTTTTATTGTCGATTCCTGCTTCCCTGCAGGCTTCTAAGTCTTTTTTATGGAGAGAGCTTACGCTTAGAATTTCCGTCATATAACTTCTACTCTTTCCAAATAGGGTTGCTAATTCTAGGTCTGTATAGCTAAATTTTTCTTTTAGAATGGTCATGGCATCAATTTCTTCATAGGGAGAAAGATCCTCTCTCTGGAGATTTTCAATGACTGCTAGTTTGTACGTCTCTTTTTCATTTTTATTGAAAATTTTACATTCGATTTCAGTCCAGCCCAATCGATTGGCTGCATGGTATCTTCGTTCTCCCGCTATGATTTTATAGGAATCGTCGGAATCTTTTGTCACCAAAATAGGCTGTAGAAGCCCATCTACCCGTAGGCTCTCAGCCAATTCTTCTACGCCTTTGAGCCTTTCAGAGCGGGGTTGGATTTCGGAAGGGGTGATCTTGGAAAGTCGTATTTTTCGAACAGTTCCTTCTAAAACTTCTGATTCAAATATATCAGCGAGAGAACCAAGCTTCTTACTTTTTGAGCTCATTTAGAAACTCCTCTATAAAACTTTCATATTCCTTAGCCTGCCGGCTTTTGCTATTGTATTCATAAATAGAGCATTTTGCCAAGTGGCTTTCTCCAATTGCCACTCCATCTGAAATGGTGGTCTCAAAAACCTTAAAGTATTTGTCCAAGACAGGAATAATGGTTTTCGTCAAAATGGTATGTTGCTTGAGTTGGGTGACCAATGCTCCTATGATTTCCAATCCTGGATGTATTCGTTTTTTTATACTGGTAATGGTCTGCTGCAAGCCCGCAATTCCATCCACAGAAAATTTCTCAGCTTGGAGAGGAATTAAGACAAAGTTAGATGCCACCAAGGCATTGATCGTAAAAATAGATAAGCTAGGAGGACAGTCAATGATACAAAAATCAAAGTCCTCTAAGCCCTCCATGGAATCTCTCAGAATGAAGGGAGCTTCCACAGAATTAGAACTCATGGTTTCCATCTCAGCTAGCTTTATATTGGAGGGAGCTAGGTACAGATTTTGTGTTTTTGTGGGAATGAGTATATCTGTGAGTTTTACTTTCTTCTTGAAAATATCCTGCATAGTTCTCTCAAGACTATCTACATTCACATAAATTCCGCTAGAATTTCCCTGTGGATCTATGTCTAGAAGAATGGTTTTTTTTCCTCTACGGGCTAGCCCTTCCGATAGATTGATGGAAGTGGTAGTTTTCCCTTCGCCACCCTTTTGATTGGTTACAGATACTATGATCATAAAATTCCCTTGAGACGGTTTCTACAGCACCTTCCCAGTCTTAAAATTGAGGACAAGTTTTTTTGTCATCTTTGGAGAAAAAACCTTAGGATAATTTTCAGACCATCCGATTTTATAAAGTACTCACCAATTGGATTCATAATTTACCAAGGTGTAGGCAGCCCCCCACGAAGTGTCGGACGTCCGACAGCGAAATTATTTTTTCAATGACCTATCTACCTATCTCGCTTGGCTAAGGATATCCCATTGGGCATAGAGCTAAAAGTCTACTTGACACCTTGATTAAAATTAGCCAAAGTGCCTCTATGTCGGGGCTATATCGATTTCTATCTGGTGCAAATGTTGCCCCTGAATCGCTTCAGATTCATCTCCAGGGCGATTTTCAGGAGTTTTTAAGGGTAACAGGAGCTTCCTGTGGAATTCTAGTTTTATTTTCACCCCTTGAGGATGCATTCCTAGAAGTTGGAACCTATGGATATGGAGATTCTGATTTTTACTATGAGTTTATGAAGAGAGGGCTAGGAAATTTTGAGAAACTTTCTTCTTCCTCAGAACCTATTGTGTTTATGTCCCAAAGCTATTCTCTGTTTCTCTCTTCTAGCAAATATGCATTGGCATCTAGAATCTACCCAGATTCCATGAAAGGATTCGTGCTAGTAGAATACCCTTCAGGGAATATGCTGGAATGGCAGAAGTGGATGATGGGTCTTTTGAGTTTTCGAATCTCTTATCTCCTCACCCCTGCAGAAAAAAAGAGTCCTAGTATCAAACTAGAAAAAAACCCTTCACAAGAAGACTCCATAGCAGATTTGCTCCTATCCCAAATTCCTTCCTGGGAAATTAAGTTTCGGGAAGGGCTTCAGAGGGGTGTCTTAAGTTTACGAAGGAAACCGGGATCTGGAGAAAAAGCAATCATTCGATCTCTTTTCCATAGACTGGACATCAGAGGAGATTTGATGTATTTGAATACCATTCCCGAGCAAATCATAAAGCTAGAAAGATATCTTTCTGAGTGGATTGAAATTGCTGGAGAAGGATTTCTGGTTTTTGAAAAAACAGAAACTTTCACAATTGCCCAACAGAAATTATTTACTAAAATCATTCCGGAAACACCGGGACCTTGTTTTGTTTTTTTACGGGATGTCCAAGAGTCTCCAGGGGAGGAATACCCTCTGTTTTGGAGACTGGCAAGGCAAACAGAAATATACATTCCTGAACTCCCTTCTCTGGATATATCAGTGAGAAGGAGACTCTTGGATGCTCTTGTCACAGAAATTTTTCATCTGCAATCTAAGAAGGGAATGAAAGTAGAAGAGGGCGTGTATGAGTTCTTATTAGAGAAGTCAGAAGCACATCCTCTCGATGAGATTCGATCTGTTTTAGAAATGGGAATTCTCCAGGCAAGAACGGACACATTGAAATCGCAAGAAATTAGAAATTTGTGGACAGGCAAATTAAAGAATCTTTTATTGATTGATGATGAGGACTTGGATTTGCGAAGAAGTGTGGAAGTTTTAGAAAAGCAAAAAGTTCTACATGCCATGAAACTATTCTCTGGAAATCAAATGAGAATGTCAAAAGCATTGGGAATATCAAGGGGTTCCTTACAGTACAAAATGAAACATATGGGTTTACTTTAATGGATGAAATTGAAGAAAAAAAAACACCTAAGGGATATATCATACGGATTGTAAAAGATACTATGCGGTTTTCCATAACCAATCCTGCGGGTTTGCCGGAATTGATACAAGGTACTCCAATACCTGTGCCAGTACCCAAAGTAGTGTTTATAGGAAGTAATTTTGATATAGCACATTTTCCCCATGGGGAGCTCACATATATAAACTCCAAAGAGGGAAAGATGATCATTTCCTACCAGCATAATACCTCTAGAGATCTAAAAACAATTCATATTCCCATTGAAACACAATCTGATATTGCTCCTATTGTCATGTATCATTTTATAGACATGAAAGAGTTCAACTCCCAAGGTGTATTGATGGCATTGATAAAGCATGTTGTTGTGGATGATTCATTTCCTAAAAATGATATGGTGGCTTTAAAGATACGATATCCACAAGTAAATGTATACATTCAAAAAAAGAAGAACGGATAGATAACGGAGTACTATGAATCTTGAAGAAGATCACCAATACGAAGAAAGAAAGACTCCAGAAGGATTTCTTATCAAAGTTAGATTAAGTAAAATGACCTATGTAGTCTTTTCTCCTAAAGGTCCCGAAGTTCCCAAAGGAGCCAAGAACAATTCAATAGTAGTAGTAGTTCCTAGGGTGATATTTTTAGGAGATGATTTTAATATTTCTCATTTTCGTATGGGAGACTTGAGTTTTGTAAATGTAAAAAATGGTAAATTGATGATCCCTTATCAGCATGGTGGCTCTAAAGAAATCAAAACAATCAATTTGAATTCTGGAAGTGAAAGTGATATTTTGCCTGTCATTGTGCACCATTTCCAAACACTGAAAGATCTAGCTTCTCTTTCAGAAAAGAAAATAGAGTTTCAGCATATAGTAGCAGATGAAGGGTTGCAGAGAAATGATATGGTGAATTTAAAAATTCGCTACCCACTTATGAATATCTTGATTTTGAAAAAGAAGATGAATGCATTTGTAGATCCTAAAACAGCTTTGCCAGCAGATGAGAAGGGGGCAGCTACAGCCATTGATACAGATTCCTCTGGAATGGCAATGAGAGCAACCAATGCAAATTTAAATGTCCACTCCGAAAATCCAGTCTTCTTATCTAGAATTCATCTTCGGAATATGGAATTAGACAAAGTAAAACAGCTATTGTTTGATTTTGATCTCAATCCCGATGATATAATTTTTATTCGTACATTTCTAGATGTAATGATAAAAAATAAAGATGAGAAAGCAGAACTAACCGTTAATAAAGAAAAAATTGTAACCTTAGATGAAATCTTTCGCTTGGCTGAATTGATTATCAAGCATGATGAGACACATTTTGAAATGGAGATTGAGAAAGGTCTATCAAAGGATGTCGCTTATATGATCTATGCCCTCTTAGAAAAATACCAAGAGAATGCTAAGAGCATAGAAGAAGAAATCATGTTTTGGGATTGGAAGTACCAAGCACGAAGATTGATGCAATAGTAGGCAAATAAAAAGTTGATTTTAACAGTCTAATTCAGATTGTTGTTTAGGAAAGAGGATAGCAAGGTTTGAACAAAATGGGATTTAGCAAATTACTGGAAGCAATGCGTCGATTGAGCATTGATGTCAATGACAGAGAAATTTGCAAAAAGCTAGAAACTTTGATGCTTACCAGCAAAGATGATCTGAATATTTCAATTATCAAAGTTCTTTTGCAAACCCCAATGGATTTTGATCCTAGAGATGTCCCAGATCCATACACACAATATGTAAAACATTTTATTTACATGGTCAAACGGAATGAAAAAGCCGGAAATCAGCTTCATGTATATGAAGATGAAGATGCTATTTCTAAAAAAAATAAAAAGTAAATTTACTTTCTTTTATAGTCTTTTATAAATTTTAAACTCTTTTCATGGTGAACAACTTCAGAAAAGGGTTTATCCCATCCATTGCTTTTATCTAAACAACATTTAAAAACTTCCATTGCAGCAAATGAATCGTCCATGGCTTCATGGATGATAGATGTGGTCTCTGTTCTATTCCTTTTTCTCGGTATATGTAAGTATTCTCTTAGAGTTGTTAGGTTGTGTTTTGGAAATTTCGGGAACCACTTTCGAGAGAGCTGAACGGTGCAAAAAACGGGTAGATCAGGAAAATCAAGACCTAAACGATTAGCTTCAAAGAGCAAAAAAGAGAGATCAAATGTAGAGTTCTGGATCACTAGGATGGAATTGTTTAGGAATGGTATAAATTCTTTCAAAACCAGTGATAGGGGAGGGGCATCATTTACCATCTCTGCGGTGATCCCGTTGATTTTTGTAGCCTCTGGTTCTATAGACCTTTCAGGCCTTGAAAAAGATGAAAATTCAGAAAGTAAAGATTCTTTGGTAAATCGAATGGCGGATACTTCTAAAATCTCTGACTTCCCAGGGTAAAATCCGGTAGTTTCTAGGTCTAGAGAAGTGAATTCCACGCTGGACAATGGTGCGGAGACAAGTGAAGAAAGCATGTTAACGTCATTGGAAAGCTCTAAATAGAAAAAGCAATACTTTCCTGAGTACTTTTCGCCTCTTGTCACCTGCACAAATACCGGCACTTACGCTAAAAAATCAAAAATCGTAACCAAGTAATACGTTTTAACTTTTAAACCTTTCACACAACACAAGAAATAAATGCCCAGAGGCTATAAATCAAGAATGTAGTACGCTTTTCTTATACAAAAACAAATGTTTTATGTGACAAATTGGCATGTGTAGGAAAATCGGATGTGTATGAAAAAAAGTCAGAAAGCACGGCGAATTTAGTATGAGAAATCTATTATTGGCTTGCATTTTTGGGCAATTGTGAAAATAGTTTTTCCATGGCTGAAGCATTGAGAATAAAAGTTAAGTGTCACGCATGTAGCAATCTCATTGAGGGCACTGCAAAGTATGGGTCTGGTCACTATGTGCCCACAGGTGTTGATTTTGAGTTTGTAGCAGTGGCAAAAGTGGAAACTTCCAAAGGAAAAACAGTAAAAGCAGAGGTAACCTGTGTGTGCCCAAGTTGCGGCGTTAAATGTAAATTTGCATTGTAGTACGATAAATTTTTTCCCTTAGGAATGAATTTTACATCTCCTCTTTATTTCTATTTTATAGTTAGCATTTTTCTTTTCTTTCGTATAGCATCCAAAATTCACCTAGGGCAAGCCTTCCTAAGTTCTATTTTATTAATCGCTAGCTACTGTTTTTATGCTGCTTGGAGCCCTACGTATGTACTTTTGATAGCAGTTCCCACCATCTCTGATTTTTGGCTAGGAAATCAGATCTATAATTCTTCAGGTAGAAAGCAAAAATTGTATTTGTTGGCTTCGATATGCTTAAATTTAGGTGTACTAGGGTTTTTTAAATATGCAAATTTTCTCTTGGGAATAGAAAATTCTCTAGTGAGTATGCTTAGTATTAGTCATAAATCCCTGGTATTAGATCTAATCTTACCTGCTGGTATATCTTTTTATACCTTTCAATCCATGAGTTATACAATTGATATTTATAGAGGACTAATTCGCCCAGAATTAAGCATTTTTCAGTATGCCCTGTATCTATCTTTTTTCCCCCAATTGGTGGCAGGGCCCATTGTGGTTGCTAGAGAGTTGCTACCAAAGTTAAAAAATTTGGGATCGAACTTGGACATTCCTTATCCAAAGGTTTTTTGGTTACTCCTTCTCGGATTTACTAAAAAAGCAATCATAGCGGATCGCATTGCTCCTATTATAGATATTATGTATGCAAATCCTCTTAGTTTTTCTGCTTTAGATTGGGTACTTTGTGTTCTGGGCTACTCCGTGCAAATTTTTTGTGACTTTAGTGGCTATACGGATATTGCCCGTGGTTCGGCACTTCTCTTTGGAATTGTCCTTCCTGAAAATTTCAACCTTCCCTACCTAGCAGAGTCATTTTCCGATTTTTGGAGGAGGTGGCATATCACACTTTCAACTTGGTTGCGGGACTATCTATACATCTCATTAGGGGGAAACAGGGGTACTGTAGTACAGATAAGTTTCAATCTGATGGTGACCATGCTCTTAGGAGGGCTATGGCATGGAGCAAGTTGGAACTTTGTGCTCTGGGGAGGGGGACATGGAATTCTACTTTCTTTGGAAAGATATTTCCAAAATAGTCGATTTTCACCCCTTCCCGTAGGTGGCACAGGGAGTTTTTATCAAAAAACATCGTTTTTGACCTTTTTAGCACTCAGGAGGATGATAGTATTTAGTTGTATCACTCTTCTTTGGATACTTTTTCGTTCTAAGAGTATTGATGTATCACTAGATGTACTTTCGAAACTATTTTCCTTTCAGGGAGGGTTTATTTTGGGATATACAGACAGAAATTTTCTTTTAGGGAATATATGGGTGGTATTTTTTTCGCATCTGATTGGATTTTTCTATGCTGACCAAATTTCGGCATATTTGGAGAAGGAACTAGAATGGAAATTGGGGATATTTTTTATGGTTTGGGCTTACATAGCGGTGTCTTTGAGTAGGGAAAGTAGACCTTTCCTATACTTTGTATTTTAATAGGTCAGTTTCTTCTTTTCATTTTCTAAGGATATTCCATCTAAGAGATCATGTCATCTGCACGTAAAAGTATTTTTTTATTTTTAATCTTTGTTCTATTCGACCATTTCTTTTGGGAAGTTCTATTTTGGAAGATACCCAATGAAGCATCCTGGGGAACTGATTTTTTTTATAACTATGTTTATGAGAAGAAAAGGTTGGAAGCGGGAAGGGGACCAAAGGAGCGAATTCTTGTACTTGGGAGCAGTGTGGCAAGATATTCTTTCGATAATTCTGTCTTAGAGGCATATCTAGAAACAAAGGGAATAAAAAAAGAAGTTAGGATTCTCTCTCATGCGGGACTTACCCCTATGGATGCCTATGCACAAAGAGACTCTATTGGGAAAATGCAACCTTCTCTCCTTGTGTATCCTCTCAACTTTGTGGACTTTAGAATATTCAGAGCATTCCAGTTGGTTCCCCAAAAAAAATTAGAGGAAGTGGAAGAAGGTATTTTAATTTCTGATTCTTTACAGCCATCAATTGCTCCCCAAGTAATTTCTGCGTACCCCTTTGAAGCATTGAGAGATTTCTCTCCTTACTTTAGCTTTGATGCTAGGGCAAGTTTTTTGTCTGCTGGTATATTTTCTTTTTACAGATATAAAGAGTTTGGTTTTGATAATTTTAAATATATGTATGCTCATAGGAATTCTCGTAATACAAGATACTATTGGTATCAAGGAATTCAGATCCCTGAACGGGTGAGTACTTTGGGTTGGACAAAGAAATCTTTTAGCTTTGAAATTCGTCCTTATATGAAAGAGATGGGCTTTTGGGTTCAGGTAGTTCCTGAGATCTTACAAGAAGGACCATTGGTTCTCAATATAAAGTCTGATAGGGGGGATATGGAAGAATTTATATTGAAAGATGTGGGATGGCAGCATATTGTAATCCAAAAAATCGGAGTAGGGGACAAAGTTCGGGCTGAACTTTCTGCAACTTGGAAACCAATCCATGCTTTGGGAGATAGGTTTGATTATGCCAGAGAGGATATGGGAGTTCGTCTACAGGAGACATTTGGTTTGGATACACCCCATAAAAATTTTCATGTAGTACGGGAGGAGAGATCGGAGGATGATCGATTTGTAACATTGACAGAGAGAGAATATGAAGATTACTTCCATTTTAGACTCTTGCAAGACTTAGATAACCGTCCTGGACTTGTAGCTATGCAACTATATAAGGAATCTAAGGAAAGGCTTCATCGGGAAGTATTCCGTCCTTTTTACCAATATAGATTTTTAAAACTTTTCACCGAAGAAATGAAAAAGAGGAAGATCCCTACCCTACTCATTTTAAATCCAGAGAACCCCTACTCCCTTATATGGTACAAAGATTCTCAATATCTTAAAGATGAAACTCGATTTCTAGAAAGTTTAGAAGGAGACGGAGTTCAGTTCCTCAATCTCCACTCCTATTTAGATGGAAAAAGTTTTAATGACTATCACCATCTAACCTACCAAGGAATGGTAAAGATGGCTCCAGTTTATGCTGAAAAAGTGATACAAATGACTGCTAAATAGATAAAATATTTATTCTGGATAGGTAACTCTCATTCCAATTAAAGACGCAACTGCAATAACTATCTTTTTTTTGCCGAAAGGCGGAAAAAAGCCTAGGATTTTTGCGAATAAAATTGCAAAAACTGACTTTTTGCAGGAACGCCATTAAATATTTAAGTAAAAATTTGGAATAATTTACTATTGGGAACGAGGCCTTCCTCATCTTTAGAATATTCTTTTTTCAATCTATCGATGAAGAACATTTTTATCTTTCCTTTATTTTTTGCCTCAATTTCACCTCTATAAGTAAAATCAAAATAGGGTTTAATAAGTTCATAAGTGGCTTCACTGATATTGACTTTTCCTGCCTCCCCTGAAGATTCCATTCTGCTGGCAGTATTTACCGTATCACCCCATACATCATATGCAAATTTTTTCTCCCCTACCACCCCAGCCATCACTGAACCTGAATGGATCCCAATTCGCAGTTCCCAATATGGAAAACCAAGTGAAGTTTTTATTGTTTTCACTTGGTCCATTAGGTATTTGATCTCCAATCCCGCCAGTGCCGAATTTAAAGCATGTGTTTTATTTTTTGTATTGAGACCCGAAGCACACATATAGCTATCACCTATTGTTTTTAATTTTTCCAGCTGGTATCTCTCTGTAATATTATCAAATTGTGAAAAGCAAGAATCTAGCTCTTTGATGAGCTCTTGGGGGGTCATATTTTGTGCTATTTGGGTGAATCCTTTAAAATCAGTAAAGAGAATGGTGGCCTGTTCATAAAAAACAGGTGTTACAATGCCTTTTTCTTTCAGTTCGTTTGCAACGGGTTCTGGAAGGATATTGAGGAGGAGCTTATCTGATTTAGCTTTTTCGGTCCGTACATCTTTTAAGAGTCTTTCTATTTCTTTTTGTGAAGATATATCTATAAAAGTACCAATGAGCCCTCCAGGGGAATCATCAGTTTTTTTAAAGCCTTTGATCCAATACAATGTATCATGAATCTTACCATCTGCAAATGGAATGGGCATTTCTTTTTGGAGTTCGGATGAGTTTTGAATTACATCCTCATCTTCTTTTTGGTAGTTGATTCTGTCTTCCATGGTAAGATATTCTAGGTCTAAAACTCTTTTCCCTATTAAATCAGCTCGTTTTATTTTAAAAATATCTTCATATGCTTTGTTAAAGCCAATAAATCGTGTGTCCGCCCCTTTGTAGAAAATAGGATAGGGAATGATATCAATAAGAACAGAGGTGAACTTCAACTGGTCTTGCATTTCTTTTTGGGTCGTTTCAATGAATTCTTCGTCTAGAAGCTTGAGATTTTCTTGTTCTTGGATGTATTGAAAAAGATTAGAAAAAGAGCGAAAAAGAAAGATACTTAGGCTCCAAATTAAAAGTTGAGAAACCAATAAGATTGGTTTGGTTATAAATATATTAGTTTCATTCTGTAGTTCAGAAGGTAGTGAGATATATAAACTGATACTGGATGCTGAGGATAGAAGAGCAATAGCAATACAGGTTATTTTAAAAATAGATTGTTGCATTTCTATTTAGCACTCCAGAAAAAACGTAACTGTGGATACTAAAAAAATAATAAAAATAAAATTTCTACTTCCCTTGTCGGAAAATTAAAAAAACTTGGTCATAAAATTTTTTTTTTCTTGACATTTGAGTATTTTCAATTTCAAAGTCAATATCTAAAAATTAGTTTATTTTAAGGGAGGCACTAGACCAGAATAAATG
>Ga0209550_10001123_pt1 | contig 25830 bp, 18 predicted proteins | sample LauGreSuBDMM15SN_2_FD_187567 | JGI IMG/M metagenome (GOLD analysis project Ga0209550, IMG submission 187567) | Freshwater lake microbial communities from Lake Michigan, USA - Su13.BD.MM15.SN (SPAdes) (version 5) | ecosystem: Environmental > Aquatic > Freshwater > Lake | place: Lake Michigan... | reverse complement strand
CAAAATAAAATAATAATTAATGTTATAATAAAGAAAAATCAAAATCGTAAATCAAAATCGTAAATCAAAATCGTAAATCAAAATCGTAAATCAAAATCGTAAATCAAATGTTATCATTTCTTTTAGTCTTATTGGTTGTATTAATTTTAATCTATTTAAAATACAAAAATTTTCCGCAAATAGAAGGTTTAGAAACACAAGATAGATTACCAGCTTCTTTTTCAACGTTCACTTTAAATAATGTTCCTTTACAAATGATTTATTGGTCCAATCGTTTAAATGGAAATGCGACTACAGGTGACATTGACCCAGAAGAAATCGCAGACGATTTAAAAGCCGCTTCCAAAACAATGAATCTAACCTTATACGGAGATGAAGAGGGAATCAATTCAAAATATGTCGGCATGTTGTCTTCCATTCCTTTTACAATTAATAATTTACCTTTGAAAATGAGTATATGGGCAAAACGTTTGAAAGGAGATTCAAGTGGAGGAACTACAAGTCCACAAGCAATCGCAAATGAAATTCAATATTGTTCTTTTCTATTAAGTCAAGCTTTGAATGGAGGTTCCGTTTTGTTATATAATAATTCGAACGAAGAACAAGAACAAGAATACGAAGAAGAAGAATACGAAGAAGAAGAAGAAGAAGAACCAGAGGACAAAGAAGAATCAGAATACAAAACAGATTATACACCAACTTCAAGATTTTTTAATTCTACAACCACTTTACGTCCTACTACAACCACTCCACCTCCTACAACCCCATACGAACCACCAATGGATGATTTAGAAGATATTACGAATGAAATTGTAACGACTACTCCTCCACCTCCTACCACTCCATATCAACCTCCAATAGATGATTTAGAAGATATTGATGGTGAATTAGAAGCACCTATTTCCAATGAACCTAGAAGTTTATTTGACACACAAAGTAGTAATAAATATATTGATAAAATAGTAAAAATATTAGATAATAAATTAGATGTAAATGATATTAAAGATGTTAAAAAATATGATGAAATTAATAATATCAAAGATATAAAAGAGATTATAAATAGTAATATGAATGAAGAGGAAGATTTGGAAGACATGGAAGACATGGAAGGGTTTTCAGGAATCACAAATTTTTTTCCAGCAACACAATCAAATAGACAAACAAAGAAAGCATATAATAGTACAATCCCTCCATTTAAAACATCCAGTTTAAGTTTTACTTCATTATAAAAAACAAATCAAAGCTATAAAATCACACAGTAACAATCTCATAATTGGTATCTTTTAAAATCATCCATTGATTGGAATATAATTGAAACATATTTAAATCACTGTCCATGATATCCAAAGTATACCGCATGTCAAACACAAAAGGTAAAGTTTGGTAATATAACATACGTAATATAAATTCAGGACTAAATAATTCATTTCCAATACAACACCATTCCCTGGGTATTATCAAAATAAGAGATTCTTTCATGTCAGGATGATTATATTGAATGTCCAAAAAGGATACAGAAGATAATTTAGGTTCTTGTAACTTACTAAAAGAAAAGCGTTGGTTACGTATAATACGGTATACTTTTTCAGTATCATTGAAATTCATAGGAAGAGAATAAGTAATCAACGCATTTTCCTTTTCCGTACTTTCAAAATAAGAATTCAATGAAATATAATATTCTTCTTTTAAAACAAAGGAAGTAGATGATGGAATCAATTGTGACTCACATAACCAGTGATTGGAATCCATAGGTTCTATTAAAATTTCATTTGAATTTCGAGGACGTTTTACAAATAAAAATTGATAAACGGATTGAACCATTGGATTTTGCGAAATATAAAAAGCAAATTGTAAGGAAAAAAAACCCATTTTTATAACATAGGATATCATGATATTTTTATAATACTTATAAACATTGGATAAATAAACAAATTCCATAAAATGATTTACGTTTTTGTTTTTAGCAATTTTTAGTAGTTTTTAGTAATATATAAATATTATTTTTATAATATTTATAAAAGTTTGATTCTAAAATTACAAACCCAAGAATTAATATATATCCATTGTTTTATAACCTCCTCCTCTTTAAAATGCTTCTTTTTCTATTACTAATTGTTTTCTTTTTTTACCTATTTTCTATATGTTCGATGACCATTGATGTCTTTCCGCAAGAATTCCTAGTAAATTCTTCCTGTATTCCATCTTCTTCTTCTTCTCAACAGATATGTATTTATCCTATGGAAAACCGATGTCCTTGTTTTCAGTTCCAAAAAGCGCCGGAACCTTCTCCTGAAGTTTTAGAAGAATTACAGTATCAAAAAGAAATTCAAACCATTCATAATTCAACTCAGAAATTAGTATTCGAATTACAACATTCTAAAATACAATTGGCTTTATTAAAAATCAACAAAGAAATCGAAAAATTATCTAGATATCCTATACCCATTCATACTCAAGAGGAACCTGAAACAAAAACCGAAGAACCTAAACCAGAAGAACCTGAAACCAAGGAACCTGAAATCTAAATCTTTTGTATTATTTACAACCAAAAATAACACAAAATAACCACAAACCCCCCAAAATCCTCAAAAACAAAAAATCAAGTACGCCGATAACGTTTGGTTAAACTACGTATCGCCGAAGAAGGAGAGGCGGGTGGCGGAACGGAACATACAAATAAAATAAATAAATAAGAAAAAATACCTAGAACCAAAGATACGAGCCAAATAGGCAAAAATGTTTCATCCGTATATTCCAAGCCAAATGGACGGAAACTCCCGTCTGGGTAATAAGTAATAGAAGGTTTTAAAAAAAAATGAAAAAGACTAAATGCTATGAAAAAAAGAAAAATCGCATACGAAACTTTTTGATTTCGAATCATTTTTATCCATTCTTGATTCCATATCATTTTAAATTTATTTTATATTTTTAATTTCGAATTAATTTTATTTTCTAATCTATTATAGGTTTATATTATCTTCCTCCCCTTTTTTCCAATGTCAAATTCGCAAAAAGAACCAAAATAGATAATAGAATATATACTATTCAAAACCTATCTTTTCTATTTCTATAAATAGGAAGAAAATGTTTCCTGTGATTTGTTTGGGAATTTATCATCAAAATGGAACCATTCAAAAATATATTATTTTCAGGGGAAACCATTTATCTATTACTGATTCCGATATATTTAGCAATGAAGAACTAGATATAATTCATACACAATCGATACCTATACATTATTCGCTATTATCCATTCATCCGGATGATAGTATTTATCTTATCAAACAGAAAATTGTCTATGAATTAAGAAATCTAAATATTCATCTTACTTTGGAAGAAATATATTTATTTTTCAAGCAAAATCGTATTGAATCCCCTTTTTCGGTCTTTGAAGCCATACAGAAAATCCATTTTCGAACTCCAAGTACCGAAATCAAACGCGACGAATTGAATGCGGTGGAAATGGGCCAATTATTCACCAATTATGGGCTGACGTTAACGCAAGAATTGGAAGAACGTATTCTCCATAGTTTCGAATATCCGGACGATTTAGAAACTTTTTCCTATGACGATTGGAAGAATGTATGGCCCTGGGATAATATGGTTTCGCGTTTCCATCCTTTGGGACAACGTTTTTCCACTTCTCATGGCGAAGACCCCCTTTTATCCGCGCATCCTTTCTTTTTACATTACGAATATTTGAAACATATGACCCCTATGGCCATGAATACTACCGAACGAGAATTAATGATGAATTTTATCCCCGAAATGGTCGTGGATTCCGCCAAAATACATGTTTTGAAACTTTTCATGGCCTCTACCGAAAGCGTACTCGTCCATTTTCAAGAAAAGAATAATCAAAATACGGGGGAAATCAATAAAGAACAAGAATTATTGGCCTTATATTTTCCGCATTTGTTTCATACCGAAAAAATCCATTCCTATGAAGCATGGAAACAATATCATTCTATATCCACACTTCCCAACGCCGATTTACTTTCTTCGGTAGATGCGATTTACGAATTTTATGAAACCAAAGTATCCAAAGAAGTCATTGAATCCAAATTCACCCAAAAAGGCATCACCTTTTTCCTATTTTCCCTACCTTCCGAATCCAGTTCCATTCCATTGGAATATTTATTCCGACAATGTACCGCCACCAAATATATGCCCTATATCCAATATAATCCCGGTTATAAACAGGAAATTTTATACCGTCTATATTCGGAAAACATGGCGCAAAATGGCAAAAAAATCCCTTATTTGGAGAAAGAGCTTTTGAAACGATGGGCCAAACAAATACGTAATAAAAACAAGGCGTTTTTGACTCTGGCCATTTATCCACAAATACCCAAAGCCAAATCAAAACAAACCGCTTTCAACAATCTTCCAAAATGGGCCGGGGAATTATTCCTGAGAATTTATGCGAATGGGGAAATGGAAATAGAAGGGAAACCCAATACCGCTTGGGAAGAATATGCGTTGGAGTTTTTATTAATTGAATCTATTTCCCCTATTTTGCGTCAATTAAATCAATGGTTACAGAGTTCTGGATATACGCTTCCGAAACTTGTGCGTTGGTTACCTGTTTTGAATAATACACAAGCTCAAGAAAACGAGGAAATCAATTTATTTGTAAAAGAATTGGATGCGAAAGAAAACAGTTCTATCAAAGTATTGGACATGACCTATGAATGGAATTTGGAAACCTCGGATGTATTCGTTAAACAATTGGAACAAAAACGCGAATGGATATCTTCGGCCTTTTATTATACTTCGGAATGGAATGACGAGAAAACAATACAGAAAAAGGGGGGACCTACCTTATCTTTCCAACGCGTAGAGAATTTCCAATCCATGGAAACGGAAAATCAATGGGTGGCTTATTATGTACAACAAAATTATTCAGAGCCACAAATCATTGAAAAATTACAAACGGAACACGCTCTTTCCAAAGAAGGGGCCATAGAAATTTATACCAATTTTTTACAGGAATTTCAAACCGAACAACGTAATCAACAAATGAATGTTCCTGGAAGAGGATGGAAAAAAGGGCAGAAACAAATCCGCGTCAAAAATACCAATCCGGGATTTCCGACCACTTTCCAGTTCAAATCCGTGGATGATTGCCTGATTCGCGTGGAAAATATATGTGATTTTGTATATCTGAATACGTTACAAATTTATATTTATTTTTTGTATCAATTATCCAAAGGTTTACCTATCGCCATACAGAAACGTTTGGAACAAAAACTAGTTCCAAAAGGTCCTCCACCCACCATTACGGATGTGACGCCCACTTTCGAAAAAACGAGTGAATCGGAAAGCGAAGAAGAAGAAGAGTCGGAAATCGAAGAAGAAGAGGAAGAGTCGGAAAGCGACGGGGAACCGGAACCTGAATATATTGGCACCAAATTTTCAGAAAAATCCATCCATTTTTTGGATAAAAATCGAGAACTCCAGGAACCTCAGGAACCTCAGGAAATCCCCGAAGAAAAAGAGGGGGAGGAATCCGAAGAGGACGACGAATCAAGTATGGCTTCGGATTTGAGTGAATTACATTATGACGAGGTGGAAGAATCCGAAGACGAAGAGGAGAAAAAGGGGGGAAAACGAACATCCTCCAAAAAAAGTCAGGCAAAATTGGAAAAAGAAATCCTTTCCTTTTTAAAATCTTCCATGACCAAAACAAAACCCAACACCAAATCCAAAATCAAATCCGGAGCCATTCCAGAACCCCAATATAAAAACCAAAATGTATCCAAATATTGGCTAGATAGAATGAAAAAACGTGACCCTGGATTATTTGAAATCTATGCGTCCAAAGAAAAGGAAATCCCCAATTTCAAAGCCTATTCGAGAACCTGTCAAATCAATGACCAACGTCAACCCGTCCTAATTAACGAAGAAGAAAAGCAACGTATTGACCGTGAACATCCGGGTTCTTATAGCTATGCGCTTCCTTATAAAAGTTCCGAAAAAGCGGCAAATATGTATTATATTTGTCCCACATATTGGTGTTTCAAAACGGGTACCAGTATGACGGAAGAAGAAGTCCGACAAGGAAAATGCGGCCCACCTGGCAATGCGGTACCATCCAATTTCACAGCCTCCGATGCCACCAAATCACAAGACACGTCGCTCGTTCATTTCAATGATAAAAAACAACATCGCGATGTCAAAGGAAATTATATCCAAAATAACCCGGGATTCATTAAACGCGATGGAATTTGTATGCCATGTTGTTTCAAACGCGCGCGTCCCGAAGTATCCTGTGAAGAATCGCGTCAAGTGGGCGAATATACCACCAATGATTATATTATCACGGATGAAACCAAACGATTGGAACCCATGAAATGGGGATTCTTACCTATTGCCATTCAAAACTATTTCCATTATTTTCCAAATTTGAAAGAAAACATGGACGGCAAACGTCTGAAATTACATAAGCCAATGTTATTACGTTATGGAGTGGAACAATATCCCAATCAGTCATTCTTAGGGGTCGTGGCAGATTGGTATACGGCAGTTCATAATTTGGAAGAAACCATCACGGTGGGAGAATTGAGGGAAGTATTATCTACGGCCATAAGTCTCGACCAATTTCTCCAATATAATAATGGCTCTTTGGTAGCGGCGTTTCGTGCGACGGAAACTAAAATTCAAACCGCGACGTTTCCCTCCAAAACCCCGGCGCTAATTACTTCCAGTTTTTCTTCTCGGGAAAAGACCGTCCAACCTGTGGCCAAAACCGTCGCCTCAACAGCCTCTGGCGTCAAACCAATTTACTATCCAACGAACGTAGATTATACGCAATCCAAATATACCTCAAGCCTTTTTATCCAACGGATTCAGCCAACGACGGATGCCAAACGGGCCATTGTGAGTGATGCCATTGCGTCATACGAAAATTTCTTACAATTTTTGAAAAACCCGGTCTCGGAAATCGACCCCACTTATTTATGGGACGCAATCTCTCAACCCAATCCCAAACTATTCCCCAAAGGATATAATCTAGTACTCCTTTCCTTACCTGAAAACGACATCACACAAAACGTGGATTTAATATGCCCTTCCATGGTCTATTCATCGCAGATTTTCGATACACGTAAAGAGTCGGGAATTATCTTATTACATAATGGATTTTATGAGCCAATCTATGTCTTGGAACGAACCGATAAAGATAAAGAACGAATTACCAAATTCTATTTATCGAAAAATTCTTCGGTATTGAATGGAATCATTAATCAGGCAATGATTCGTATTCAAGAAACCATACAAACACAATGTTCCCCCAAACCAAGTATCAAAAATTACTCCTTCGAACGACCCATGTATTTGACGGATTTAGTGGCCAATTTGAAAAAAATGGCGGCAACTTATCGTATGATAGGTCATGTATGGAATTATAGTGGTAAAATCATCGGTCTCCAAGTCGCACCTTATCCTCAAACCGATGACCCCAATAAAAAATCGGTAATGATTCCTTGTTTTCCAACCACTTATTCGCCATTATCTTCCAAACATGAGGCCAATTTATCGCATCGTTTTATTGACGAAAAGGGGATATGGGTAGATTTCCAAACCACGCTCCAAATCTTACGTAAATTGAACCGAGAAAGTAAATATATCACAACATCGGGTGCTTCCGTGATTCCATGTATGCCTATCATAGAGGTCGTAGAAGATGATATGATTGTAGGAATATTAACTCAGACCAATCAATTCGTCGCTATTCAACCACCCATCGCATATAAATCCACAGCCCCTCCTCCGGAACCAACTCAGGGTAAAAAAGGCGCCAAACCATTGGAAAAAGATTTGACGTCGGGATTGATGGTATTACGTTCCACCAATTATATTCAAGCAGATATTGCCCTTTCTAGTTCCCCACAAGGCGACCCAGAACGTGAACGATGGGTACGTGATATACGTCTGGAAAATAAATTCTATTCGATTTTCCGAAGTACGGTTCGTTTGGAACTGAATTTATATGAAAATCGAGGCTTACGAAAACAAATCATGGCGATGATACAGCGTTATAATCAGGGACGTGCGAAATATCGCGAAATACTGAACGCATTTGTTGAAAATATTCAAGGCTTATTGAAAGATTCGGTTTCTTTTATGGCGTTTGACGAAGGGGTCCTAGAAGAATTATACCGTATTAGTAACGAACGCGAATTCACGCCTTGTATGGATTCGGAAAATCCGGAACCTTATTGTATGTATTCGTCGGAACCGGTGGTTACCGCTTCTATTACGGAGCGAGAAAACACTAGTCGACCAGGAGGAAAGGGGAAATTACTACTACCTAAGAAAAATCGGGTGAATGAAAATGGAGATAATGAACGAGGATATTATCTACGTTTGGCGGATGAAATGATACGTTACCCACGTATCCAAAATTACTTAATCTTCCCTACTTCTCAATTGATTATTCAAAACACTGAATATCGAATCCAACCTACGGAAATCATTCTTTCCCAATCGGTTCTTATTCCCGAAAACGCTACGAGCGACGATTATTTCAAGAATTTAAAACTACCTGCTCATAATAGTCAATATGTACCCTATGAATTTTCAGAACCAATGAAAACGGAAATATATTCCAATTTGGCTCAGGCTCAGGCTCAGGCTCAGGCCCAAGCAAATACCACAAAACTCACCACGACCAAAGTTCGAGAAAAAGAAACGGAACCTCAAAATCAATCTCCTGTTTCCCCAGACCAATCTCCAACCTCTTCTTTGGAACGCGGGGAAATGGCGGAACAAGAACGTATATTACAAGAATTCCATGTTTTTTACGATACTTGTGTGTCACAGACAGTTCCAGTGGTTGGATTTTTAGGAAACAGTATGTGGAAACGAATGTTCCCCAAAAATACCAAAGAAATTATCTATCAAGGTACGACACAACCACAGAGCTTTTGTTGTATTATGAATGTGATTTATTCCTATTTGAAACGTCCATTGACATTACATGAAACGAAAAAGCAATTGATAGAAGCATATCAACCATGGATGACTTCTTCTCCCAATTACAAAAAGAAAATTACAAAATCACTCAGTAAATATAATTTGGCCTTAGTAAAACAATGGAAACGTACGGAGAACTGGGAAAGTATTTTTTATAATGAAACCTATATCTTTTCCGAACTGGACTTTTGGGTCATGGCGAATGCGTTACAATTACCTATTCTTTTATTCACGTCCAATAGTCTGAAAAATATATTCCCATATCAAGCGGGTGTTCCAAACACTCAATGGTTATTACTATATCCACATCGTTTAACCGAAAAACATTACTTTATTCGTCCACCTACCGAAATCAAAGCGGAACATTTGGCACCAAATTATCATAAAATCGAACCTGCCATGCTTCTGAATACGTTGAAAGACGAAGGTAAAAACCCGCTTACTCTGGAACAACAAATCCAAGATGGTTTGGAAAATCCGGCCAGTTTTTACGCGAAAAATGTAATGACTCTAGAAACCTATTTATCTTTGCCTTAATTGGGAGAGGGGGTCATAGAAAACTTTCAATATGATTCGACCAAAATCGTATTGAAAAAGGTATAAAAACTCATCCGTTACTATTCCCAAATGTCGTTATATATCAAAGCGGAAAACCAAACGTATTTATGGAATACCATCCATAGCCACCCTAAATTCATACCTTATTTGAAACAATATCCACCGGAAAAAATCTCGGCATGGTTTCGTTCTACGATTGGAGGGTTTTATAGGCAATGGGGAGAAAATCGACCAATCACTCCTGCCGAATTAAAACAATTGAATCAAAATACCGTGACTTATTTATATCAAACCATATCATCACTTCATTCGGCGGCTCCTGCTCCTTCTCATGTTTCTATGACTCCTCCTCAACAAGCGCACCCACCTCAACCAATTCAAACCGCCATACAACAACAAACCTTTCAGCAATTTCAACAACAGCAACAATCAATACATCCACCACCGCAACAACAACCACATCCATCTTTGCCCAAACCTTTACCTGAATTCCACGGCCAACATGAATTCGAACAACGCGCACAAGAATATCAAAGAATGAATTCCAAACCAATCGCAGAGCCAATTCAAGGAAAAACGGATGCGGACCAACGCGAATCCCAAGATTCCATGGAACGAAAATGGATGGAACAACAGCGATTACGTGAAAAAGATGTTGAACAATTTTCACCACCCTCGCAAGTGAATGGACCTCAAGCCATTAATTTGAATTTATTGAAATCCACGTCAACTCTAGGACCCGTTTCTCAACCAGATACCGAAAGTATTCAAATGAAAATACGCGAAATTGCTGAATCCAAAGGGTCTATTCAACCAAAAACCCAACCGGAAATCAAACCGGAAATGAAGATACGGGAAGAATCCGAGCCAGAATGGTTAATACGTATCAAACAAATGGAACAAACACAAGAAAAGATGTCGGAACAAATCGAACAGATTTTCAAACATCTTTTATCCATAACCGGGAAAAAACAGGAGAATTCAGAACCCGAAAAAATGGCGGATATTGACGAATGAATGAATAATCATTTACTATATATTGAAAAACAGAACCATCCAAAATTTGGAAGAAAATGGATGCTACGGAAACATCTCGAAAAATAATAAACCATTATCAAAATATGGATTATGTAACAAATTTCATATACCTATGTTTTTTCATTTTTTCAGCACTTTTTTTAAATTATTATTTTGATGAAGCAGAAGCAACATTCGCCAAAAATACGTATACACATTATTTTTTCATTCTAGTGATTTTATTGGTTGTAGGAATGTATTTTTATAAAAATCCCGACTTATTATTTTCAATCTTTCATTTAGTCTCTCGAAATCCTTTGTTAATTAGTGTAATTGTAACTGGATTTATTTTATTCGTTTTTTCCCTCTATACTTTCCTATCTACCGAAAACAGTAATACGTATTATTGGTCAGGACAAATCGTAGATATTATGACCATTCTAATTATCGCTTTTGTAACCGTCGTGATGTTTTTCAAATGGAATGTGAAAGATAGTTTATCGCAACGCGGGATGTCAGGCCTTTTGAGTCAAATGTTGATGTATTTACCTTGTAAAATAGAAGATATCTTAGTAGCCATTTTAGGGGATTTTATGAATACACCTATAACCACTTATGTTTTATTAGGAATCGAAATTTTATTATTGATATGGATATTTAAATATCGTTCTTCGTTGACCAATTGGTTTGTAAAACAAACCGTATTTTCTCTATTGAACGACCCGGTCTATTTAAATGAAACGACTCCTATAACCAGTTACTCTTCCTTATCAGAAACGACCGGTATATCAAATCAAACAGTGGCTATGAATTATGGAATCTCATTTTGGTTTTATTTGAATACAAACAACCAACATGTAGATAGAGAATTACCGATATTTATGTATGGTGGTGGTCGAAAAGATATTTCAGGAAATTGTTCAATGTATAGTAATCAAAACGTTCATCCAGCCATTACTTTTATACGTACATCCAATCAAGAGGAAATAGAAACATCGGAAAATATATGGGAAGGGGCGGGATTGAAATGGAGTAAAGGGCATTTGAAAATCTATTTTAGTGATTGTTCTCCGGAAAAAGAGAATTCAATGATTATAGATGTTCCTTTACAGAAATGGAATTATCTGACGTTGAATTATAGTTCTCAAAAAGTAGACGTATTTTTAAACGGAGAAATTATGGTGAGTCATACATTTACAGAACCACCTATCTATAGTTTAGGAGATTCGATTCAAGTAGGAGGGAATAATTTACAGGGGGCCATACAAGATATTCAATATAGTACAATGCCTTTTAGTAAATCGAGTATTAGTATGACTTATAATAATAATTTATTAAAATACGCAATCCCGACTTTTATATTCCGTTAAATGTCCCCTTCTTCTGCTCCTTTATTTTGAAAACGTTTATTTTGAAGAACTACGGAAAAATCGTAAATATTATATAGTTCAAATAAAATATTTTTCGAATTTTCTATAATAAAAAAATATGTCTAATGCTTCCATGATCATTTTAGCAGTTATATCGGTAGTGTTCATTTACATTTTATATCAATATTTAACTACTTCTACAACCACAGTTAGTATTGCGAATTTAAATACCGTGATTCCACCCATTGCTAGTTCAACCGTTTCAAATCCAGGAAATTTAATTTATAGTTATGCGACTTGGGTCTATGTAAATTCATGGAATTCAAACAATTTAACTACAACTCCACATGGTATTATTTTCGCACCTAGCGGTGGTTCAACCGGTTTAAATGCTCCATTATTAAAGGATGGTAATGTCACAGCATATGATGGTAATGGTACAAATACAAGTTACGATTTTTCTCTGTTTTTAGATGCCACTAGTCCAACATTATATTGTGCTTTAGGAGGAACTACTTTAGCCAGTGATTTAAATACTACTACTTCCAACATAATTACCATTTCCAATAATTTCCCATTACAAACATGGGCCTATGTAGTAGTAAGTGTAAATACAAATGTAGTAGATTGTTATTTAAATGGTAAATTAGTGATTTCTCAACAGACTCAACAAAATGGAACTCTTACAAATCCTACTTTTCAAAATATATATTTAGGAAATGGTACTGGTGTTGGATGGGACGCTCAATTAAGTAATTTTAAACGTTATACAACTGCTTTAACTCCTCAACTTGTATGGTCCAATTATTTATCTCAATCTCCTAATAATTTCGCATTGACTAGTTATGGAGTACAAGTAGATTTAACACAAAATGGTGCTGTACAAAAAACATTCAAATTATTTTAGATTGTTTTTTAAGAGTTTTGACAGGAGTTTTATGGTTGTTATAATTAATTACTCATTATGAAGTAAAAATTATAAAAATATCTTATTTAGTAAGAAGATAATATAAAGATAATATAAGAAAATAAACAAAATAGAAAATGTCTCTAGCACCTGCTCAACAAGAAACAGCTGTAAATAATATTGTCAATAATGCCAGTAATGGTATTAGTTCAGTAAGAGATAGTGCTGTAAATGCTGCGGAAAATACCAGAACAGCAGTTGAATCCATTCGTGATAGTGTTAGTAATACCATGGGTGATTTTTCATCCAAAGTGGCCGTAGATGCCAATGCCAGTAAAGAATTTTTAACTTCAAATACAATTATTTCGCGTATCGGATTTGTTTTATTAGTTTTGATATTATTTTTATTTGCTTTAAAAATATCAATGGTTATTTTAGCCTATTTTTTATCTCCTTCTACCAGTCCTTATGTGGTCTATGGTATGTTAAATGGGGCGCAATCACAAATTATCAGTCAAAATCCTAAAAATTCCAATTCCATAACCATTTTACGTTCCAATAATCAAGTTTCGGGTATTGAATGTACTTGGTCTGTATGGCTCTATATTAATCCAGGTGCTTCTTCGGCGAAGAATTCAACTTTTCAAAACGTATTTGTAAAAGGAGATGGTTATTTTGACCAAACCACTGGGTTATCTTCGGTGGATAATGGTCCTGGAATGTATATTTATGAAACTACCGGTACAAATGGTTTGACTGGAGTGTATAATTTGATTACTTTTTTTAATATTATAGGTGGAACTGATGTGATGTATAATGGTGTTATGGTTCCTCCTACGTATATTGATGTTTCAGGCATTCCTTTACAAAAATGGTTTCATGTAGCTGTTCGTCTACAGAATACCATTTTGGATGTATATGTCAACGGAACGCTTTCCAAACGTACAGTCTTACCTGATGTTCCTAAACAAAATTATGCGGATGTTTATGTGTGTGGAAATGGAGGTTTTCCAGGGGCATTGAGTAATTTACGTTATTATCCTTATGCGATGAATGTATTCGAAATCAATGCGGTATCATGGTATGGACCCAATATGACTGCTAGTACATTGGAAAATAGTATCATGAAGGTTCAAAATGGATATACTTATATTTCCAATCTTTGGTATAATCGTAATCTATAACCCCCTTTTGTGACAACGTAAAAAAATAAGATTCTCGACTTGGAATCTTATTTTTTGTTTTCTTTTTTCATTTTTCTTAAATTTATTACAAATAGCAAAATAAATATAGTTATTATCATAGGGGTCATAATAGGGGTTATAGAAATATTCAAAATAAGATACTAAATTTATACGATTAATTCGTCTAAGGTCATGCTTGTATCAATCTCCTCATCTTCGATTATTAATTCCATTAATTCCTCTTCCGTCATCATTGTATGATTGGTATTTTCTCCCATTGGAAATGGTAATGGCATATTATCAAAATCCACGGTTTCAATCGCATCCAAATTATCTGGATAATAATACTGCTGATGCTGGATAATGGAAGGAGGACATTTGGCTCTTAATTTATCGGCAATGGATTCTTCATAGACTTCGATTTGGGTAAACGGTTTACGACACATCATACAATTATGTTCGCGGTGGTCTTTGGTCAAATATTGATTGGAATAACAATCGCTACAGAAAGAATAGACACAGCATCCGAGGGAGACGGATTCGGAATGGGCGAATTCGGTCATACAAATGGGGCATTCAAAACATTCATCGGAAGATGGAGGAGAAACAACATTGACTTCCGCTCTGGGTTGTTCATTTTTAAAATTATCATCAAATAAACGAGTCATCATTGCCATTTCCTCAAAATCACCGAAAGTATCCCCTCTTCCTCTTCGGTGATTTACGTTTCTCATTCCAGGATGAATGACTCCTCTGGGAGGAGTTTCCATCATCCATTGTGGTTGAGGTTCGAGCCCTGCTCCTGTATTCATAGGTTGATTACGAGCAACTACGACTGGCTGTGCGTATCTATCTGGATTTTCATTTTGCGATTCTACGGTTACAAATTGAGTACGCGCGTATCCATATCTTCCGGCTTCATAAACCCCAAACACAGGAGGTGGGAGATATTCAACGCGATAATTAATCATTTCTCTAGGATTCATAGGAATGGATTCCAAATATTCCAAATCATAATCATAACGACGGAAACGCGCATGACGGTCCATGGTAAAGGTATGATGATAACCAGTGATAATAGAATCATGAGCAAGATGCTCTTCGAAATCATTTTCAAATTCACGTATGGTTTGATACATGACAGGTTCTACAACATCCGTACGTCCATAATCTAACATGGCGCAATGAGCCATGGAAACGATTTTTTTATGAAGTTTATTAAAACGTACGGATACGGCTCTAGGCATCATAGAATCCACAACCATTCTTTGCCAGATTTGATTATCTTCTAGTAATGGAATGTTCTTAATTGGACGGTAATTCAGTAAGACTTGTGCTTCATGAGGTTCAAATAAGACGGACAGATTATTGGATAAAAATTGTTCTCCATAATGTCTATAGAAATACATGAACTCCCAATATAAATATTGTACATCTCTATGATTACAATGCGCAATATTATGTCCAGATTCAGAACAGAAAGAACAACAAATTGTTCTTGGTACACGAACCGGTGGAGGAACGTCTGCTGCTGCTGCTGTCGGAACATCCGCGGCTGCTGCTGCTGCTGCTGCTACAACGATATGACCAACACGGTTTCTAACCATTGTCTCAATTCTACGATGGACGACTTGTTGTTGTGGTGGGGCTTGAATTTGAGCTAGCATTTCTTTTATTGGTTAATTAGGCAATTAAGTTTAAGAATACACAAAGGTTTTAAGTAAATTATACTCTCAAATAAATAAAAAATAAAAAATTCAATTTTTCATTTTTTACACACTTTTTTACGCATTTTTTACACAGTTTTTTTACACAGATTTTTTACACAGAAAATTTAATCTTTTTTTTCAGCCAAAGCTTGACGTGCGGAAGGCGGAATAATATTTTCCTCATCCCCCTCTTCACGTGCGTCACGCTCATCTAAATTTAATTTCCCAGTTTCCTTTACACCTACTAAGTTACCTTGGTCGTCCAAGAACTGAGTCAAAGTAGCGCCAGATTTACGCGCTTTTTCAATATTATCTTCAATGGCTTTACGTTTAGCAGCATCCACTCTGCGTTTGAATTCCTCATCTTTTTTCTTTTCATTGAGGATTTTCTCTTGATACAAACGATTGAGTTCTTCTTCGCGATAATCAACACGACTGGTTTTATATGGGTCTGGGTCCCAATAAAGCCAAGTACCTGCTGGGCCAGTATGTGCGTTGATAATATCATCTTCATCGATGTCCTCTTTGATATATCTTTCTGCTTCCTCTTGAGACGAAAAGGAGCCATAGAATTTGACACCACGAACGGAAGTCTGGAAATTATGTTGAATATTGAATTGTTTGTTCAAGTCATCTTCACGGCGGTCTAGGAAATTTTTATATTCATCTTCAATACTTCCAGCCTTTAGAACAGCGTCTTCTTCCTTGACGAATTCTTGAAAATCTTTCAAAATGACTTCCGGATTTAGATTGTATTTATAGGCCATGAAATTGATGAACCCAACCGATTTCTCCATACATTTAGTAAAATCCCATTCTCTTACGAAATTCTCAAACAAAAACATTTCGCGTTGTTTTAGAATGTTTTCAGGAGATAGAAAACTGAGTACGACAAAATCCTGACCTGATTTGGTTTTGGATTGTTTTAACACATCAATATATTTAGGATTGGGTTTTCCATTAGGAAGCGTTCTTTTTTCGAACGAGGAAGTGGAATTCGTGGTGGTCGACTTTTTACTCATTTAGATTTAGGAATTTTTGAATTTCTTAAAAGGAATTTAGGAATTTGAATTGAGAAATATATTTACTTCAAGGAATTCTTTCTATGTCAGTTTTGTAAAGGATTTTGGAATTTAGCAATTTTAATTCTACTTTTTTAGAAACGAAATCATTCCTCTTTTCTTATCTATGTATATAGAAATCATTTCTTAAATATTTAAAAAACAAAAATGAATCTTAGCGACCTTATTCAGAGATTAATCAAGTACCTTGTAGTCGGTTTAGCTGTTGCCGTTTGCGCAGTTTTAATTCCTAAGAAATCCCCTGCCATCGAAGAAGTCACTGCTTTAGCTTTAGCCGCAGCATGTACTATGGCCATCGTAGATACTTTCACCAACCCAACCATAGCTCATTCATTAAATCAAGGTTTAGGTTTTGGTTTAGGTGCCAATCTTGTCGGATTCCCACGTGTTTAAATTCGCGTAATTTCTATCATTCGCGTCATTTTTAAATAACACGTTTGTCATTGGATGAACTCCTCCGTTGTAAATATTTTTTCTATGGTCATAGAAAAAATATTTTATAGATTATTCAAATAATAGAGTATTCAAATCTTGGTTTAATATTTGCCACTTGCGAAAATAACACCTGTAATAAATAAGGTAGCACAGGCCACAATACCAGCTACATAAAAAGTACTATCATAAACTTGGTACATATTACTGTCATATAACAATCCATCATGGACGTTTGGTAGACGGTTTCCATAGGCATCATAATTTAATTCAGGATGATAACCAGATATTCCAGAACCAGTATAATTGGGGTCGATACTTTGTACTTTTTTCACATTTTGGTAATAGGTTGGTGCTACATTTTTTAGGTTGTCTATTTTTTGTTCATAATTAGAAGAAGGAGTAGTAGGATTTGACATTTTTTCTATGCTTTATATATTTGAGTTAAGAATTCGAAAAAACAAATTAGTCTCCTAAATGCCGAACCACATAAAAGACGGTTGAAACGGCTAAAACGACAAACATAATATTTACCGAAATATTACGATTGGTTTGTCGGAATAATTCAGGTTGAACATTGCCAGGACTATCTTTATTTAGAATCATATTTATTTGTTGGTCCACTTCTTCTCTTTTTCGTACCATTTCTTGGTATTGTTGTATTAATTGTTCTTGAGTAAGAACGACAGGTTTAGGAGTAGTAGTATTTACTTTTGCTTTTGCTTTTGCTACAGGTTTTTTAGTAGTAGTAGTAGTAGGAGTAGGATTTGCTACAAGCATTTTAAATTCAATTTGTTATTTGTTATTTGTTATTTATTTGTTATTTATTAATTATTATATTATATCCATGACCTTTTTATTGATATATCCAACCACTTGTAAAGGACCAAACAATAAATCCAATCCCAGCAACTAAATTGATGGTATTTAAAACTCCAACATTAAAAGCACTTTGCGAATCCTGTAATGCTTGTCGGGACCCTGCGTGATTTATTTTATGGTCCGTCCATGAATTTACTAAAGATTGATTTAAACATACATCTTGATAAATTTGTGTATTTCCTGTATCCACATTTCCCAAATCAATGTTTCCCAAATCCATATTTTTGCAATCAATACCTTCCGATGAATTCAACACAGAAGCATAAAAAAAATCAGATGGGCTATAGCCTACTACATTTTTATATTCATTTAACATTTTTGGAGGTTTTTCGAGGAAAGTAATTTGATTTTATATTTTATTCTTTTTATTTCCTCTTTCCTTTTCTTTCCTGTTTCTTTTCTTTTCTTGTTCAAAATAAATTCACATACAATAATATCTAAATACATACACGGTAATATACGTTTTCCATTGCGGTTTGACTCAATCGCATAAATTTCACTACTTCCCCTGGTCGTACACATAGCAATTTCGCTTGCGCATCGAAACGGTCCAATTCAGGTAATTGTTTGACAACATCGGAAATATGATATTCCCGTTTAAATTGTTCGGTTTGTTCCGGAGTCAATACTTCCGCTGGTGGAACAAAACGATGTTTCAATCCGTTGAATTGTAAAGCACGGATATCATGTACAATCACATGTTTCCCGTCATGGTCAAATAAGAATTGAATATGTTCTTTGAGAGAATCACTAATACTTTTATTGGTAATCAAAATCAATAAATCTTTGTCGGATAATAACTGGTTAATATCGTATAAATCTTCCATCATTTCATTCAATAACTGGGGAGTAATTTTAATATTCAACATATACTTGATAAATGCTTTTTTGGAACTAGGTTCTTTTCTTTCTAATAACATATCCATAGCCTGTTGAATCACCATATTATCTACTTCCAATACACTAAAACCTTCATATTCAGAAGTATTATATCCTAAAGAAGACATAATTTCCAAAATATGAGTACGAGATTTGAAAACTTGTTGTACAACGGACATTTATATAAAGAAAAGCGGCAGAGATTATTGGAAATAAGTTATAATTATACTTTAGATATTTTTCTATTTCAATTTTATAGAAGTAGTAAAATAAAAAAATTCATAAATCATGGATTTTTCGAATTCCAATCCAAAAATTCTTTCGGATATGATTGATGCGGAAAAAGCACGTATCGAAGCCAAAGAACAATCCTATCAAAATATGGAATTTGGCAAACAACGCGTGCTTGAATTAAATCAAAATTTTCAAGAAAGAACCACCTTTTTCAATTGGATATTATTTGTCTTTTTTTTTAGTATTATATTAAGTTCCACCTGTTTTTATTTAAATACGGCATATCCTGATTATGAATTAATTTTTAGTGTCCTTGGAGGATTGATTTTGGTTGGAGGATTAGGTTATGATTGTTATTTATACATTGATTTTTTAAACCGTAATCCAATCAAATTTGACGAAATTGTCTATTCACCTCCCACAAATGCTACCAATATGGCTACAGATACAGAACAAGTTGAAGATGCTGCTGAACGTTGTAATGCTCAACCTGGTATGATTTGGGATATTAGTAATAGTACATGTGTGACCATGGATAGTTATTATGGAAATTATAAATGTGGAAATGTAATTGGTTCTGGGAATGTTCAAACTGGTTCTGGGAATGTTCAAATTGGGTCTTCTTCCACTTTCAATTTCAATTCCAGTTCCAATTCCACTTTCAACGAACAAGGGGGGACAAATGATACTACCCCATCGCCTACTACAACCACACCAGCACCCACAACCACACCAGCACCCACAACCACACCAAATCCAATCGATGTTCCCAAATTAAAAGCCGACCAAATATTTTTAGGTAAAAGGAAACGAAATGTTGTTTATGTAAAAAATGCCAAACATATTGTGTTTAGTATTTTACATAAAAAGAACGTCCATTTTGTATCCAATGATAATATTAATTTCAAAACAAAAGATACAGACCCCAAATATAGTAAATTAATTGCCACCGTTGTGATTGATGGTCCGGATGGAATTATGGGACAAAAAATAAACAACCAGGGCATAATGATAACCAATACTGTAAACGGGAAAAAAAAATATTATTATAGGTCCAAATATCCTCCCAAATTATTAAAAGGAGATGTGTTTTTATCGGATAGTGGCGTAATGATTGAAGTCATACATCATAATGAATTTCATTTAAAATTAACAAGTACAAGTGATAAATATGACGTATTTCAATCAAATGACGGGGAGTTTTTCAAAGATGTACGTAATAATGATACCATTGAAAATAATGCGAAAGTAATTGTTCATGGCCCCATAGGAGAAGATAGGAATGAAATTTATGGTCAAGGCATTCGAATACATGATGTTAAAAATAATAAACGTTATATTTTTTATTTTAGTGAAAATAAAAACGATGAATCCGCGTATAATTCGAATGTTGATATGACTATGACTACTGACACACTTTTTCCTACAACCCCTACCATATTCACCACTACACTCGAACCTATTCCCACCACGACCACTACTACACTGTCACCTATTCCCACCACGATTCTAGAACCTACAACCACTACTGAAACCAATGAGGAGGCCGAGCTTGAAAATTTCGAAACTTATTCTGATAATCATTTAGATAAGATACCATATATTTTTATCAATCAATATAAAGTATATCCTAGTTTAAAATCCAAGGGGAAAAATTATCAATCCGCGCAAAAAGAATTACCTTTTGTAAATTATAAAAATTTCAAATGATTTCCGAATTTCCGAATCTAATTTGATAATATAAATAATCGATAAATACATAATTCCATGAATCCAAGTGAAGATATTGTCAACGCGGAAAATGCCCGTATTAATGAAAAATATCAATCTATACAAAATTTACAGTTCGGGAAACAGAGAATCTTACAACTAAATAAAAATTTCCAAGAAAGAACTACCGCTTTTAATTTAATCATCATTACTTTTTTCATAACTTTAGCTATCATTATTTTACTACTTTTCTTAGGTAGAATGTTTTACGGTATGGAAGATATCATCAATACCATCATATTCATTGTCTTATTTTCAGGGGTTGGATATTGTATTTATTTATCGGTTTCTTTTATTAAAAGAGACCCAGCAGATTTTGAAAAAATCATGTATTCACCAAATAATAATGTTACCACTCAATCTCCAGACCTAATGATTGCTTCTGCTAGTACACAATACTCCATAAATGCCACCAAATAAACTAGAGAAACTAGATAAATAGAAAGATAATATTGATTTGTAAATATTATCTTTTCATAATATAAATGAGTACAAATTCCGGACAAATTCCAGCTCAAAATATAATTGATGCGGAAAATATTCGTATCAATGAAAAAGGACAATCTTTTCAAAATATACAATTTGGAAAACAACGAGCATTGGATTTAAATAAAAATTTCGAAGATAGAACCACTGCTTTTAATCGAATTTTTATTGTCATATTTTCAACTTTAGCACTTATTATTTTATTAATATTTTTAAAAAAGACTGTTTATGGTATCGAAGGATTTATAAATATTGTCATTTTTCTAATATCATTTTTAGGGTTTGGATATTCTATGTTTTTATGGATAGATTTCAGTCAACGAGACCCTTCGGATTTTAACAAAATTATGTATGTTCCACCTGGAGCCCTTTCCGCAGACCAGGTAGCCTCAAATGCTAGCATGAATGGCGGAGGTATTCCCACCAATTCTGGAATTGGAGAGAGTTCTGGAAATGGAGGAGTAGATGCTACCGGTCAATCTTTTCCACCTGATTCGGAAAATCAAAGTTTTCAAATGGTAAATGTGTTTAGTCAACTCATCGATTCCAACGGAGTGGCAATAACCAATCAAAAATTGACTAGAAATAGTCAAGGACAATTGGTGAATATGTTCGGCCAACTCGTGAATAGTCAGGGCCAATTCGTCAATAGTCAGGGCCAATTAGTCAATAATAAAGGTCAGAGAATAAATGCTCAAGGTTATTTAATTGACGAGAACGGGAATGAACTGCCCAATCAACCGGAAATTCAAAACGGTTTACCAGTCGTTGGACCAGATGGGCATTATATAAATCATACGACTGGCGAATCCATGCCAGATACCCCTCCACCACCAACTCTACCTACGATTATTCCTGTGATACCTCCGAATGGTCCTCCGCCGATTTTAGACCCAGTCACATTAAATCCAATCCCAAATTTCCCGCCAGACGAACCCGTAACAATCACAAATATGGGAGAAGAAAATCCGGTAAAATATAGCTCCGGTATTGTTCCAATCATATATACAACTCCCAAATCAACCACGACCACTACTACTTCAGCACCGATTACTCCTGAAACAAATACGACTACTCCAAGAAGTAGTAATCAAGCTCAAGAAACGGATGATGAGGGAAATCCGATTCCAAGTGAAGAAGTTCTAAGAGCTATTTTTGATAATGACCCAATGAAAGACCTTCATTTATCAAGTTATAATGTTCCCAAATTAATAGCAAATGAAATATTTATATCTAGCAGTGGTACAGAAACTATTTTAGTAAAAGACCTGAAAACCTTTGTATTTTTCGTTTTACATATATCCAAAGATACATTCAAATCGTATGATGGAATTCATTTTGTGAATGTCGATAACCAATCGATGCTTGCTCAGGTTGTAACAAACGCACCAAATAGTAAATATGGAGCAATGATTGATGGAAAAGGAATTGTGATTTTAAATATGCGTGATAATGAAAAATTATATTATTATTTCTACCCTTCCAAATATCCTGCAACTTTAAACAGCGATGATATTTTTTTAGGACCCAATGGTAGTACATCATTCATTGAAGTGATTAATAAAAATAGTTTTAATTTAAAAACCGTCGTAGAGAAAGATAGTATTAATAGTAACACGGTTAATATTTTACGTACTTATATTTCGATCGATGGTTATTTATTTATAGATAATAAGAATGATTTAAATCAAGCGAAAATTGTAATGGAAGGACCAAGAGAAAAATCATTGGATAAAGTAATCTACGGTCAATCTATTTTATTATTTAATGAAAAAACAGGTGAAAATTCCTATTATTATTACGATAGAAATACAAAAGAAGCAGAAGAAACAATATCTACCGCAGAACAAATTTATTACACACCACCCCCAACCACCTATCCAAGTACCTATTCAAGTGCTGCTACCTCTTTATTACCGATTGCCACTACCTATCCAAGCGCTACCTCTTTATTGCCGATTGCCACAACCTATTCAAGTAATAATCCAACTACACCTTATTCCGTAACTTCCCCATCAGATTATTTAACTACACCTGTTTCAACCAGAATACCTATGTCAGAAACGCAAACAACCCCTTCATTCAATACAACGTCTTTAGTACCATATTCTACGACCACACCCGTTCAATATTCAACTACCTTACCAAGTACCACACCGACAACCACAAAAATCACAACCACACCGACAACCACAAAAATCACAACCACACCGACAACCACAAAAATCACAACAACACCGACAACCACAAAAATCACAACCACACCGACAACCACAAAAATCACAACCACACCTTACAGTTCTTCAACTACGCCTTACATATCTTCTACGACCCCTTACCGTTCTTCTACGACCCCTTACAAATCTTCAACCACCCCTTACAAATCTTCAACCACCCCTTACAAATCTTCTACGACCCCTTACAAATCTTCAACCACCCCTTACAAATCTTCAACCACCCCTTACATATCTTCTACGACCCCTTACAAATCTTCTACTACGCCTTACAAATCTTCTACTACACCTTACAAATCTTCTACTACGCCTTACAAATCTTCTACTACGCCTTACAAATCTTCTACTACGCCTTACAAATCTTCTACTACGCCTTACAGTTCTTCAACCACCCCTTACAAATCTTCTACGACCCCTTACAAATCTTCAACGACCCCTTACAGTTCTTCAACTACATTTACAACCACCGTTTCACCTACTACATTTACAACCACCACATTATCTCCTACAACAACCACCACTACAACCACTACCGCAAAACCTCTTTTATTCCCATCGTTAATTGTATATTATCCTTTTGTAACAGATTTGAAAAATTATGTGTATGATAAAATTAACGGAATTCAAGATACAGATAGTGTCGGAGGAGCAAACGTCATAATCAGTAATACAGGTTCAGGTTCATTGGTGTTAGATGCTAATAAACAACAACATTTAAAAATGAATTCAAATAGTCCGATTGTTGCTAGTAGTTTTATAGGTAATAATGGAATGAGTTTTGCTTGTTGGATTAATTATACTACTTTTAATAAAAAACCAAATTCAAGAATCTTTGATTTTGGTTCTGGAGGTTCAGGAGCCGATTCTCGAGATAATATAATGATGTATATTAATGCTTCTGATAGTATTGGGTGTGCTGTATATTTTGATAGATCAAATAAAAAATCAGCTCTAGAACATACAAATACAGTGAATGGCGGTTGGCATCATGTCATATTTACAATGACCTATGCTTCTGATAAAAATAGTACTTGGACCATTTATTTGAATGGACGAATTGTACAAACATCTTCGGGTAATTATTATCCAAGACAAGTAGCTCGAGAAAATAGTTACTTGGGAAGAAGTTTCAATTCTAATATTGACCCTTATTTTGATGGAAAAATAGATGATTTCCGTATATATCAACGTGTATTAACAGAAGATGACGTATCTCAAATATATTCAAGCACAGATGAAGTCATTAAATATTTTGGTTTCAGAATAAATACACAAAATTCAAACAGGACCACTACTGTGGCACCAACCTCTACCACAACCACAAGAGCACCAACCCCTACATCAACAACCACAAGAGCGCCAACCTCAACCACCACAACCACAAGAGCACCAACCTCAACCACCACAACCACAAGAGCACCAACCCCTACATCAACAACCACAAGAGCACCAACCTCAACCACCACAACCACAAGAGCACCAACCTCAACAACCACAACCACAAGAGCGCCATCCTCAACAACCACAACCACAAGAGCACCAACCTCTACGACAACAAGAGCACCAACCTCAACTACCACGACCACCAAGACTACAACCACCACGACCACTTTGGCACCAACCTCTAAGAACACATTAATTTTATATTATCCTTTTGATAAAGATTTTTTGAATTATGCTTCAGGAGTAGGAGTTGCTGATATTATCAATAATGGTATAACTATTAGTAATACAAAAAGTGTTGTTGGTACAGGTTCAATTTATAAAAATACAGCAAATAGTTTTCTTAAGATTAATCGTAAGATACCTGCCAATACAAATGGTTATACTTTTTCAATGTGGATATATTTTACAAATACTGAACAAGGTGATATTGTTTCTTTTACTTACAATAACACAACAAATCCAACAGATAGTTCTATACTCAAAATATATAAAACATCAAGTAGTATAACTGTAGGAACAACAAATACTACTCGTTCTGGTCAAAGTATTGGTGCAAAATTAAAAGGTGTATATAATTATAACTCTAATTTTTTAAATACTTGGCATCATATTGTATGGACGTTAGATAAAAATAATATAAACAAATTTTATTTGAATGGAA
>Ga0209550_10001122_pt1 | contig 25832 bp, 20 predicted proteins | sample LauGreSuBDMM15SN_2_FD_187567 | JGI IMG/M metagenome (GOLD analysis project Ga0209550, IMG submission 187567) | Freshwater lake microbial communities from Lake Michigan, USA - Su13.BD.MM15.SN (SPAdes) (version 5) | ecosystem: Environmental > Aquatic > Freshwater > Lake | place: Lake Michigan... | reverse complement strand
ATTCTAGTATATTGCCAGAGATAGCTGATATAAATACGAATCTGCGTTGCTTTGCGCTCATTGATTCAACTCTTAACCGCCACGTTTTGACTTTGGTTGCTTATTAAACCTACCAAAATTCTTAACGAAAGTTTGCACGGGATTCTCTTCCGTACCACGCACAGGAGTACGCGCACTAACTATGTCTAAGCCTTTATAATGCTTATTATCTATTACTTCCACGTGATCTACTTTATCTCCAGTAAATGTAATTTTCACTACACGCTGTTTTATAACTCTTGGAGTAGACCATGGTTTGTTTTCAAGAGTTCTAGACACATAATACCATGTATCAGGCGAGTAATCTGGTTTTAATGTTGGTATTCCTATTGATAAAACAAGCTGCTCCTTATCTGTCTCTTGAGACGTAATTTGATTGATTTTATCATTTTCAATATATACACCTCTAGTATTCAAAGATTGACATGATGAAAGCAATAATATTAACAGCAATATGCCCATTTTATTCATAATAAACCTGCTTTTAAGCTTGAGTATAACCAACAGAAAAATAATAGTTCTGGATTTTATAGATGAAATATAATATATTACCGACTCAATTAACAGTGTTTTTTTAATTATTTGTTTTTGTGGAGTATAAGAAATGGCAGTTCCAAAGAAGAAAACCTCAAAATCTAAGCGTGATATGCGCAGGTCTCACCATGCCCTTAAGGGAATCAATGTAATAGTTGACAAAGAAACTGGTGAATACAGATTACCGCATCAAATGTCTGCGAAAGATGGTACTTACAATAGTCGTAAAGTTGTATCTAGCACTGAGGGTGCTGAAGCACAATAGTTTCACATGGTATGTAGGATAGTAGGAGTTGGAGGACATGTTCCAGGTGAGCCTGTGTCTAACGAAGAGCTTGCTAAAACAGTAACTGATTCTGATGCAGAGTGGGTAAAGACTAGAACTGGTATTCTACAAAGACATTTCGCTAGCCCTTCTGTTTTTTCTTCTCACATGGCATTCGAAGCTTCAAAACAGGCTTTAGACGATGCTAAACTGACAGCCGCAGACATTAATCTAATAATAGTTTCTACAACCACTCCTGATCATTGCTTTCCATCAGTAGCAACTAAACTACAAGGTCTTTTAGGCTGCAAAGACGCCCCCTCATTCGATATTCAAGCGGTTTGCGCTGGATTTATATATGGGCTGGAGGTAGCTTACGCTTTAATGAAAACTGGCAAATATAATAATATTTTGCTTGTTGGAGTAGATAAAATGTCGTCTCTTCTAGATATGAATGACAGATCTACTGCTGTTTTATTCAGCGATGGGGCAGGAGCGGCGATTTTATCAAGAGACACTTCAATACACGAAGATTCTATTTTAACCAGCATACATTCTGATGGAAGCCTGTGGGAGCTTCTATATACTCACAATGACGCTGGAAGTGACTATAGACACTCTGTAATCAAAATGAATGGCAAAGAAATATATCGCCACGCAGTAGAAAAAATGACGAGCTCAATGCTGAATTTATTGGCTAAATATTCTCTAGATATTAGCGAAGTGTCATATATATTACCACATCAAGCCAACCAACGTATTATAGACAGCATAGCTTCGCGCCTAGATTTTCCTGACGACAAAATAATAAGAACAGTTTCAAAATATGCTAATAACTCAGCAGCAACTATTCCTCTAGCTCTTAAGGAATTACAGCTATCAGGCAATCTGAAGCGCGGAGATTTATTACTCATGACAGCTCTAGGTGGAGGGTTAACCTGGGGTAGCGCGCTTGTCAGGTGGTAAAAGTTGTTTTTAAACCTTAGTATAAATAGAGCAATTTGTCTTTTAATTTATTAGCACCAAATATGTTATTTAGCATTCCGTTTATTGACATAAACTATTTGTATATTATTATACTCTCTAAAATAAATAATAAAATATACTATTTATGTCTACAGATGTAGCAGCATTACTCAGCGGGCTTGGTACTGGCTTTGGCCTAATTATAGCGATTGGAGCTCAAAATGCTTATGTGCTAAAACAGGGTATATTGGGTAATCATGTATTAGCTATAGCTTTAGTTTGCTCTGTCATGGACTCATTGCTAATTATTGCTGGAGTAAGTGGTCTAGGAGTCATAATCACTTCTAATGAGACTCTGTTAAATATAGCGCGTTTTGGTGGAGCAGCTTTCCTTGCCTATTATGGTATAAAATCTTTCATTTCAGCATTCAAAGCAGCGTCTTTAAATATTTATTTAACAGACAAAAGCTCTGATTTAAAAAACACAATACTTACGGTATTGGCACTCAGTTTACTTAATCCTCATCTATATTTAGACACTTGCGTTTTAATAGGAACTATAGGCGCACAATTTCAAGCTATAGACCGACCATATTTTATCCTAGGAGCAATCAGTGCGTCATTTATATGGTTTTTTTCCTTAAGCTACGGAGCCGCTTTACTAATACCCTTATTTAAAAAACCTATTTCATGGAAAATTTTAGATTTTATAATAGCTATAGTGATGTGGACAATATCATATTCTTTAATTTTTTATATGCATTAGATAAGAAAATATTAGTTATGCAAACAATATCAGCTCATAATAACACATCAATTATAGTTTAAGGACATAATATGAATAAAAATCTCTACATTGAAGCATATCGCAAAATGTTACTTATACGTAGATTCGAAGAAAGATGCGGTCAATTATACGGTATGGGCCTAATTGCTGGTTTTTGTCATCTATATATCGGACAAGAGGCCGTCATAACAGGTGTTAGCATGGCTTCTCAAAAAGGCGATCATACAATTACTAGCTATAGAGATCATGGACATATACTTTTAGCAGGGATTGAGCCAAAATACGTATTAGCAGAGCTTACTGGACGAGCATCAGGTTGCTCTAAAGGGAAAGGTGGGTCTATGCATATGTTTCATCCAGAAAATAATTTTCATGGGGGGCACGGTATAGTTGGAGCCCAAGTGCCACTGGGTACAGGAATTGCTTTTGCTGAAAAATACAAAGCTAGTGATAAAATTTGTTATGTATTTTTTGGAGATGGTGCTGCTCATCAAGGCCAAGTATATGAGGCTTTTAATATGGCAAGTCTCTGGAAATTACCAGTAGTATATATAATCGAAAATAACGAATATTCGATGGGGACTTCTGTAGCTAGATCAACAGCTTTTCATGATTTATGGAGAAAAGGAGAGTCATTTGGAATTCCGGGACAAAGAGTTGATGGAATGGATTTGGATGCAGTATTTAAAGCTGTAAGCGAGGCCTCTGATTTTGTACGCAAAGGAAATGGCCCATTCTTGCTTGAAATGAAAACATATCGTTATCGCGGCCATTCTATGTCGGATCCAGCAAAATATCGCTCCAAAGAGGAAGTAGAAGATTATAAAGAACATAAAGACCCTATAACACAAATTCGGGAAAAAATATTAGCTAATAAACACGCTAATGAAGATCATTTGCAATTGATAGAAAAAGAAATAAAAGTAATAGTTCAAGATGCTGCTGATTTTGCGACTAATGCTCCAGAACCTGATATGAGTGAGTTATATAAAGATGTATTTGTGAGTTAGGTGTGTATACACGAGAATTATGTATTTCTAGCCCAAAATGATAACTAAAGTGAAAATAATTATGAAAAATATTACAGTACGAGAAGCATTAAGAGAGGCTATGAGAGAAGAAATGCACCGCGATCAAAGTGTATTTCTTATGGGTGAAGAAGTGGGCCAATATCAAGGTGCATATAAAATATCGCAAGGTCTGCTTGAAGAATTTGGAGAAAAAAGAGTAATTGACACACCAATTACAGAACATGGCTTTGCGGGTCTTGCAATTGGCGCTGCTTTTGCAGGATTAAAGCCTATAGTAGAATTTATGACATTCAATTTCGCTATGCAAGCAATTGATCAAATAGTAAATTCCGCAGCTAAAACTAATTATATGTCTGGTGGTTTAGTGAGATGTCCTATAGTATTTCGAGGACCAAATGGGTCTGCAGCAAGAGTGGGTGCTCAGCATAGTCAGAATTATGCAGCGTGGTTTGGGCATATTCCTGGTCTCAAAGTGATAGCTCCTTACAGCGCTGAAGATTCAAAAGGTCTACTAATGAGCGCAATAAGAGATCCGAATCCTGTAATCTTTTTAGAAAATGAAATACTTTATGGGCATAATTTTGATGTGCCTGATGAAATAGAGCCTATAGAAATAGGAAAAGGAAAAATAGTACGCAATGGTAGCGATGTAACTATTACTGCCTTTTCACTTCAGGTAAAATTAGCTCTAGAGGCTGCAGAAATCCTTGCATCTGAAGGAATTGATGCTGAAGTAATTGATCTTCGCACTATAAAACCTCTAGATACCGACTTAATCAATGAATCAGTCCGTAAAACTAATAGATTAGTTGCTGTAGAAGAATGTTGGTTTTTTGGTGGAGTTAGTGCTACCATAGCAACAACTATAATGCAGGAATCTTTCGATTATTTAGATGCACCAGTGGAAACAGTGTCTGCTAAAGATGTTCCTCTACCATATGCTGCTAATTTAGAAAAAGCAGCACTTCCTTCAGTCGAAGATATTATTATGGCTGTAAAAAAAGTTTGTTACAAATAAATAAGGTTAATATGCCAATAAAGATTTTAATGCCAGCTCTATCCCCAACAATGACTACAGGAAACCTAGCTAAATGGTCAAAAAAGCAAGGGGATAACATAAAAGCAGGTGATGTTATCGCAGAAATTGAAACAGATAAAGCTACTATGGAAGTAGAGGCTGTAGATGAGGGTATACTAGCTGCTATATTGGTAGAAGAAGCTACTGAAAATGTTCCTGTAGGTACTTTAATAGCAATATTATTAGAAGAAGGCGAAGATATGAAGCAAATAGATGCTTTTATAGCTTCTGAAAATCAAAATAAAACTAGTATTACTACTTCAATATCTACTGAACAAATACAAAAAAGTGAAAAAGCATCTACTACTCCAACGCCAGTTATAGAGCCTCTGAAAGAAAAAGCTTCTGGAAGAATGTTTGCTTCACCACTTGCTAAAAGAATAGCAGAACAAAAATGCATAAATCTCCAAAATATATCAGGAAGTGGGCCACATGGTAGAATAATAAAATCTGATATAACGGAGAATATAAGATCAAGTAATATGCCCACCTCAATAGGTAGGAACCCTGAAGAATATAGTATAAAACAACACAGCAATATAAGAAAAATTATAGCAAAAAGATTGGTAGAATCTAAACAAGAAATCCCACATTTTTATTTAAATATAGAATGTAATTTAGATAAATTACTTGAGGCTCGTCAGGATATAAATCATGTTGCTGGGACCCCACCTGCGTATAAATTATCTGTAAATGATATGATCATCAAAGCTGTATCTTTAGCTCTACGAGATGTACCACAGGCTAATGCTAGCTGGGATGATAGTGGAATTATTATGTATAATAATGTAGACATATCAGTTGCTGTAGCTATAGATGATGGCCTTATTACACCGGTTATAAAGAACGCAGATCAAAAAACTTTAGCCGAACTATCTAACGAAATGAAATCACTTGCACAAAAAGCTAAAGAAAATAAGCTTAAACCAGAAGAATTTCAAGGTGGAGGGTTTACCATTTCAAACCTTGGCATGTACGGAATAAGGAGATTCAATGCTATCATTAATCCGCCTCAAAGCTGTATTCTTGCAATAGGAGAAGGTGTAAAACGTCCAATTATACAAGGTGATAAAGTAGAAATAGCAACTATAATGGATGTATCTCTTTCTTGTGATCATAGAGTAGTTGATGGAGCTGTTGGTGCAAAGTTTTTAGCGTCATTTAGAGAATATATAGAACACCCGGTTAGGATGCTTGTATAATATATGTTAGATGAACTTAATCCACAGCAAAAAGAAGCGGTAGAAACTACTAGCGGGCCTTTGCTTGTTCTTGCAGGAGCTGGTACAGGCAAGACAAAAGTTCTAACATATAGAATAGCTCATATAATAAGTTCTAATCTAGCACGCCCTGACCAAATTCTTGCTGTTACATTTACAAATAAAGCAGCAAATGAGATGCAAGAACGTGTCTCGAAATTAATCAATTCTTCTGGAATTACGCTCGGGACCTTTCATGCAATTGCTGCCAAAATTCTAAGGCAACACGCAGAATTACATAATCTGACAGCATCTTTTTCTATTATAGACTCTGATGATCAATATAAAATCATCAAAGAGATATTGCTTGGTATGAATATTGATGTAAAAGCCCATCCACCAAAAGTAATTTCATCAATACTAGCAAGGTGGAAGGATTTAGGACTCACTCCAGAGAAAATATCATACGGCGATGTAAAATCTCCAACTCATGGAATAGCAAAAAGTTTATACCCAGATTACCAAGCAAAATTAATTGCCTCAAATCTTGTAGATTTTGGAGATCTTACTCTTTATAATATTCAGATTTTCATAAAATACCCAGATATATTAGAACATTATCAGAATAAATATCAGCATGTCTTAGTAGATGAGTATCAAGATACGAATCCAGTGCAATATTTATGGACTAGAATGCTAGCTGGAAAGCATAATAATATATGCTGCGTTGGAGATGACGATCAATCTATTTACAGTTGGCGAGGAGCAGAAATAGGTAATATTCTGAGATTTGAAAAAGATTTTGCGAATTCTAAAGTAATCAAATTAGAACAAAATTATAGATCAACCACTCCTATTCTCAACGTTGCTGGTAGATTAATCAAATATAATAAATATAGACATGGAAAAGATCTATGGACGAAGGGAAATGAAGGCTCTGCAGTTAAAGTGGTTTATTGTTGGAACGATAGGGAAGAAGCGCGATTTGTAACTACAGAAATTAACTCTAGATCTCATTCTATTTCACCTACACCACTTAAAAATATTGCTATATTGGTCAGAGCTGGGTTTCAAACTAGGCCTTTTGAAGAGGCCCTAATATCATTATCTATACCATACAAAATTATAGGTGGCATGAAATTCTATGAGCGTATGGAAATAAGAGATGCTATAGCATATATTAGAGTGTCTCTAAATCATAATGATAGTGTTGCTTTAGAACGTATCATAAATACTCCAAAACGTGCTATAGGAGAAGCAACAATAGCTACTATTAAATCTTATGCTGTAGAAAATAATATCTCCATGTTTGATTCCATAAAAAAGATGATTGAACGAAGTCTATTCAAACCTAAAATACATTCTGCATTATCAATATTAACTACAAAAATGGAAGAATGGAAACATACATATGACACTACAAACCTATATGATGGTACTAAAAATATACTGGAAGAATCTGGTTATATTGGAATGCTTAAAGACGAGAATTCTGAAGAATCTAGAGCTAGGTTAGAAAATTTACGAGAAATGATGAGAGCAATGAATGATTTCGATAGAATAGAAGATTTCCTAGAACATGCAAGCTTAGTAATGGATGGTGACTTGAGCGAAAAAACTGAGAATGCAGTAAACCTTATGACTGTACACGCTGCAAAAGGGTTGGAATTTGATCTGGTGTTCTTACCAGGATTTGAAGAAGGCATTTTCCCCCACCAGAAATCTCTTTCTACAGAAGGGGCAAAAGGGTTGGAAGAAGAAAGAAGGCTTGCGTATGTAGGAATTACGAGAGCAAAAAAAGAACTATATATAACATATGCAGAAAGTCGTAGAATGTATAATGAATATATCAATACCACACCATCTCGTTTCATAGATGAAATATTAGGAGATGGAGTACAAAAAATCTCATCTCAAAAAAATTATAATCAAAGAGCAGCTAGTTATACAAAAATAGAACCTAAGAAGGAATTTAAATTAAAAGAAAATTTTTTCCCTGGCTTTACTGTTGCACATGAAATATTTGGTAAGGGAATCGTGATAAGATCTGATGGGAAAAATATAGAAGTGGCATTTTCTCAGCACGGAATCAAGTTAGTAAAAGAAGAATATCTAATAATTTGTGACTAAAAAGCACTATTATATCATATTTTAAATATTTTAATCTATATTAGTATGTCATTTTTTATCCTAGACTTGCAGTATTAGAATATTAAATGCTAGAATGATATTACGAATAAATTAAGGAGATATTATGAACTTAATAATCAGCGTTGTAAATAACAAAGATTTTTACTGGCGTCTTATGATGGCACTTTGTGCCACTTCAATGTTGATTGCTCTTTCTGAAAGCGCATTTGCAACAGCAAGTAATGACGTAATCGGCGGAACATTATGTAATTTAGTAGCTAATCTGAATGGTGGTATCGCAAGATCTATAGCAACAATGGCGATTTTTGCTGTTGGAATTTCTCTGTTTATGGGTAAATTAAATTGGAGCACTGCTGCTATGACAGGTGCTGGTGTTGGTATAGTATTTGGTTCTGCAAAATTAGTTGGATGGCTAAGTGGAGATTCAAACAACTCTGTCTGCCCAACAGATGGAGCAGGTACAGGTACTTAAGTCTTGACGACTAATTAAATAAGCCTATCTAGTCTAAAAATAAAAACGCTCTGAATTTTAGAGCGTTTTTTTATTGTTATTAAAATGAATTGATATAAGAGCTTTTTGCGGCAACATTGCAATTAAGTTAGATCATGCAACCATTTACGAGTAATGTCTTTTAAACCAGCTAGATTAATCTCCCCAATCCCACCTGCCTGTGCTAGAGTATCACTACCACCACCACCAGTAATACCAGAAGAAGTGGCGAGATCCTTTACTAAAGCTACAGCGCTATATTTGCTCGATATTACCTTACTGACAGCAACTATGATAGATACTTTAGGCCCAGAGCTAGACAGAAAAACTACAACGATATCATCGCCTAAATTACTAGCATCTTCTGCAGCTTGCCTCATTAGTTTAGGGTCACCATTATCTATATTTTGACAAACGAAACGCACCTTGTCCGATATTGTTACAGATTCTTTCTCAAATCTTTCTTTCGTAAACCCTATATTGGAAATCTTGAGAACACTCAGCTCTTTTTCTACTTCCTTTTTACCATCTATAATACTCGATAGTTTTTCTGTAATTTCTGCACGCCCCACTTTAAGTAAATCTGAAATATTCAGCAGCAAATCATCGGTTTTCCTAATATACTCCACAACATATTTACCCGTTATAGCTTCAACACGACGTACCCCTGCTGCAATTGCGCTTTCAGAAATAATTTTAAACGCTCCAATATCACCAGTGCGCTGTACATGAGTCCCACCGCATAATTCTACAGAATAACCTTCTCCTATAGAAACCACTCTTACCTCTGAATCATATTTTTCTCCAAAAAGAGCCATTGCTCCTTTTTCTATTGCTTCTTCAGTAGACATAAGCACTGTCTTTACCTCTGTATTCGCCAATATAATTTTATTTACTTTATCTTCTATAAGATTCTTTTGCTCAATAGTGATAGATTGTGGATGACTTATGTCAAAACGCAATCTATCACCTGCGACCAAAGATCCTTTTTGTGTCACATGCTTACCCAATACTTCTCGTAACACCCCATGCAAAATATGAGTGGCTGAATGGTGTGCTCTAATATTATTTCTATGCTCTATATCTATTTTTAGAGTGACAATATCTCCAAGTTTTACACTACCATTTTCAAGAATACAAAAATGCGCATGTATATTACCTAAATATTTCTTAGTATCCACAACTCTAATAGTCCCACCATCGGATATAATCTGACCCACATCCCCCATTTGACCACCAGACTCACCATAAAAACAAGTTTGATTAGTAATCAAAATAAATTCGCTACCTTTGATACTTATATGATCAACTTGCTCATTTTTTTCGACTAATTCCAATATAGTAGCTTGCACTTCAGAAATACTATACCCTAGAAACTCTGTACCTCCGTGCATAGACTGTATTTTAAACCATAAATTATCCGTTTTAGCCTCACCAGATCCAGCCCAAGCCTTTCTTGCTCGCGCTTTCTGCTCGTTCATCTGTTCATCAAACTCTATATGGTTGATAGAAATATTTTTTGCTTTTAATATATCTTCAGTTAAATCAAGCGGGAATCCATAAGTATCATATAATTTAAATGCCACTCCTCCTGATAACACCCCTCCTGAAATCAGCGCAGAAGATTCTTCTTCTAGGAGTTTCAACCCCTTGTCTAAAGTAGCCTTAAATCTTTCTTCTTCTTGACGCAATACTACACTTAAAAAATCTTCAGCTCTTTTTAGCTCTGGATAAGCCTCACCCATCAATGCAATGAGAGTTGGTAACATTCTATATAAAAGAGGTTCTTTAGCACCTAAAATATGGGCATGACGCATAGCTCTACGCATTATACGCCGAAGTACATATCCTCTACCTTCATTAGAAGGCATAACACCATCTGCTATAAGGAAGCTAGCTGAACGCAAATGGTCTGCTATAACCCTATGAGAGAATTTTGCATCACCTATAGCCTTAGTCTTTGTAAGATCTTCAGATGTAGCAATAATTTCCTTAAATAGATCAATATCATAATTATCATGGACGCCTTGTAGAACAGCAGCTACTCTTTCAAGACCCATTCCAGTATCAATAGATTTGTTTGGTAGCTCTATACGAGTTTGATAGTCCACTTGCTCAAACTGCATAAATACCATGTTCCATATTTCTATGTATCTATCACCATCTTGTTCTGGTGTACCTGGTAAACCACCAGATATTTTATCACCATGATCATAAAAAATCTCTGAGCATGGACCACATGGCCCAGTATCTCCCATAGACCAAAAATTATCTGTAGTTTTTATTTTAATTATCCTATCATCCCCAAAACCAGATATTTTTTTCCAGAGAGCAATCGCTTCTTCATCAGTATGATATACTGTTGCATACAATTTTTCTTTAGGTATTTCAAAGATTTTTGTTAACAAATCCCAAGCATAGTAAATAGCTTTTTCTTTGAAGTAATCCCCAAAAGAAAAATTACCTAGCATTTCAAAAAATGTATGATGTCTTGCAGTGTATCCTACGTTGTCCAGGTCGTTATGCTTTCCTCCAGCTCTAACGGATTTTTGGCTTGAAGTAGCTCGTCTATAATCTCTAGTTTCTAAGCCTGTAAATATATTCTTAAACTGCACCATACCAGAATTTACGAACATCAAACTTGGATCGTTATGTGGTATGAGCGGACTTGCATTAACATGAGTATGATCATTTTTCACAAAATAATCTATAAAAGTACTTCTTACATTATTGGTAGTATAGTTAGTCATGATATATCCATAAAGAATTCAGCTAGAGTATAAAACATAGACTTAAAAAAGCAACGATGAAAAAATCTATGCTAAGCATAGCTTCAATCATCATTTTTGTCGCTTTTAAATTTTGTGCTTACAGCCTTTGTTACATTTTTAGACACATCTCCTATTTTATTCAACACTTTTTCTGCACTTGCAAAATCGCTTTTAACAGAATCTTTAGCATAATTCATTATATCACCAACACCTGTATTATGGGTCACTGGAGCATCAGAATTACGCACTTCCAGCAGTCTTTTTACTTCATCATGCACAGCGTTATCAATATGTTCCTTACGCTTTGATATTTCATCTAAAGCGGATGGATTATCTTGGTACATGCTTTCATGCCGACCGTACTTATCATTCTCTAACATCATTTTACCTTGTGCGCGTACATTATCTAGCATTGTGTTAAATTCAGATTCTGTCATCTTGGTTTTTATATAAGTATCTCCTTTTATCTCCCCGCTATCTTTAAGTGTACGTAATACATCATTATGTATGTTTTGTTCTATCACCTGATCATATTTTGCTGCGGCTTCCTTGTCTTCTGCACGCAATTTTGCTAAAAAGTCTGGTCTTTCAATATCTCTACCAGCTTGTATTGTCAGTTTGTCTAGTTCACGTTTCTCTCTCTGTATACGAAGAGATTCTTCCTTATCAGCAAGCTGCTCGTTAAATGTTCTAAGCTTATCATCCTTCCATTGTATCTGATCTGCTTCATTATTTATCAAACCACCAGAGAGCAGCCTTTTCATTTCTTCTTGCCAAGCAACAACTTTATCAGCCTTAATTGCTCTTTTTTGTTCCTTCAAATCTCTCCTTGACAGAGGCCCCTTACCCATATCTTGATAACTTTCTAAATATGCCTGTCTAAACACTTCCTCTTTCTGCTTAGCACTCAACATATCTTGAACAGTTTTATCCTCCATAATATTTTTTAAACTATCCCTTTGTGCAGAACTAAGCTCGGAAAGCTTTGTCTCTTCACCATATAATTTTTTGGCTAACATTGCTTCAAAGTCTTTAGATTTACCCTCACTAAGAGATTTTAATAATTTTGATGAAGCTTTATCTGTATCACCTTGAGCACCTGATAATTCTTTATTTAAAGCATTTTTTAACCCATCATGATATGTAGATTGGTTTTCATCTTTTCTAAATTCACGAGCAGCGCTTTGAGAAATTCCATATTTCGATTCTGCTGCCTTCAATAATGAGCCCTTAGCACCAAAAGGAGACCATCTACTATCTAATGCTTCGGCTTCTAATTTTTTTGCATGCCAATTGGATAGTCTTCTTGCAGCCGCTCCAACAACTTTTTTATCCCAAAAATCATGAACTTTTTGATTTACCTTATCTCTTATCCCTTTAAATCCACTTTTCTGATCAATTGCAGCGGCAGCCATTTTCAAAGGCGTAGCAGCATATGACGAGACCCCAGAAGCCGTTGCTCTATTATCCCCTGCATTACCAGTAGTACCGCTCAAAAACTTTGCCATGGAATCAACTGTGCTATTAAAATGGTGCAATAAATATACACATACTACAATTATAAATAACCCACCAAAATCTACTACATTCCCACTTCGTAAAATATCCATCTGTCGAGATTCATACGAATTATTAGGATCTAAAAATGGCAAATCTGGATATCGCATTCCAACACATTCATATGCTTTGCAATACTCTCCAGGATTAATAGGTGAATTTTTAAATCCATATCCTAGCGCAGCATCCTGAGGACTTACAAAATGGGCTTTAGGTATAGGTATAACATCTCGTATTGGGTTATCACCCCAACCAGGAATTTGAGGAAACCACCAACCGAAAAGAGACATCACTGGAGCGTCTCCTTCGTCACTACCAGATAATAAATCTCCCAATCCTCCACCTCCAGGAATATTCATATTAGGAAATTCTTCCAAACAAACTCTAAATCCTAGTGTGTTATATATTTGATTTCTGATAATCATAGTCAAAAATAATATACCAGCAGATACAAGGATAGATTGAACAGCATAGCCTATAAGCTGTTTAAGCCAATTTTCAAAAAAGGATTTAGTCGATTCAAATAAGTAAAAAGCTATAAAAATAGGAGCAAGACAAATGAGAAGCCCTGTCATCACTTGCGCCGTTAAATAAAGAACTGTTGCGTCAAAAAGCACCATGGTAAGGAATGCAAGCATAATAAAATAGATCAATATATATATCCATCCCTGCCAGCTTGCCAAAAGCAAAGAAAGTAATTTTGTTGTTATCTGGGTTGTAGTCAAAAATGTTAAAATACTACTATCACCAGGTCCAGTATTAGCCGCATTTTTTAATATTTGTATTATATATGCCGTGCCTTCATAGAACCATATGAATAGATATTCATTAAAAAAATTCCAACTCACTTCTGGGTGTAGTAAGGCAGAAATAATAGCAACTTTTATTGTTCGATTAATAATTTCTGTATGAGTAAGCTGAATAGACCCCATTAAAAATAATATTGATGTAATAGTAATATATAATATTAGCATAGCTCTTACGGCCGTCGAATAACCAGGTGCGGTAATTATATTTTGAAATATTGTCCTTACTACCCCATTCTGCTCCAAAGTAGAAGATTGAGCGTTACCATTCCCAAATAATTGCTTCTGAACTAATGTTTCTATCATCGTAAATAAATCGCCTCCAGGTTTTTGAAGGCCAGATTTTATTATAACCAAATATTGACCATTATTATCCCTATAATAGGAATCTAATATTTTAAAATACATCTTGCCGTTGACATAATGTAATCTATTAGAATTAAGACTATTATTTCCATCATAATTGTATAATATTCCACCAGCAGTACGACTAACACCAGCCCCTGAAACATCATACATCTTATAACCTTGTGTAGGCTCCCCCAAATGCAAAGTGATACTAGGGGATTGTGGGGCCTTCATAGTAATTTGATTCGCATTAGGAGATGGGGCTCCCCACGGCTCTAAATCTACATATAAACCCACACCTTGCTTCATTAAACATGGAATATTTTCAATAACAGGTGCATGACATTTTTCATTATTGATATATCTACATTGCTGCAATCTCTTGCAGAAAGTAGAAAGAATCTTATCTTGTCCGTTCGTCCCCCACCATGGACACCACGCAGATAAAACTTTCGAATTGTTGATATCTTCACCATATCTCCAATTCTTCACCATAATTACTATAGGATCTCCGCTTAGAGTTAAATCAAAATCTCGCCATGGAGCCAACTCATTTTCACCAGTACCTATTATGTCAGAAGAATCGTATCGGGCTGAAACCGTTACTGTTGTAAAACCAAAATCATCAGCATCGATACAAGCGGAATTGCCACCACAACTTGTCAAAGCAGATATCAACACAAAAAGTGCTATATATTTTAAAAAATCTTTCCCTTGTTGCACTTAACTTCTATCCCACAGATATTAATATCATTGTACAAAATTAGAAATTGCTGACTAAGTTGTAAAATGAAATCGTACTAATGAGTAGAGCTTAAATACTCTATGTGCTCTTTTGGGCTCGTTTTCTATCATTTGGAGACAGATGTCTTTTTCGCAATCTGATATATTTTGGAGTAACTTCAACTAATTCATCGTCATCTATATAAGATATTGCCTGTTCAAGAGTCATAATCACTGGCGGAACAAGCGTGATAGCCTCATCTTTACCAGAAGCACGTACGTTAGAGAGCTGTTTAGCCTTAAGAGGATTAACCTCCAAATCATTTGCCCTACTATGTTCTCCAATAATCATACCTTCATAAACCTGGGTATTCGGTGTCACAAACATTTTACCCCTATCTTGTAGATTCCACAAAGCATATGCAGATGTTTCTCCGCTACCATTAGAAATCAATACTCCGTTGCGTCTCCCAGGAATAGCTCCACAATAAGGACCATAAGAATCAAAAATTCTGTTCATTATACCAGTTCCTCGTGTCTCTGTTAGAAACTGTCCATGATAACCTATCAACCCCCTAGAAGGACCTAAAAAAGTAACTCGAGTTTTACCACCACCAGATGGACGCATATCTTGCATTTCACATTTTCTCTGACTAAGTGACTCAACAATCACCCCTACAAACTCATCATCCACATCCACTTGAATTTTTTCTATAGGTTCTAAACGGTTACCTGATTCATCGTTTTTAAATAACACTCTTGGTCTACTAATAGACAGCTCAAACCCTTCTCTACGCATAGTTTCTATAAACACACCGAGTTGTAACTCGCCGCGACCAGCAACCTCAAATGCATCATTATCTGGGGTTGGAGCCACTCTAATCGCTACATTGCTTTCTGTTTCATGCATTAATCTATCACCTAGCACTCTGGATGTAAGCTTTGTGCCATCACGCCCTACCAAAGGAGAATCATTAATAGAGAAAGTAATAGCCAATATTGGAGGATCTATAGGAATAGACGGGATTGGCAACTCCACCTCAGGTGCACATAAAGTATCTGAAACAGAAGCATTCTCAACACCAGCAATCGCAACAATATCTCCCGCTACTGCAGATTCTATAGGCACGCGTTCAAGCCCTCTAAACGCAAGCACCTTACTAACCCTAGCATTATCGATAAAATTCCCTTCACGATTCAAAATTTTTATAGCTTGATTTACTTTTACAGACCCATTATATATACGGCCTGTCAAAATTCTTCCTAGATATACATTATATTCACGAGTAGTAACCAACATAGAAAATGGTGCATCTTCATCTACTTTAGGAGCAGGCACATGTTCTACTATCAAGTCAAACAAAGGGTTTAAATTCTCTCTAGGATCATCCAAGTTACGCACAGCAAAACCACTTCTTCCTGAAGCGTATACAATAGGAAAATCTATCTGATCATTAGTAGCATCTAGCGCCATAAACAACTCAAATACTTCATCTACAACTTCGTCTATACGTTCATCTGGACGATCTATTTTGTTTATAACTACAATAGGCCTTAAAGAAAGTTCCAGTGCTTTTGAAAGAACAAATTTAGTTTGAGGCATCGTTCCTTCTGAAGCGTCTACTAATAACACCACACCATCAACCATACTCAAAATACGTTCTACTTCCCCACCGAAATCAGCGTGACCAGGAGTATCCACTATGTTAATGCGTGTATCATTCCAGATTAATGATGTGCATTTAGCAAGTATAGTGATTCCGCGCTCACGCTCTTGATCATTAGAGTCCATAGCGCGCTCGGCAACTGCCTGATTTGCACGAAAAGTACCACTTTGTTTAAGCATGTTGTCAACTAGTGTTGTTTTTCCATGGTCAACATGGGCTATTATAGCAATATTACGAATTTGTGTTTTAGACATTTGCATCCTTTAAAAATTAGAACAGACCCCTTACATAAACAATGGTTATATAGGGATCTAACGATAAACGAGGGTATTATAACATATTTTTACGAATTCTACTAATAACAATTTTTTTAATAATAATTATATTGATTATTACTAGCGCATATAATGATTCTAATATTTATTTCTTATTTTTATTTCCCTGACCTTTAATTTGCGCTCCTGTGTCCTCATTTTCTTTCTTTGTGGCGATATATTTGTTAGAATTTTCAGTCATTATATCATATGCGATTTCCATTATATTACTCTTAGAGAAATTCAAATCATCCATTTCTAATCCAGCTTTTACATACTGAGATTTTACATCTTTCATATAATCAGTTTTCAGTTTTTTCATAAATCTAGATTCAGCTTGTGCTAATTTTTGACCAATTTCCTTATCTGTAAAATCAAACTGCTTAGCCTTCATCTCTTGACTAAATAACAAATCCATTTCTTTAGATTTTATCTGAGACCATATTTGAGTAACTCTTGGGTCATGATTTTCTATCATACGATGAGCTTCTACTTCTGACACTCCATATATAGCAACCACAGATTTTTGAACCTCGTGATACATATCTCTATCATACGACCCTTCCATAGATTGCACCATAGCTAAAGCACGCCCTAAACTATCTAATTTATCAGACTGAATTTGCACTGATTTCGTTACATCTTGCTGCTTCTCATAACTATGCCTTACATCCTCAGAATAGCTTTTATCTATAGATCGTGATACAGCAAAATCCTGATTCATAGCTACTTTGATAATATTATTATAGTCTTCATGAGTAAATTGATCCAAATTTAGTTGCTGACCATCCATAACAGATTCACTGCTATTTTGAGTACGAGATAGAGTGCCATCTAACCCAACAGAACCACCAACTACATAACTTGGAAATGAGAGACTTGAAGCACCTCTAACTAAAATTTGAGCAGCTCGGTCAATGCTGTATCCATTTTGCTTGCTAAGAGATTGCGTGAAATTCACCGCTTTTTGTACTGATTGACTCTGCTCTCCAAGCTTTTCATATTGCATACTAGCCCCAGCTTGATCTCTTTTAGCTAACTGCGTAAGCCAATTTGCAGCTTTCACCTCTGTTGATCGGTTAGCTTCATGAAAAGCTCTTTGATATGTCTCTAAAATATTTTTATTTGAGGAAATGCTATCCGACAAATGCTCTGCTTCTTCATTGCGTAAATTAAATCTCACACTGCCACCAGATATTGTGATGCCAGCACCGCTTTGAACAACACTTTGACCAGTCTGAAGAATTCTTTCTATATTACCATCCATATGCTGATATTCTCTAGCTCCTTCTTTATACGATTGATTCCAATCTGTTTTAAAACCTTGCTGCATAGCTATCTGCATATTACCACTTGAGTAATTATCAAAGCTTTTATTACCAGTAGTAACTTCATTAGCAACATTTGAAGACGCTGCATTAGACGCAGCCATAATATTACCAGCAAGATGGATAAACCCTCCTACTCCTCCTTGAATTATATTAAAAGCTAAAAATGGGATCATCATCTGAAGACCAGATGCGACTACGGTTATTTTATTTGCATAATTACCTAGCATATTATAATTCGTAAAATTCACTCCTCCAATCGCTATGCCATGGAAAGTACTAGCGCTATAAAGATCTATAAACATATTGAGTATACTATTTAAAGCGGGCCAAAGTTGTACGGACATTACTACAGCTATGTAGCTTAAATATTTACTAATACCCCCACTTAGTAAGATTATGGGAATCATAAAAACAAATGATGCATATATGAATCCCTTAATTACAGAAAGTAATATAGGAAGGTAAGTACTAGCCAAATCACCAGCTATCTGCCAATTTGCGTCTTGTGTCATACTAGCTCTCGCATAACCGTATGTTTTGCCATAGTCCGATAAAGAATTAAGCATCATATATTGCTTCAGATTTTCTTCCGCTGAATTACCACGACCTAAATATTGTTCAAAAGCTATTTCTATATTTTTCTTAAAAAAACTATTTAAATTATACACCCCTCTAGGGCTAAATAATCTCTTAATATTATCTGCTAACCCAAACTCAGTATTTTTATACTGAGCATTAATTTTATCAAGTTCTGTCATAAAAGCTGGCATCAAAATATTGTCTATAGCATCTTTGCAAGTTACTAATTCATGCGTTTTTCCTAAACGTATCTCCACTCTCCTTAGCTTACTAACATTAGCACTCACTAATTTCAAAATATTGTCTGATTCGAACAAATCATTGATTGTATATTTATTGCCTATAGACGAATCTATAACAACACATCTTCTGATAAAATTATCCATATTATGCACAAATTCTGGGGTTTGGATTTTCCAATTTCTTGCTTCATGAATAAGACGCGCTCCAAAAACCATTCCGTAATCTCTGTAATTAGTACTAGCGACCATTGTAAATGCTTGTTCAAAACTAGCTGTTAGAACATTTCCAAAATTCTCCATAAAACCTACTGGTATAGCGAATCCATAAGGCAGATTATCGACCTTATCACGTTGCTTTGTAATATGATCTTCTATTATAATGCTAGTTTTTGGTATCAATAAGCTATTGACTGTGATTACCATTCCAGCCACTTTTAGCAGCATATGCCTTCCTCCACCAGAGCTACTTGCATAGGCTGCTTTAAAAGCATAATAGCATGTTGATACCATAGAAATTGTATTAATCATCATTTCAGCAAATGGACTGTTCATAATCATCGCAATACCATTAACTATGTAAAACATTGCATCTATATGACCGTATGTGTATATGGTAAGATCCATAATTATTTCTCAATATGCTCCATCATTTTGCCAAATCTAAATTCAAACTCTTTTGTTTGATTATTCAGCCTTTCTTTTATTTCCATAATTACTTGTAGCTTTTGAAATGCTCCAAACTTAGCATCACGCAAATATTTACGAATATTTTCTGCATCTTCAATAAATCTTCTAATTATTACATTATCTATTTGAGCATGTTCCATAACAAGAACATTAGATAGAACTCTCGTAAGCATAACTTGCATATAATTAGTGATAACGTCGTAGCATATAACTTCTACAAATTCACTAATCCTACTCAAAATATCACTAGTTGCAGCTTTAGAACTTATCTCCATCTCTATTATGTGCAGAATTGGAATTGTAGAAAAACCTAAAAGGGCTTGCTCTTCGTCTGTAAGCACATGCTTATCATCCACAATTTTGGTGACTAAAGACCTTATAATTTTAGAAACATTGCCATAAAGAGTTTTGTCATAAGCAAGTGTAGTTTCTTGCTCTTTTGGCATTAAGCATTTTACGGCTTCGTTACAAACATATAGTTTTATTTTTGATGCTCCATTATTGGTTCCTATATATCTCTCTAGCAATTCTTTATCTTGTAGCAACGATGGTTTAGAGGTGAATTTATATCTACCATCTTCTTTTACACCTATAATAGTACCACTTACAGACATCATAAGTTCTTTAAAACGAACATCACCACCAGCCCCTTTACTTAAAGCTTTCCACACAAGGTTAAATTCATCTCCAAGCATTGACTCAAACTCCCCTGAACTAGGACGCGCTCTTCCACCAGCCTCTTCCTGGCATCTTTTTGTGGTTTCAAACATATCATTACTATGTGTCATGGCATTAGATTCCATCATACAATGCTGTTTTTCACTAGAAGTAAGCTTACTAAATGATCCAGCAGCTAAAGATTGCGCCATGGAACATTGACTCATGGTAAGGCCATTTATATCTCTTGCTACAGTTTCCAGATAAGTCATTATATCTTCGCATTGTGGACAAGCGGTTTTTATACTCATTTTTACTAAATATGCCCCACTCGCCCTTGCTACTCCTTTAAGAAAATTGCTAAATTCACTAGCTGATATATAAGACATTGCACCAAATCTAAAATCCCCAGATCCAGTACATGCATCAAACTTGAGTTTGGGTGTTTGAACATTAACAGGATCCAAATCTTTAGGTCTAGGTCCTCTAAGAAGTATTGACCCTCCTGTCATATACCCACCAGATTGGTCTTTAATTATAGCTGGTGTATTTATATTAGACATAGAACCATTAGGTGCTGCATATTCTACTAATTTATCTAAACCTCCATACGACACTGTAGTAATTATCAGATTGAGTAAAATGCCTATTAATATGCATAAATAATAGGAAACATGAAAAAACCTAATCATTTACATCACTTATTTCATTTTTAAGTCTATCAGCATAGTCAGCCGCAAGAACCGCATACTCTTCGAGCTCAGAAATAGTCACATAACCTCTTATCATCTCAAATGCATGTTTGCTATTTTTAGACACTGCCACAATAGTGGGAAATACTTTTATACCCAGCTTTATAGCTAAATCTGGCATTATTTCTCCACGAAACAAACCGGTACCATCTCCACCCATGCTCACTTCTTCGGTTTTAAACCCATAAATATCGCTAAATCGCTTCAGTACTGGTGCGAATTCTATACAATATGGACAACCACTTTTGCTAAATAGAATTAGGTCGAATTCTTGAACAAAATTTCTAATTTTATTCTCTAAGTTTTTTTGTATTAATTTGCGTTGAAATTTGACTGCATGAACATTTGTAGGATTATTTAACTTGTCGAAATATTCTGGATATTTGAACTTTGCTTCTCTGTATGCATTATCTAAAGCCAAAGCTTTTCTCCACATAATTTCTTCAATTATTATGTAATCTCGAACATTTTCAGGCGTAGGTCTTGCTATCATTACGCTTCTTTTATTATCAAGATTTTCTTTTAACAACTCTATCTCTCTTGTCGCTTCTTCTGGAGTAATATGATCTATATTATTGCTATGATTATAATCAGCGTATTTTTCTTCAAACCAAAGCCATCCTCTATATCTTTGATCAATGAAATTCTCTGAACCACGGGCTTCTGGTTGCCCAAGACTGACAATTATAACCAAGGTTACGCACCTAATATTCATAATCCTCTCTGGAGGCTTTTATAGAAGAATCACTAATTCCATTTTCTTGATTTATTGTACTCATAGACTCCTTAACTCTTATCTCAATATCTGATATATTAGGTAGTTTCATTCTTTTTTTCATCTCATGAGTAAATTCATAAAAATCCATTTTCTCAAAATCAAGGCTCATTATTTCACTAAGAGTCAACCCTCTGCAATCAGGCCTACCATTCACTCCAAAATTTATTCCCAATTGCTTTCTTCCTTCTACTTGAACCACTTTATTTAAAATATTTCCAAAGCAGCAAAAATGATGTTTATTCAAATGAAATGGATTGGTGCCAGTAGTAGTTTTGCCTACATATACGCACAGGTTTTTTTCTCTTAAATTCTGCAGTTTTTTTTCATCTTGATTACACTCTGCCCCTACATGAACACCCCATCCTTTCACTTTACAACAGGACATATAACCTGTTGGTTTTTTTGTACAATGCTGATTGAATCCTTGAAATAGCTGAAAATCCATATCTTTTGCTTCTTTTGATTCTGTAGCTGCATAAAGCTGAGATATAGATTGCATCATATCAGCATCCATATCATAGCTTTTATCAACGCAATTACCATCTATACACGGAACAGATTTACATATTATTTTTCTTGCCTCATCTCCTTTAAGACTTTGTTTCAATCTATCCTTCCCTATAAAGCTTATTTCTCTTCTTTTACATGAAAATTCTTTCTTCTGATTTACACAATTGCCAATAATATCGTGCATTAAACATTCTTTTAATCCCACCTCATAACAATGCACTATAAGATAGCAATCATTCTTTGATGGAAAATCACATATTTTAGGATAGGAATATTTCCAACAGGGTTTGTATATTTTTATACCTTCGACAACCCTCTCTCCCGATGCAACACATGTTTTTGCACTATCGTGACAATTTGCTATGCCAATTCTATTATCACTAGATCTCCATGACACAGTAAATCTAATGCTATTAGCATAGACATTATTTAATATTGCAAAGCCTAGTAGAGGAAACATAAAAATTATTTTGAACTTAAATTGCACATCTCATCCCATTTTTCTTTAGACCAGTGATCGCAAATTTCTTCGGCTTCTCTATATTTGTATCCTATTTTATAACTATCCCATAAATACTCCTTTCCACCAGCATGCAGGATTTCTCCTTCCCCTCTTGCTGAAATAATAATTTCTCCAATTTGACCAGAATTTTTCTGCGATTTTGAGGCTATATTATGCCTCGCAGAATTTTGTGTATCTGTATCATTTTTCATATGAAGCCCAAATCTTTTTTTCTTCCAATATTCTGAATATAGCCAACCATTAGATCTGGCTTCCCATCCAGAAATATTTATCCATCTAACATCTGGCTTCCATTCGTAATATTTCCAATTTCGTTTCTCACAATGAATACTCATATTATCGACACAATCGTATTGATTACGCAGATATTCACAAAAACTTGGATCGTAATTCACTTCTTTGTGCTGCTCTTTTTCTAATTCAATGTAATATGGGTCTGCAATATTTGATGGTTTAGCTACTTCTGTACAATCTATTCCGTTTGCTCTTAAAATTTGTGTGAGTTTTGCTAATTTTTTTTCTGTAGCTTTTATTATTCGATCCACATCTTTTTTATGAGCAATTGCCCCAGGTCTTGTATAATTGGTCTCAAAATCATTGAAATATAGATTATCTGGAGTATATCTAGCATCTCTACCCTTTGACTCTAAAGAGTATTCGTCAATATTTTGTAAATCTGTAGTTTGAGATTCATTTGGAGTAAAAATATCAAACATAGGTCCTGAACCTATAGTACTTGTAGCTTGAATTCTGATATCCTCTATATTGGTTTCTAATTTTTCTCTATTTTCTATTTGATCAAACTCTCTAGAAACTTCATTTTTGTTAGTTTTAACAGATATAGCAAAAGCCTTCTGAAATATCATGGTTGCACATAATATTTTGAGTATATTATAAAGCATCATTAAGCTCTTCAAGGGCTCTTTTTACCCCAATATTTCCAGATATTTTATTATAAATAACTTTGCACGATGAATCTTCAGAACATTCCTCATTATGTAACAAAACAAAAGCTGGGACATTTATTATCCCAAATTGATTGAATGAATTATCATCTATAATAATTCCCGCTTCTCCTTTGAATTCTTCTGAAATTTTCATAATAATCTTGGCAAATTTTTCAAAACTCCCTTCTGGCAATCCTTTAAATACTAAAATTCCACCATAAATAGATGCTTCAAAGTAATATTTTTTGAGAAGCATAATTGGCATAGAACTCGAAACAAATATGAATAATTGTGGCTTATTATCAGAATTTGTGAATTCTGAGGCGCTAGTAATACTAGCAAATAAAAATATATAAATTAGCAATGATGTTTGTATCAAAAAGCGCAGCAATTCTTTTTTCTCCATATTAAATAACCGAAATCTTGCCCGTCATACGGATATTCTTTATAAGCCGAATAGATCATATCTGATAGTCCAAGAGGCCAACAACCTACCGCCCCAGAAGTAGCTTTGGGATTTACCATTTGAAGTTTATACTGGCTTTTTTTTATTTTCATTGCTCTGTTTTTTCTACATAATTTGCCATTAATTGAACTATCATTTGTGGATGTTTCTTGAGCCAAACCTAATCTATGCATTTTTGAAATGATTCTTGTAGCAAGTAAGCTGCTACTCTGAACTCCACCAATATGATCAGCATTTGCTCCTGAAAGTGGGTACATATTGCCTAAACACCCAGCACACCAAAACATACTATCGATAGGGGTTGACAAAGTACTTGATGCACAATCTAATGCACATGCGGTTTGAGCAACAGGATTTCCGAATAGCCAAACTTCAGGGTTAATCAGCTGCTGCAATTTATCATCATTCCAGGTAACATCAAGCTCACTCATGTAAGCTAAATCAAATGTCGATTTTTCTAAACAAATAAAATCTGTAATAAGCTCAAGCCAATAAATAAGTGGATAAATATAGTAATGAACATGATAAAAACTATGGTGTGCATGGTGGTTGCCATATCCTCTTTGGTAACTCGTAATCTTAGTCATTTTTTGAGGCCCCATTTGTACCCCTCCTAGATTAGTCATGCAATATGGAGTACGAGTAATATCCACAAGACGAATTGGCTCCCAAAATCCTATAGCAATACCAGGAATAGGAATATTTGCTTTAGTACATACACACAGAGGGCTAATTGGGTTCTTAGAGTCTCTATTCTTAATACCACTGCCTTTTGATATTTTGACTGGACCAATGCTAATTGGAAGTAAGCAGCTCCAGCAAATATCTGTTATAGGATTTACAAAACGCCCAGCACATGGATATGCCGCATAACTTGACACATGGATCAAGCAACTTATTAGCAAGAGGCTATATATTGTTTTACTATTCACAAATAACTTCTTCAATTTTGAGAAATTTAGCTTCTTGCCATACGCTAGCTGGAACTTGAGCAATCCCAAATTTCTTTGTTAATTCACCAAATTGGTCAAAATATATCTCTTGCCCGAATTCTATAGATGTATCTATAGGACGCCCTTTTACTAAAATTATTCGCGATTCTTTTGTACTATCTTTATCACACAATGATAACTGTTGCTTAAGCCAGTTAATTTGAACTTTATCCGAACCATCTATAAAAAAGAGTTTTCTATTAAAATTCATATAATCCAATGGGTTCAAATGAGTGCCAGCTTTATATAGAATTTCTCCATTTGGCAGTGTTATGTCATCCTGTAAAATGTAAGTTGGATCAAAAGTAAAACTACGCGGCCTTTGAGTTTTAACAACACCTAATACAGGCTCAGGCTCTTCTATTTTCTTCATTGCAATAATATGTATTTTTTGCTGTTCTTTTTGTATATCAATATTATTTAGCTTACGATTTATCATAGCTAAAAATCCTTCTTCTTTTATTTTAAAAATATTACCTTTTACTCCTAAATCTTTTGCCATTGTAGCTATACTATAAAATATTATAACCACACAAATCAGAAGATTTTTCATTGATTTTTAAGTTTTTGTAGAACATATTCGTGCGCTTCTTTTGAAATAGATTTTACATTCTCACCGAATACTCTTCCGTTACTCAAAAC
>Ga0209550_10001120_pt1 | contig 25842 bp, 24 predicted proteins | sample LauGreSuBDMM15SN_2_FD_187567 | JGI IMG/M metagenome (GOLD analysis project Ga0209550, IMG submission 187567) | Freshwater lake microbial communities from Lake Michigan, USA - Su13.BD.MM15.SN (SPAdes) (version 5) | ecosystem: Environmental > Aquatic > Freshwater > Lake | place: Lake Michigan... | reverse complement strand
GGCAATTGGTCTTTTGGCGATTACTTCAAAGAAGAAGCCATTGGCTGGGCATGGGAGCTACTCACCACCGTCTATAAAATTCCTGTTGATCAACTCTACATTACCGTTTTTGAGGGCGATGCCAAAGACGGCGTGCCTCAAGACAGTGAAAGCATCCAAATCTGGAAAAAATACATCGCAGAAGAGCGCATCATTCTCGCCTCAAAAAAAGACAACTTTTGGGAGATGGGCGACACCGGCCCCTGCGGCCCTTGCACTGAAATTCACGTCGATCTCCGCAGCCAAGATGAACGCGCCAAAGGCGATGGCAAATCGTTGGTCAATGCAGACCACCCCCAAGTGATCGAAATTTGGAATAACGTATTCATGGAGTTCAACCGTAAAGCCGATGGCAGCCTTGAACCGCTTCCTTCCAAGCATGTCGACACCGGAATGGGCCTTGAGCGCTTGGCAATGGCCCTGCAAGGCAAGCAATCCAACTACGACACCGACCTCTTTCAAACACTTATTCAGTTTATCTCAAAGCAAGCCAATATTCCTTACGGAAGAGCTGAAGTAACCGATATCGCGCTGCGCGTCATCTCTGATCACATCCGAGCCATTGCCTTTTCAATTGCCGACGGCCAACTTCCTGCCAACAACGGTGCGGGTTATGTCATCCGCCGCATTTTGCGCAGAGCCGTTCGCTATGGCTATCAAACACTAGGTCTCAAAGAACCCTTTCTCTGCGACCTCTCCGTAGTCCTCACCGACCTCATGGGTCATCCCTACGAAGAACTCATCAACCAAAAAGAGCTGATTTACAAGGTCATCAAGGAAGAAGAATTGAGTTTCTTTAGAACACTTGAACTCGGCATCAAGCGCATAGACGATCTTATCGTAAACATCAAAGCAAAAGGCGCCAAACAACTCGATGGCAAAGCTGTTTTTGAACTTTACGACACTTACGGCTTCCCGCTAGACCTCACCTCTTTGATTGCCAGAGAAAACGAACTCGAGGTAGATGAAGTAGGATTCCAACAAGAACTCCAAATACAAAAAGACCGCTCTAGAGCAGCCACTACTATAGAAACCGACGACTGGCAACAGGTACAGCCAGACACCACTACACAATTTATTGGTTACGACGACAAAACGGCATCCGTTCAAATCATCAAGTACCGAAAAGTGAGTCAAAAAGGCAAGACATTTTATCAACTCGTTTTGGATCAAACGCCTTTCTACCCAGAAGGTGGTGGTCAAATTGGAGACAGCGGTGTATTGCTTTACGGTACAGAAAGCATCAAAATTTTTGATACCAAAAAAGAGAACAACCTCATTGTGCACCTCAGCACCGAATTACCCAGCCAACTCGATGCACCTTTTGAGGCCCGCATCGATTTAGCCAAACAACAACACACCGCCAAAAACCACAGTGCCACCCACCTACTCCATCATGCCTTGCGCAGTATTTTGGGCACGCACGTAGCGCAAAAAGGCTCTTTGGTCTCAGAAAAAGGCCTGCGCTTTGACTTCTCTCATTTTGCGAAGGTCACTGACCAACAACTTTCTGAAATTGAAGCAGCGGTGAACACAGCTATTCAGGCCGCACAACCCTTACAAGAAAACCGCGCACTCGATATCGAAAGTGCCAAGAAAAAAGGTGCCATGGCACTCTTTGGAGAAAAATACGGCGACACCGTTCGCGTTATTGAATTTGGTGAGTCCATCGAATTGTGTGGTGGCATTCACGTTTCCAACACCAACCAAATCGGGGTCTTTAAACTTGTTGCAGAAAGCGCCGTTGCCGCTGGTATTCGCCGCATAGAAGCCATCACCGGCCATGACGCCATGCAGTATTACAAAGACAAAGCCGCTCAACTCGAGCAAATAGAGACCTTGCTCAAAAAACCAGCCGACATCGTAAAGGCCATTGAGGAGTTGCAGCAAAAGAATACTGCACTTGGTAAGGAAATCGAAAAATTTGCCAAACTTCAAGCGCAAGCCCTCAAGAATGCACTCAAAAATGAAGTGCAAACGCAAGATGGTCTGCACTTCTTGTTCAAAGAAATCCAAACCGACGCCGCAAGCGCTAAAGACATCCTCTTCCAATTGCGTCAAGAATTCAGCCCTTTTGTGGGTGTGCTAGCGCACCGCGAGACCGATAAATGTGGGTTAACGGTCATTATAGATGAAGCACTTGCCGCAGAAAAACAATGGAACGCCGCACAATGGATCCGTGAGGTTGCTGCACTTATTCAGGGCGGTGGCGGCGGCCAAGCAGCCTTTGCAACGGCTGGCGGTAAAAACCCAGCGGGCCTCGCAGCAGCGCTCCAAGCACTACAAAATAAACTGAGTGGCCAATAAAAAAATACTGATCCTGACCTACTACTGGCCACCTAGCGGCGGTACTGGCGTTCAACGCTGGCTGCATTTTACCCGTTATCTGAAAGAATTAGGCTGGGACCCCATTATTTTTACACCAAGCAACCCCGAGGCGCCTGTGCAAGATTCCAAACTACTTGCTCAGATCCCGGAGGGCACAGAGGTACTCAAACTTCCGATCTGGGAGCCAACGCAACTCTACATGCGTCTCAGTGGAAATAAAGGGAAGCAACTGCAAACAGGTTTTATGCAAGAAGGCAAAAAGAAGCCAGGCCTTTTACAACGCATTGCACTTTATGTACGGGCTAATCTTTTTATTCCAGATGCCAAAATGGCTTGGATTAAGCCTGCAAGCCGTTACCTCATCGACTACCTCCAAACCAATGAAGTAGCGGCGCTTATCTCAACCGGTCCGCCGCACACCATGCATATTATTGCACGCAATGTCAAGCGTGCTACCAAACTACCTTGGATAGCAGATTTCCGCGACCCCTGGACTCAAATCGATTGGTTTGAACAGCTTCCACTCAATCGGTTTGGCCTAGCCAAGCACCAAGCCCTCGAAAAAAGCGTGCTCTTAGAAGCAGACCTACTCACTATTGTCAGCAGCAACTGGCAACAACAAACGCAAGCCCTTTGCGGGCGAGATGTAGCGCTAGTTACAAACGGTTTTGCCCCTGAAGATTTTGCAGCTTTTCAGCAGCAACCAGACCCCCACTTCACCATTTTACATACGGGTTCTATCAACAAAGACCGCAACCCAAGTGCACTTTGGAAAAGCTTGGGTCGTTTTACCCAAAACAACCCAGAATTTGCAGCCAAACTTCGGATCCGACTCATTGGCGCGCTCGACGCAAGTGTACGGGCTGACATAGAAGAAGCTGGCCTCATGCCATATACCCACTTAGAGCAATTTGTACCGCATGCGCGCGTCATTGAAGAACTTTCTGCTTGCAGCCTACTTTTATTGCCAATTAATAATGTCAAAAACCAAATGGGTATTATCCCGGGTAAGGTTTTTGAATACCTCGCAAGCGAACAACCCATTTTAGCCGTCGGGCCTTTGGAAGGCGACACTGCAACAATTTTACGCAAGCAAGCAGGTACACACATTGTGGGTTTTCAGGACGAGATTCATTGGCCTCAAATCATAGAAATGTGTGCCGTCAAACCGCAACGCAAAGAAGCCTTATTGCCGTATTCTCGAAAAGCGCTTGCTGAAAAAATAGATCAACTCCTCAAAGAACTCCTATCCAATGACAAAGGTTAGCGTCATCATATGCACCTATAATTCGGCAAAGGTGATAGAGAAAACCTTGGCTTGCGTTTTCAAGCAAGAGGGTTTAGGTCGAGAATTTGAACTAGAGGTGCTCGTCATTGACGATCAATCTACCGATCAAACCAAAGCGCTTTGCGCACAATTTCCAGTCCTTTTTTTACAAAATGAGTACAATTCGGGAGGGCCTAACAAAGGACGTAATGTAGGCTTGCGCATGGCAACCGGAACATATATATGTCTTTGTGATCACGATGACCACTGGGAGCCAAGCAAGTTAAAAAATCAGTTAGCGGTTTGCAAACAAGCACCAATTATCAGCGGCGCGTATCAAATTATCGACACCCAAAATAAACGCAGCATACGCAGAGGAAACAAGATCAGCAGCCCGCTTTTATTTAATAAAAACGAGACCTTTTTTCAATTGCTGCAGCGCAATTACAAGGGGCAAGTGATTTACCTTTCTGGCTTGCTTTTTTCCGCCGAACTCAAACACATTGAATTCGAAGAGCAATTTGGCTTTCTAGACTACGATTGGCTGGTTCGGCTTTTTGAAAACCAAACAAGTATCGAATTACCAAATCTACTTTTTACGAGATATGTAGAAGGCAAGAACTTATCCTTTAATGAAAAATATAGGGTTTCAGATCATCAGGCTGGTATTTCGTTACTTGAACAATATCAACTGCGCTACCCAAAAGAAAGTAGGATTGGTATTCAGAAATTTCACGGCACCCTAGCGCGCTATTATTATTTGATCAACCAATTACCCAAATCGCGTCGTTTGCTATTAAAATCCGGTCTATTCCCTAAAAATTGGTTTTTCTTTCTTACCTCTTACTTTGGGCATCGCCTTGTCAGGCGCTACATTCATTTTTTTGGTTAACTCATGAAGATTTTCTTACTCTCCCTTTTATCAAGTTACAGAGCTATTCGCCATAAATTCCGGATGTTTATAGCACACAATTGGCAGCTTCTTCCTTTTCTTAAGCCGAGCATCGGCATCCAAAAAAAGTGGCTTGGGAGTATCTATGGTGGGTTTTATGTCCATCCACCGCTACTACAACCAGATCAACTCGTGGTATCGGTAGGCATCGGAAAGGATATCAGTTTTGACCTTGCCCTCATTGAAAAATACAAGCTCCAAGTGTATGCCTACGACCCCACGCCCAAATCATTAAATTGGCTACAAACACAACAATTACCAGCTACATTTCAGTATTTTGATTTTGGTCTCCATGCTACTATTGATGGCGAAGTCACTTTTTACTTACCCAAAGATGAACGTGCTGTTTCTGCCAGCACCAAAATTTCTGCAGTCATGAATGAAAATGAAGCCGTCATAGTCCAGATGCGCACATTTAAAGAACTCCTCAAAACACTTCCATCCAAGCACATTTCCATCTTCAAAATGGATATCGAGGGCGCAGAATATGAGGTGCTCGAAACCCTCTTCGAGGATCCTGAAGTACAAATTGATCAACTCTTGGTCGAGTTCCACGACCGCATGTTTAAAGACACACATCCACATTTATCTCAAAAAAGTGCAGCGTACTTGAAGCAAAAAGGTTATGTTCCTTTTGGATGCAGTCTCTCCTCAGAAGAAGTTTCTTTCATTCATTATTCATTGGTATAATCTCATGAACAACGCCATCGAAACGTTTTTACTAGATCTTGGTTTTTCTTGGACGCTAGCCAAGTATGTTCCTTTTTTGCTTGCCCTCTTGATCGGATGGCTACTTTTTAGGACCGTGAAAAAGATCCGGATGAATAAATGGATCTTGTTTCCATTGTTAGCCCTTGTTTTTTGCCTGCCTTTTGCAACTTACTTCTTCTTTTATCCTATTTACCAACCCGATCTTCAAAACCAAACCTACCTACCAAAGACCGTTATAAACCATCCGCCAAAAGGCACAACACTGGCCGTTGTTGTTTTGCCAGGTTGCCCTTATTGCATGCAAACTACCGAGATAATGAATCGGTTGGCCAAACAAAATAAAAAGCTAAATATTGTCTATTGCCTCGTATCAGAAGACCCCGGCGCACTGCAAACATTTCGAATGAAACTAGACCGTCGCATCGAGATTCGTTACACCAAAGATGCTGCGCTTTGGATGCTTGCGGCAGAAGGTGTGTTTCCGAGTTATTTACTTTTTGACAATAAGCGCTTAAAACGGGCTTGGCACAATACTACTTTTGGGGTGCTTGCGCTAGACGAGTTGCGTGCTTATAAGTAAACCACAGCGATAACAAGAAGCCCAAAAGCAACAAAACTGATCCGATACTTGCCAGTGTTGAACCTGTTTGCACAGTAAGCGGTTCAAATTTCCAAGTAATTTCATGCTTGCCAGCGGGTACCACAACACCTCTTAACAAATAGTTGACACGAAGATTGGCAACTGCTTTACCATCAATATAGCAATTCCAACCCGCAGGATAGTAGATTTCGCTGAACACAGCCAATTGCTTGGCTTTGGCATTGGAACGGTAGCGCAATTCGGATGGGTCATAGCTCAAGAGCTGAATTTGCGAAGTAGAATCTTGGCCGAGGCCTACCAACTGCGACTTGAATTCTTGATGAACTACGGCTTGTGTTTTGCTGTTGGTCAGTACTTTTGATCCGCAAGCCAACATTTCTTGATTGGCGTTGGGCACCACTTTAACTTCTGAAACAAACCATGCAGGGCCATTGGCATTGGTGTTGCGCACGGCAGGCTGATTGGGCTTGAGGATGATGTATTTGGTATTGAGCATGTTCAAGTATTCTGCCTGGCCAACTAAAGCCAAACTTTCAATGCTGAGGGTGTCGTAAATTTGCTGGAGTTGTTCCTGAGTAGCTCCTACCGGAAGAGCAAGCGTGCGCAATTTGTTGTTTTTGGCCTCATTCACTGCTGTGCTGAGCGCCTGAACTGCCGGTGAAAAATGAAAATCCACAAACTCTTGGTATCTCTTTAACTTAGCACCGTGATACCCACCTATGCTTTTATGAAAAAAACTGGTGTTTGTCTCGGCCATGGTGCCGTTGAGGTTCAGCACGCGGTAGTTGCTCGACAAATTCAAGGCGCCAAAAGCGGCGTAGGTACTCAGCACGCTTTGGTCGGAAAGATCTTTGTAATAAATAAAGTCGGCGTAAGCCGCCTCTAATTGCTGCGCGAGTGCTGGATTGGGTTTTTCTTGCTGTATAATACTGATATCGGCAGGCGATACCGGATAAGGGATACTTGCTTCGTCTAAAGACTGGTAGGCTTCTAGTACACCAGTGCTGTCATCGTTATTGAGATAGCGTTTGGCCACGCTCATTTGATCGGCCAAGACCAGCACACCAGCAATGGCAATAACCAACATCCTATTTAATTGTGTACGCAACAAAAGGACCACTACACCTAACGCTAAAATGACTAAAAACAAAGAGCGCTGCATATCGGCTTTATAAATAGCGATTCGGGCATCGATCAAGGACTGACGCAAGCCCTGATAAAACGCGGTTTGGCTCTGATCTTTAGCCTGCTTGGTTGCTTCGGTGAATTGCTGCACTTCTTCTTTGGTCATAAAAGTCCCTGACATACTCGGGCTCAGCACGAGTACAATGGCAAAGAGCAGCACAATACCCATAGCGCCGTACCAATATTTCTTTTGCCCCCAGAGCCCTTCATTTTTAATAAGTTTATCCAAAAACATAAGGCCCATGGTTGGCACCATGATCTGCAATAACACCAAAAGCATTTTGGAGTCTCTGAACTTATTATACATCGGAAATTGATGGATAAAGAAATCATTGAAGAAGTTCATTTGATTGGAGGCTAAAAAGAGCACCAATACACTTAAGAACAAGAATGGCCAACGCAGCGTATCCTTTACAAAAAGGAGGCCTAGAACAAAAAAGACAAGCAGCACCACACCAAAATAAAAGGCGCCACCACTCATGCGCTGCCCACCCCAATAATGATTCATTTGACCAACTTGTTCTATGTAAGTAGGGTCGGTGTCGGTAAGCGCATCGGGGTCATTGGCAATAAGGTCGCCTTTACCTCCTTTGGCATTAGGTGCATATAGGGAGAGTAGTTCACGCGCACCATAGTTGTACTCGAGGATGTAGTCTGTGGTTAAGCCTTCTTTGGCTTGCTGAGAACCGTTTTTAGCCTTAATGGTTAGTTCAGAGGTTCCTCTTGTGGTGTACTTGCTGTACTCAAGAGTTGTAAGGAGTAAACTGGCATTGGAAAGCAGTGCCAAAATGCTCGCTAGCGCAAGACCACCCATTGCTAAGCCAAGGGGCTTCCAGTTTTTAGCAAGCGCCAAACGGATCACCTCTGCAATAGCAACTGCGCCTAAAATAAAAGCCAAATAATAAGTCATTTGTAAGTGATTGGCCGTAATGTTTAGCCCCATGAATAAAGCAAAAATTGCTGAGCCCAGCAGCCAGCGGCCTCTAAATGCCAATACAAGACCCCCGAGTGCAGGCGCCATGTAGGCAATGGCATTTACTTTAGACATATGGCCTGCTCCCAAATACAAGATATTGATGGTGGAGAAACCATAGCCAAGAGCACCAATCATGGCAAGCCAGGGATTAAGGCGCAGGCAAAGCCCTAAAATATAAAAACCAAGCATGGACACAAATAAAATGCCCACCGGACGCGGCAAGCCCAATTTGAGAAGTTGATCGACATACGTAAGCCAATTGGAATGCTGATCGGCGGATATTTGATAGGTTGGCATACCAGAAAACATGGCGTTGGTCCAGTTGGGTTGCTGTTGGTCGTGTGTGAGTTTGTAGTCGAACATTTCTTTGGACATCCCTTGAAACTGACGGATATCATTTTGCTTGAGGGCATAGCCGTCATAAAGTGGAGAAAAATAAATGGAAGGCAAAACCACAAAAAGCACCAACGCTACAAGGTGTGGTAGAAATGATTTAAAAGACAGTTTCATGCTGAAAATTTGGGTTGAATTTACGAATTAATGGTTTGGATTCGCATAGCGCTGCACATCATTTGCAGTAATGCACTGATCGGACAAAATGACCAAGCGCTCTATGATATTGCGCAGTTCGCGGATATTACCGGTCCAATTGAGCGCTTGCAGGGCTTGAACCGCAGCAACATCTATGGTTTTTTGAGCAATGCCGTGGTCTTGGCAAACCAATTTTAAAAAGTGGTTCACGAGTAAAGGAATATCAGAACGGCGCTCATTGAGCGCAGGTACATGGATGAGAATAACCGCTAAACGGTGAAATAAATCTTCTCTAAAACGACCCGCATTGATTTCCGAACGGAGATCTTTGTTGGTGGCTGCCAACACCCTGCAATCTACTTTGAGGTCTTTCTCCCCTCCTACCCGCTGAATGACGTTTTCTTGCAACGCACGCAAAACTTTAGCCTGAGCAGAGAGTGACATATCGCCGATTTCGTCTAAAAAAAGTGTTCCGCCCGAAGCCAACTCAAACTTACCTTTGCGGTCCTTAATGGCGGAGGTAAAGGCACCTTTTTCATGCCCAAATAGCTCGCTTTCGATGAGTTCAGCTGGAATAGCGGCACAATTGACTTCTATAAACGGCATTTTAACGCGCGGTGAAAGCTCATGTAATGAACGAGCTACCAGTTCTTTACCTGTCCCGTTGCCGCCAGTGATGAGCACGCGGGCATCTGAGGGCGCTACTTTTTCAATCATGGTTTTGATGGCTTCAATTTCAGGACTTTCGCCTATAATTGCTGAGCCTTTTATTTTCTTAACGACTTGCTTGAGTTGTATGGTTTCTTGTACAAGCAGGTTGCGGTCTTTTACTTGGCGCAACAACACTAAAATTCGGTTGAGGTCTAGCGGCTTTTCAATAAAGTCAAAAGCACCTTTTTTAATGGCGCCAACCGCTGTTTCTACAGTGCCATGACCAGATATCATGATCAAAGGCGTTTCGATACCTAATGCCATAATTTGATCGAGTAATTCCAAACCGTCCATTTGCGGCATTTTGATATCGGAAAAGATGAGCTCATAGGTATGCGCCTTGAGCTTGTCTAGGGCTTGCGCACCATTCTCGGCTTCTTCAACTACACAGCCTTCGAATTCTAGTATTTCGCGAAGCGCTCGGCGTATCGCGCGTTCGTCGTCGATGAGGAGTACTTGCATCATTTTATTTTACGGTGCGTTCTAACATGGGTACAAACTTAAAAGTACCAAATTCTTCGGTACTGTAATCGGTATCTGAGCTTTTGTGTATGCGTAGCATTTTTTGTTCCGCTCCTTCACCTACTGGAATCACCATAAGGCCACCGACCTTTAATTGCTCAATGAGTACAATAGGTATATCTGGTGCACCGCAGGTAACTAAGATGCGGTCGTAGGGTGCATAGACGCGGTTTCCTTTGTAGCCATCGCCAAAAAAAAGACTGGCATTGAAACTAAAAAACTCGATCATGCCCTTTGCCTTCGTATGCAGCGGCTGGTGCCGTTCAATGGAAAAAACTTTAGCGCCTAAGGCACAAAGAATGCAGGTCTGAAAACCAGAACCTGTACCAATTTCTAGTATGCGTTGACTTTTTTGGATTTGAAGGAGCTCAGTTTGAAAAGCGACGGTATAAGGGTGTGATATGGTTTGCCCAGAACCAATTTGAAAAGCCATATTGGTATAGGCTTGTTCGTCAAAAGCGAGGTCTAGAAAATAATGGCGTGGAATGGCATCAAAGGCATTTAAAATGCGTTCATCTTGAATGCCCATTTCGGCTAATTCTTGGATGAGCTGACGCCTACGGCCCTTGTGCTTGAAAGTATCTTTAAGGTGCTCCATTATCATTATATAGCCAATATCACGCCAACAGGGCAATGATCGGATCCTAATACTTCGTTCAAGATAAACGCTTCTTTAAGCTTTGGCGTAAAGGCTTCACTCAGTAAGAAGTAATCAATGCGCCAGCCCACATTCTTCTGGCGAGCCCCGGCGCGGTAGCTCCACCAGGAGTACTTAATGGATTCTGGATGCAAGACCCGAAAACTATCCAATAAGCCTGCACCAACAAAGGCATTCATGCCGTTGATTTCTTCTTGCATATAGCCAGCTGCTTTGTTGTAATTCTCTTTAGGACGTGCCAGATCGATGGCTTGATGCGCCACATTGAAGTCGCCACAAACCACTACCGCTTTGCTACATTCTAAATTCTTCAAGTAGGCTAAAAACGCGGTATCCCAAGTTTGGCGATAAACCAAGCGCAAAAGCTCACTACCAGAGTTGGGTACGTAAACGGTTACCAGAAAAAAACTTTCAAATTCTGCGCAAATCACGCGGCCTTCGGTGTCGTGGTCGGGCAGGCCAATACCATAAGAAACCGAAATTGGCGCTACTTTGGTTAAAATAGCGGTTCCAGAATACCCTTTCCTTTCAGCTGAATTGGCAAATACTTGGTAGCCAGACAGCGGAGCCACTGCCTCGGCAACTTGCGCTGGCGTGGCTTTGGTTTCTTGCAAACAAATGACATCTGGAGCTTGGGCTTGCATGTCTTCAATGAAGGTTTTGCCGACCACAGCCCTTATGCCATTTACATTAAATGAAAGGATTTTCATGACGAGAGTTTAGCTTCAAAAATACTAAAATTTCAGGCGCAAAAAGCTGTAATAGACCGGGATTTCTATCTGTCTTGATAAAAAGTAACGGATTTCTTGACCAACTTGCAGCACAGGTCCAAGCTGATACATAAAGCCCGAAGAAACCGAGGTAAATGGAGTGTTGGCGGTACTAAATACGACCATACTAGGGTCATAAAATATTTCAGATCTGGCATTCAAACTCAATTGATCATTAACAGTATAACTCGCTTGTAAATTTCCCTGCAACCAAAATTTCAATTGGGATGCCCCAGTTTGCTTTTGCAAACCGCCGTATACACATGACTGGAGCGTCCAATTATTTTTAGCGTAGCCTATATTGAATTCCTGAAAAAAACGCCACCTATTTTGAACCAATAAAGGATCTATTTTACCTGTAGGCGCAAGGTCTCCATAAAAATGGCTCCAATTGTATTTCCAGTTTTTCTTTTCATACTGAAACAATAGACCAAAACTCGGACGCACAGCGCTTAATAGTAAACGTTGCCAACCACTCGTTACAAATAACTGGGTCTTGAATTGCGAGGTCCAACTGCGCGTCCAACGCAAACCGGAAACATAATAAGGAACGTATTCTGCAGCCAAACTTCGGGTTGCAGAAATTTGATCGACACCACGTGGTGTTTCTTGGGTATACGGTGAACTAAACGTTCCTATAGCCCACTCGTTTTTTCCTTGAGCATATTGCAGGTAGCTTTCATAAAGATAGCGCCTATGCGAAGCCTCCAAGGCAAAGTTGTTTTGCATATACGAGCCAAGAGCAGGTGAAAACTGCGCCGACCAAGCATGGTGCGTAAAGCGCAGCTCGAGCTCTAGTAAATTAATTTCATAAGCACCTATTTTGGCATGTGACACCATGAATGGCAAACTTGACACCCCTTTTTTTGAAACCGCGACATATCCATCATAGGTTCCAGAAAGCGAGAACTGTGCACTCGTAGCAAAAACTTGAAAAAAAACGAGAACAAGAAAAAATCTAAACATTGCGGGTAATATTCATTGTTGAGGTGTTTAGTGAGCTAGTACCCGACCAGTGCCGTACTCGGTTTTTAAAATTTGACTTGGCTGACCATGATAATATAAATTTCCGGCGCCATAAAGTTGAGCTTTCACGAACAATTGATCAGCCGTGATATAACATGCCCTTGGCGATATGCTTCTAAACGAAATGGAGTCCGTTGCGAGTAAACTAGACGCTTGCAGCGATGAGGAACCATCTAGGTCAACAAATAAGGAACCCACCGTACCCGTTAGTTGTAGTGTTTGCCAACCGTAATTGTTGCGAACGCTTACTTTATGCGCACTGATGTTCAAATCAACGGCGCCAACACCTTCTTTGAGATAAACAAGTAAGTCTTCGGCAAGCCACGTATTGACAGTTCGGACTGCTTCACTATTTGCCAAATGCAACTCTTTTAATGATGTAAAATGCACCACTGCTTTTACTTTGCCTTTTTGATACCTGAGAAAACGGCAGCTGTTTTTATTATAGAGCTTTAGGGTATCGGCTTGTATTTCCGCTGACAAAAAAGACAATAAGTTGCTTCCAGCCTGCCACTCGACGTAATTGAGGGAGTCTTGCAAAAGCGCCACTTCAATGTGAGGATGGATATACAAGTATTGAAAGGAAGAAAGTGGCGCAATCATATTTTCGATAGTGCCAGTTACTTTCCAACAAGTGCGTTCAGGTGCTTTTTGACAAGCAACTAAAAGCAAAATTAAAATGAACGCGATCAGGTACTTCATTTTTAAAAATGATAAGCCAAGCCGAGTTCCATGTAGTCGGCTTTTGCATAATGCGTTTTGAGCGTGGCAATGGCATCTAGCTTTGTACTGAGCGCGTAGCGGCTTCCCAAACGGAGGTATACGAATTCATCTGGACGCAAGACATCGCGCAAATAGAAGCCTGCACCATAGATGAAATGCAAGCGATCAAACGGTTGCACATAACCAACAAACAAGCCAATCTGCAGCGGGTCTAGGCCTGCAGCTTGCGGATAACTCGGGTGCGAAAGCAAACTGGTTTTGTAAATGATGTCAATAGATGCTTCCAAGCCCGCTTTAGGCCCCAAATATTTGCGTACAAATAGCGACGCCGCGTATACTGGAAAGCGCCCCACTCCTTTTGGATTCATCTCCTTGCCACTAATTATGCCCGTTAGGCCAAATTGTAGGTCAGGGCGTTTTAGCTCAGGTCTTGGATTTTCTTTTTGTTCGGGTGCAACAAACTTTTGAACGCCGAGCGATAAATACGGCACATTGACTCCTAAGTTTGGCATTTGATAACTTGCGTTTGAAAAGTGCGTCATATCTAAACCGAAAGTAAGGCCATAATCTTGCACACGCCAGCTACTTTTGAGTGCAAAACACATCATTGCATTCATTCGAGAGCCAATCGCTACATTTTCTGGGTTTAAAACCTCATCAAAAGGACGGTTGGTATAGCCCAAGCCGGTTGCGAACTTGAAATCTATACGGTACTTTTTAAGCTTAACGAGTGGTAATTCTACAAAGCCATAAAGGCCGGCAAATCGGCCCAAAATTTGGTTGTTGCCTACAGAACCAATAAAAAAAGTACCCCCAACTAAGGGTTGGCGATAAGCGGTATGCCATAATTTTGCATCATGAGCACGGTAGATATAGGAGAATTCAGCAGCTACAGCCGGCGCCTCAGGCAAATGAGCCATAAGGCCGCGGTGCGCAAGTAAAAAACCAAGTTTCTGACGGTATTCAAAACCGGGCTGTGCCTTTAAATATGATCCAAAACAAAGGGAAAATAATAAAAAGTTGAGCAGACGCATCTTCAAATTTAAGCAAAAGCTCGTTTCAACTGCTAACTTTGTAGTATGGACTCTCGTTTAATCGCTTTTGCACGCCTCCTCCAAATCATGGACGAACTTCGGGATCGCTGCCCCTGGGATCAAAAACAAACTTTTGAAACCCTGCGCAACCTCACCATAGAAGAAACGTATGAAATGGCCGATGCTATTACCGAAAAAGACTACGCTGGTTTAGAGGGTGAGCTCGGTGATTTATTTCTACATTTAATTTTCTACAGTAAAATAGGCAGCGAACAAGGTCTTTTTGATGTCGAAAGCGTCCTCCATAAAATCTGTGATAAACTCATTTACCGACATCCGCATATCTACGGAAATACCGAAGCCAAAGACGAAGAAACGGTCAAAGCAAATTGGGAAAAACTCAAACTTAAGGAAGGAAAAAAATCTGTGCTCGAAGGAGTGCCCTCTTCCCTGCCTGCTTTGGTAAAAGCCACGCGCATTCAAGAGAAAGTCAAAGGCGTTGGTTTTGACTTTGAAAAAGCAGATGACGCCTGGCAAAAAGTACAAGAAGAAATTTCCGAACTTAAAGTGGAAATAGACAGCAGTTCAGATCAAATCGAAGCTGAATTTGGCGATGTGCTGTTTTCATTGGTGAACTATGCACGCTTTTTAAATATATCGCCAGAAAATGCCCTGGCTCAAACCAATCAAAAATTCATTAGGCGCTTTCAGCAAATGGAAAAGCTTTTGGAAGCCGACGGCTTACTCGTGCAAGACCAAACGTTAGCAAATTTAGACCACTACTGGGAACGCGCCAAACTTATAGAAATTTAAACCCGATACGCTTTAAATCAAAACTCATGGATGCTTTTTATCAATATGCGATCAAGACGCTCATTTTATTAACGGTCACTTTACTAATCCGCTTTTTAGCGGGCAAAGCTGTAGGGCGCTTTCTATCCAAGTTTGAAGGCGATATCAAAAGAAAAAGAGTATCTATTCGCATCATCAACCTCTTTTTATCGATTTTCTTTATCCTAATATTTGCCGCAATTTGGAACATCGAGACCAAAGACCTCATCGTTTTTTTTACCTCTACAATTACCGTCATTGGTATTGCATTTTTTGCAAATTGGTCCATTTTATCGAATATCACCGCCAGCTTGATTTTATACTTCAATCATCCGCTCAATATTGGCGAAACGCTGCGCATCTACGATAAAGAGTTTGATATTGAAGGAGAACTCATTGACCTGAGCTTCTTTTTTATGTATATCAAATCTTCGGAAGGCTTTTTGATTACGATTCCTACTTCGGCCGTTTTAAATAAAACAGTGATCATTAAATCTCAAAAAAACGCTCATCGAGGGTAGCACAAAAAGTACTTTTCGACCGGCGTCGAAAGTGCAGAGATATTCAAGTTATCAGAGGCTTTGGAAAGCTCCATAATGCTGCCATTTTTGAGCAGTAAATTGATGTTGTGCTTTTGCTCGTTGTACGCTTTGTTGCTCAGGATATCTGAATACACAAAATAAGGCAGCTCTTGCTCACTAAGGCCATGCTCTCCCTTTATGCGCTGCTGAACCTCTTTCAAGCGCGCTGCGCTAAAAGGCGTTTTGGAAATCTCTATTTTAAAAAGCTGACGGTTGACGAGCCCAGAACATAAGGTCGCTAAAATGTAGTCGGGCGCAAATTGCCAAACTTTGATTGCACCCCAGATATCGTAGTCGTCGAGGCGTGCAAAATGAGTCAGCACCATTGGGTCAGACTCAAAATGTTCGGCTCGAATATCTTGATCTAGAAAAAATTTGAGCGCTGGACTGGCAAAAAGATCGAAACCATCTAAGGTGAGTTCTTTGGCGCGGCGCAGCGCATGGATCAGCATGAATTCCGCAGCCACCACGGTTTTATGCAGATAAACCTGCCAATACATGAGGCGTCGAGCCACTAAAAATTTTTCTACCGAATAAATGCCTTTCTCTTCGAGCACCAAGTGCCCCTCGTGAACATTGAGCATCTCGATGAGCCGCTCGCTGCCAATGACGCCCTCGGATACACCCGAATAAAAACTGTCGCGGTTGAGGTAGTCAAGTCTATCCATATCGAGCTGACTCGATACCAGCTCGTGTAAAAATGGCTTATGGTAGTCATTTTTAAAGATTTCGAGCGCGAGCGCTAAATCTTGTCCGTACTCAACGGAGAGTTCTGCAATGAAATATGCAGAAATTTGTTCATGACTCACGCCGCAGACGATATCGTATTCTAGTGCATGGCTAAAAGGCCCGTGGCCGATATCATGCAACAGAATGGCCAGGCAAACGGCGCGCTCTTCTTCTAAACTGATGTCGTGACCCTTGCGGCGTATGCTCGTAACGGCTTGGGTCATGAGGTGCATAGCGCCCAAAACATGATGAAAACGCGTATGATTGGCGCCTGGATAAACGAGGTAACTTAAGCCCAATTGCTGAATGCGACGCAAGCGCTGAAGGTAAGGGTGCTCGAGAATATCGAAAATAATTTCGTGTGGCAAAGAAATAAAACCGTAAACTGGGTCGTTTATAATTTTCTTCTTGTTATTAGGGGCGGTGTTCGCTGGCAAGTTGCTAACTTTAAAAATTCAATCAAAGCTATTAAAAATAAGACATATGCAAGGTAAAATTCTTTGGGCCGACGACGAAATCGAATTACTCAAACCCCACGTTCTCTTTTTAGAATCAAAAGGTTATCAGGTAGAAACAGCTACAAACGGTCAAGACGCCATCGAAAAAGCCATGAGCCAGCATTTTGACATCATCTTTTTAGATGAAAACATGCCTGGCCTTAGCGGCCTTGAAACACTCGCTCAGATCAAAGAACAAAAAGCTTTGGTTCCGATTGTTATGATCACTAAAAGTGAAGAAGAACACATCATGGAAGAAGCCATTGGCTCTAAAATTGCCGATTACCTCATCAAGCCGGTCAACCCCAATCAAATTTTGCTCAGCATTAAAAAAAACCTGGACCACAGCAAACTCATCAGTCAAAAAACCAACGCGAGCTACCAACAAGAATTTCGCCAACTCGGCATGCAACTCATGGGGCGTCTGGATGCCGATGACTGGAAAGAACTCTATGCCAAATTGGTATTTTGGGAGCTCCAATTGGACAACATCGAGGATACAGGCATGCGCGAAATCTTCGAAATGCAGAAAAAAGAAGCCAACAAACTTTTTTGCGACTTTATTGAAGACAACTACCTGGACTGGACGAGCGGCGATCCCGACGCCCCTACGATGATCCACACCCTTATTAAAGACCGTATTGCACCCTTTATTGGCAAAGAAAAACTCGCTGTGTTGGTTATTGATAACCTGCGTTACGACCAATGGAAAACCATCGAAGGCATTTTGGGTCGCTATTTTCAAAAGGAAGAAGAAGATATTGTTTTTTCGATTTTACCGACCGCTACGCACTATGCAAGAAATGCATTTTTTGCCGGTTTACTCCCGGCAGAAATCGAAAGACGCTTTCCCACACTTTGGAAAAACGAAGACGATGAAGGTGGTAAAAATATGCATGAAAAAGACTTTCTAGAAGCGCAGCTAAAGAGACTGGGTAAAAACGTAAAGTGGTCTTATAACAAAATTACCAACGTCGAGGCAGGCAAAAAACTTTCTGACCAATTCCATCAATGGAAAGACAACGACGTTAATTTTATCGTTTACAATTTTGTTGATATGCTCTCGCATGCCCGAACAGAAATGGAAGTCATTCGAGAACTCGCTGATAACGAAGCAGCTTATCGCTCAATTACCACAAGCTGGCTCGAACACTCGCCGCTGCTTGACATCTTAAAGAAAATTGCCGAGGCAGGGCATAGGCTCATCATTACTACCGACCACGGCACCATCAAAGTAACCAAACCGGTGCGCATCGTCGGTGAGCGCAATACCAATACGAACTTACGTTACAAAGCAGGTCGTGGGCTTAGTTATGAGGCTAAAGATGTATTCGTAGTCAAAAACCCGCAAGATGCCCAACTTCCGAAACTGAAGCTTTCTGCCGAATTTGTTTTTGCCCGCGAACAAGACTTCTTTGTGTATCCGAACAACTATAATCATTTTGTTAATTATTATGGACAAACCTTTCAGCACGGCGGCATATCTCTCGAGGAAATCCTCATTCCATACGTCGTTCTAAAAGCCAAATAAAACCTAGGTTAGCTACAAAAAGTTTTTATTTTATTTTGCTTCTTTAGAACCATTCAAAATAACAAAATTCCGTACTTTTGTAAAAAAATAAAAGTATGGAGCACACTCCGTTTTCCGTTTCCGCTATCCGTGAGCACTTCCCCGCGCTCCGTCAAAAAGTTTACGGGAAACCGCTCATTTATTTTGACAATGGCGCCACCTCCCAAAAGCCGCAAGTGGTGCTCGATACCCTCGCAAAATATTACGCGCTCGAAAACGCGAATATTCACAGAGGCGTGCACTATCTGAGCCAACAAGCAACTTCAGCCTATGAAGCTGCGCGTCGGACCATTCAACAATACATTGGCGCGAAAGGCCCCGAAGAAATTATTTTTACCAAAGGTGCTACCGACAGCATCAATCTGGTCGCCTTCTCTTTTGGCGAGCGCCTCAAACCTGGAGATGAAATTCTTATTTCTGCCATGGAGCACCATTCCAACATTGTGCCTTGGCAACTTTTGTGCGAACGAAAAGGCTGTGTATTGCGCGTTATTCCCATTTCCAAAAAAGGAGAACTCGATTTAGAGGCATTTGAACAAATGCTTTCAGAACGCACCAAACTGTTGTCTATTATTCATATTTCCAATACGCTAGGTACCATCAACCCCGTCAAAGAACTCATTGCCAAAGCACACAAAGTAGGCGCAAAAGTACTTTTAGACGGCGCCCAAAGTATTCAGCATTTAGCAATCGATGTCAAAGACCTCAACTGCGATTTCTACACTTTTTCTGGGCATAAAGTCTATGGCCCAACCGGCATAGGCGTCTTGTATGGCAAAGAAGAGCTCCTAGACACCATGCCGCCCTATCAAGGCGGTGGCGACATGATCGCTAAAGTCACGTTTGAACGCAGTACCTACAATAGTCTTCCGCTCAAATTTGAAGCCGGAACACCACATATTGCCGGCGCAATTGGCCTTGGTAGTGCCATCTCGTTTCTGCAAAGCATCGATATGCAAGCGGCCGCTGCCCACGAACTCGAGCTCACCAAATATGCCCAGGGTATTTTAGATACCTTTGAGGGGCTGCATATCATCGGTGAGGCCAAGAACAAAACTAGTGTAGTTTCGTTTACAATTGACCAAATGCATCCGTTCGATATCGGCACTCTTTTAGACAAACAAGGCATTGCGGTACGCACCGGTCACCATTGTACGCAACCGCTTATGGATTTCTATCAAATACCGGGCACTGTTCGGGCGTCGTTTGCATTTTACAACACGAAAGAAGAAATTGACACCTTTGTTGCTGCTCTGGAGCGCAGCATGCAAATTTTAGGCGCATGAGCATTCAAGAAAAACAACAAGAAATCATCGACGAATTTGCCATCTACGACGACTGGATGGACAAATATGAATACATCATCGAACTCGGCAAAAGTGTACCCACCTTGGCTCCTGAGCTCAAAACCAAAGACCGCCTTATCGAAGGCTGCCAATCTAATGTTTGGCTCGCTACCGAAATCAAAGACGGTAAAATGCACTTCAGTGCTGACTCCGACGCTATTATCACCAAAGGCATCATTGGCCTACTTATTCACGTCTACAACAACGAAAGCCCAGAAACCGTTGTTCGATCAGACTTATTTTTTATCTCTCAAATCGGGCTCGCTGAACACCTCTCGCCTACCCGAGCCAACGGCCTTTTGAGCATGGTCAAACGCATGAAAACCGAAGCACTTCACAGCCTATCCAAATGAACGAATTAGAAGACCGCATCGTCGAGATGCTCAAAACCATTTACGATCCTGAAATTCCTGTCGATATTTTCGAACTTGGCCTCATTTATGAAGTCAAAATAGAATCGGATAATCACGTTTTCATCGACATGACCCTCACCTCACCCAATTGCCCTGTAGCTGAATCATTACCCAAGGATGTCGAAGAAAAAGTGGCGAGTGTAGAAGGTGTTCAAAGCGCTAAGGTAAATATCGTCTTTGACCCACCCTGGGACAAAGACATGATGAGTGAAGAAGCAAAACTAGAACTAGGGTTTTTATAGGTGCTTAATTAGCTCGCACTAATTTCTAGCGCAACTAAATCTTTTCAAGCGATACTGTAAGTAATCGTAGTACTCAAATGTGAGGTGCTTTGAGCTAAGCACAATAATTTTTGCTTGTAGGGTATCCGTCGCTCTTTCGATCAATAAGAAATCTCCCCCTGAGCTCAAAGAACATGCACTTTGATCAAAAATCACAGCATCTGATACATCATACTGCCCAAAATACGAATACGTATAATTTGCGTTGCCGCTCATTTTTGCGGCATCAATTAAAAAACTGCCCGTTGCTAAACTATCAAAAAAGACAAAGCCTTCGCCGTCTTCTATACGCACAGTTTGGACCGTCCAAAAACCAGGTAATTGCTTTTCGTTGTATCGGTATTTGGAACAAGCAAATATGGAGGTCAGTAAGAAAATCAGAAAGATTTTTTTCATGATACAGCAATCGCGAACATACTTCTTATGCCAACTTCAAGGGCGTTTTCATCGATGTCAAATTGCGGGTGATGCACCGCATGGGTGAGTCCTTTACTGATGTTTCCAGTTCCTAATCTGAAAAAACAAACCGGCCGATGATGGCTATAAAAAGCAAAGTCTTCGGCGGTCATGCGCAGCGCTAATTCTTCCACATTCGAGTTGCCTAATTCTTTTCCAAGGATAGCCTGTACCCTGCCAGTGAGCTCCATATCATTCTTTAAATAAGGATAACCCTCGCTAATCGTTAAATTGATTTGCGCATTCATTTTTTTTGAAAGATCCAAAGCTTCGGCTTGGAGAATTGCCTTGGCTTGGGAGCGCCAGGTTTCGTCCATGGTGCGGAAGGTTCCTTTGATGGTGGCTATTGAACTAACAACATTTGTACTGCCCAAGGCCTCAAAACGACCAAAGGTAAGTACTTGGGGCACTGCAGCGGGGCACTGCTCCTCGAAAAGCCGCTTGCAACTTTGCATCCAGGCCATACCGACATCGATTGGATTGATAAAGCGGTCAGGCAAGGCACCGTGGCCACCTACACCAATTATTTCGACATGGATTTCATCGCTGGATGCCATGTATAAACCCGAGCGTAGCCCTACCTTACCCACTTCCATTTCTGGATATACATGTAAGGCGATGAGCTCTTCTACTTTGGGGTTTTCAAGGACGCCCGCTTTGATCATGAGGCTTGCACCACCTGGGTTTTGTTCTTCGCCTGGCTGAAAAATGAGTTTAATAGGTCTAGGAAGTTGCTCGCGGTGTTGTTGCAACAACACGGCAGTACCCAATAAAATACTTGTATGGACATCGTGCCCACAGGCGTGCATCCAGCCCGGTACCTGACTCTTGTAAGAAACCTCATTGGCTTCTTGAATAGGGAGTGCGTCGAGGTCTGCACGCAAGGCCAAACAGGCTTGGTTTTCTTTATGATGAGCTGCGCTAATGAGTGCAACAACACCCGTATTTGCCACACCTTTTTGAAAAGAAATACCATTTTGGGCGAGCACCTCACAAACGAATTCCATTGTGGCGTATTCTTTGAATGAAGGCTCAGGATGCATGTGTAAATGGCGTCTCCACAACTTTACCTGTTCGAGCAGGGCAGTTAAATCATTGCGCTTTAGGTTAGAGTTCATCTTGTTTGATTCCGTGGTAGCCGGCGAGTATCAATTGAATAGAAACATAGGCCATAAGTAGACCAAAAATTAATTTTACCCAGGCTTCGGGAAGGCGTAAGGTGAGTTTGGAACCTAGCAGGGCGCCAATCACAAACGTACTGGCAATAACCAATCCAAAACGCCAATTGACGTTGCCCGTTTTCCAATAATTAAATACGGCTAATACAAGAACAGGTAAAGACAAAACGAATAGAGAAGTTCCTTGTGCTTGATGTTGGTTCAAGCCTAATAAAAAAACAAGAGCAGGCACGAGCACAACACCACCGCCAATTCCAACCATACCACTGAGTATGCCAGCAGCTAAGCCTATAACGGTGAGTAAAAGAATGGTTTGTATGGACATCTCTAACAAATTTAGTAAGTTTTCTCGGGTTTCAGTCAAGTAGTAAGTTACAACCTCGGATATCGGCAGCCGTCATGCGTCCTTCCAGCAAAAAACCATCGGGCACCAACCTCCCGAGGTCATCGGTCTGAATAAACGCACAACTATTTTGATTAGCCAAATCAATCACGTTGATTCCTCCTTTTTGACCAAAAGGTACTTCTGTGAACGGATCATAGGCATCGCGAATTCGAATTTGCATCCAGGGCGGGCATTGAAAGTTTTGCTTAAAAGTGCAATAAGCCTGTGAAAGCAATTCAGTCATGCCATATTCGGAAAGAATTTGCGCCACACCAAAACCGTCTTTGAGCAGTTGATGAAGTGCTATCTTGGTAAGTTCTTGGCGACGTCCTTTCATGCCGCCGGTCTCTAAAATGAATGCTTGAGGAAGTTTACTTCCCGCTTCCATTAGGTCGAGTAAGGCATAGGAGACGCCAAATACAAATGGTTTTTTGCCCAATGCCAGTGCTTGTTCATAAATGAACGCTACTTCTTGTACTTGACCCAAATAATAGCCAGAAAGCGGTGAATTGCTCTTTTGAATGAGCTGATCTACCATATAAATAAGACTGGAATCTCCATTTTCTAAATAAGATGGCAATAAAGCAATAAATACATAATCACTTACTTGACCAAAAACGCGCTCAAACCCCAAGGTCAATGCGGCATCGTACCAGCGCAGGTCAGTAAGGTGGTGCTGGCTTCTATTTTGCTGTGTTGTACCGCTGGATTGAAAGGTTTTTATGACTGGTGTATTGTGCAGCGCTACCTTCTGATTCTTGAAAAAATCGATGGGTAAAAACGGAATTTCAGCTAGGCTTTGCGGATGTTGTATGCCAAGTAAGTCTGTATATTGACGGTAAACCGAAACACTATTATATTGGCGTTCAAAGGTGGCCAAAGCTTCCGCTTCAAAATTACTTGCATTGATTTGCTCGAGAAATAAAAATGGATCCACGATACAAAGTTAGCTTTTCGAGGGTTGCTACGGCGAATAAATCGGTAATTTTGAACAAAGAAATTTCCAAGTTGTTGGACCAATTAATATGAAAAAAACCGGCGTTCTCCTTATTCAGCTCGGCACCCCAGATTCTCCAAGCGTTTCTGATGTGCGCAGCTACCTCTCTGAATTTCTCAATGACCCTAGAGTTATTGATCTTCCTTATCTCTTGCGAAAGATCCTCGTTAATGGCGTTATTGTGCCTTTTAGAGCACCAAAATCTGCTAAAGTTTACAAAGAACTCTGGACGCTAGGCAATGGTGAATCTCCTCTGCTTACGCACAGTCGGCAATTGAAAGAACAACTACAAGCACAATTTGAGGGTGAAAACGTAACCTTTGAATTGGCCATGCGCTACAAAAATCCTTCGCTCGATGTTGTTCTGGAGCGCATGCGTTTGGCTAACTACGACCGCATCGTGATTCTACCGCTTTTTCCGCAATTTGCATCGGCGTCTTCTGGTTCAGCCATTGAAAAAGCGATGAACATCATTCGCAAATGGTGGGTTATACCAGAAATTAAAGTCATTAGTCAATTTTACGACAACAACGGCTACATCGATTCTGTGGTTGACAACGCCAAAAAATTTGATTTCACAAACTACGACCACATTCTATTTTCTTATCACGGCCTCCCGGAGCGCCAAGTCGATAAAGTCTACGAAGGATCAGACCTTTGCCAAGACCAACCTTGCGAGCTTGAAATCAACGACCGCAACAAATTTTGCTACAAAGCCACCTGCTACGCTACCACCCGACTCATTGCCGAACGTCTGGGTTTAAAGGAAAGCGAATACACGGTTTGTTTTCAATCGCGCCTCGATAAAAAATGGCTCACGCCGTTCTCTGATAAGGTAGTGGAAGATTGGGGTAAAAAGGGAGCCAAAAACCTTCTTGTTTTCAGTCCAGCTTTCGTAGCAGATTGCCTAGAAACCCTCATTGAAATCGGCGACGAATACCAAGAAATCTTCGAAGAATTTGGCGGAGAAAAAGTACAACTCGTACCAAGCTCCAACACCCACCCGCTATTTGTTCAGGGCCTCAAGCAACTCATTCAAAAAGAGCTTTCTTAATTCTTGATATTCAATTAGAATCAACGTACATTTGCAACTTATTTGAAGAAATCATCTATGAATCAAACAGAAAAACTCACTTCTAAAGTGAAAGACATCAGTCTTGCAGACTGGGGTCGTAAAGAAATTAAATTGGCCGAAGCCGAAATGCCGGGTCTAATGGCTCTGCGCGAAGAATACGGCGCTATTAAGCCTTTGGCAGGCGCACGCATTGCGGGTTGCTTACACATGACCATCCAAACTGCCGTTTTAATCGAAACACTCGTGGAGCTCGGCGCAGAGGTCACTTGGTCTTCTTGCAACATTTTCTCTACCCAAGACCACGCCGCAGCAGCAATTGCAGCAGCTGGTATTCCAGTTTACGCTTGGAAAGGCATGAACGAAGAAGAATTCGATTGGTGTATCGAGCAGACCCTTTTTGCTTTCGAAGATGGAAAAGCACTCAACATGATTCTCGACGACGGCGGTGACCTCACCAACATGGTCTTCGATCGTTTCCCTGAACTCACCAAAGATATCAAAGGTTTGTCTGAAGAAACCACCACAGGTGTTCATAGACTCTACGAGCGCAAGAAAAATGGCACACTCGTTATGCCTGCAATTAACGTCAATGACTCCGTTACCAAATCAAAATTTGATAACAAATACGGCTGTAAAGAATCTCTTGTAGACGCAATTCGCCGCGCAACAGACGTCATGATGGCGGGTAAAGTTGCAGTTGTTTGTGGTTATGGCGATGTCGGTAAGGGCTCAGCTGCATCTTTACAAGGAGCAGGCGCACGTGTTATTGTCACTGAAATTGACCCAATTTGTGCACTACAGGCCGCTATGGACGGTTTCGAAGTAAAACCCCTAGACAAAGTAATCGGCTTAGCGGACATCATCGTGACGGCAACCGGCAACAAAAGTATTGTAGTAGGGCGTCATTTCGAAGCCATGAAAGACAAATCTATTGTTTGTAATATCGGACACTTCGACAACGAAATCGATATGGCTTGGCTCAATAGCAACCACGGATCAAGCAAAATGGAGATCAAACCACAAGTTGATCTCTACAACGTAAATGGCAATGACATCATTGTTCTCGCTGAAGGTCGTTTGGTCAACCTTGGCTGTGCAACTGGTCACCCCTCTTTTGTGATGTCTAATAGCTTTACTAATCAAACGCTCGCTCAACTCGAACTCTGGAAAAACAGCGCTAACTACGACAACGATGTCTATACGCTTCCAAAGCACCTCGACGAAAAAGTAGCGCGTTTGCACTTGGCCAAAATTGGTGTAGAACTCGAAACCCTTTCTACAGACCAAGCTGACTACATTGGCGTGGCTGTTCAAGGTCCGTTCAAACCAGAACATTACCGTTATTAAAAAATACCAAATCACAAAAAAGGCGAGCCCATTGGCTCGCCTTTTTTGTGGTCTATAATTTTTATGATCTACATTCGATAGGTTAGCGCAAATTGCAATAGCGGCCCGCCAAGCCCAAGCTC
>Ga0209550_10001119_pt1 | contig 25847 bp, 22 predicted proteins | sample LauGreSuBDMM15SN_2_FD_187567 | JGI IMG/M metagenome (GOLD analysis project Ga0209550, IMG submission 187567) | Freshwater lake microbial communities from Lake Michigan, USA - Su13.BD.MM15.SN (SPAdes) (version 5) | ecosystem: Environmental > Aquatic > Freshwater > Lake | place: Lake Michigan... | reverse complement strand
GGCTGAACGAGCCGATTTTTTCAGCGAATGTGAATCTCGGATCAAGTCCAGGATGTCAGGCGCTGCAAGTGAGATGACAGGCGCTGCAAGTCGGGGATGACCAAAATCTGTCACCCCGCACTGGATGCGGGGTCCATGACGACCATGCCAACAGGCCTTCAATCGGCTTCATGCTCACAATGTTCCGCGAGTGGGCGAGGCTTACACCCGATGCAATATCAGCCCTAAACTGTGCGTAGGAATGTTAGGGACTGCGGGGTATTCCGCCGTGTTGAGGAATGTGCATGCAAGAGTGGATTTACCCTGTTGGGGTTGTTTTATCAGGCTACACCATACTGGGTTTGACAGGCTTTGGTTCGGCTTTGGTGATCGTGCCTTTGTTGGCCATGAATTGGCCCTTGTCCGAGGTGGTGGCGTTGACCTTGTTGATGGATGTCCCCGCTTCGGCGTTTCACAGTTGGCTCAACGCGAGCCAAGTTCAGTGGCGCGAACTGCGCCGCCTCTTGCCCGGACTGGTGATCGGAACGGCAGCAGGTTTGTGGTTAACGCCATATGTGCAGTCGCGCTGGCCCCTGCTGTTGCTGGGCTTGTTTGTGGCTGTGGTGGGTCTGAACACCTTGCGTGCCAAAACTGCGGACAAGCGCCCGCTTGGCACGCTCTGGGCCGGGCCTGTGGGTACGGGCATCGGGTTGGTAGAAATGCTGTTTGGCACCGCAGGCCCACTGGTGGTGGCATGGCTCAGCCGCCGCGTGGCCGATGCACAGCAAATACGGGCCAGCACACCCATGATCATCGCCGTCGCCGCCAGTACCGTGTTGGCAGGCATGGCGTGGGATGGCCAGTTGACCAGTGGCTTGCTCTGGCAACGCTGGACTGGCCTCATCGGCGCGGCTCTTTTGGGTGTGTGGTTAGGCCACCGTCTGGCGCACCGTGTGCCCATGGCGCGACTGCGACAGATCATTTCCACCTTGTTGGTGGTCAGTGGTTTGATGCTGGCATGGGGCGCATTGCGTTGATGGCTGTTGGCTCTCTGGCGCGCTCACGTCAGGCCAGCATGTGGCCGCCAGGCCAGAACATGCTGACCAGGAAAGTGGCTCCAGCTTCCCCATCTCCTCAGGCTTGACACGCTGAGTGCGCCTGCTGACCGACAGCCTGGTGACAGGCGCGGCGGTGGTTTCATCGGACAATCCGCGCACAGCAACTGAGCCGATGGGCGAGAGCGCCGGGCCAAAGGATTCAAGACAATGAAAGACATGCAAGCCATGGACATCGGCCTGGTGGGCCTGGGCGTGATGGGCGAAAACCTGGCGCTCAACCTGGAGCGCAACGGGTTTTCGGTCAGCGGTTTTGACCTGGATGCTGCCCGCCGTGAGAACTTCACGGTGCGCACGCAGGGCCTGCGGGCACAAGCCGCGTCGTCGCTGCCCGAACTGGTGGCCAGCCTCACAGTGCCCCGGCGCATCTGGATGATGGTGCCTGCTGGTGCGGCGGTGGACCAGGTGCTGGCGCAGTTGAGCCCTTTGTTGTCGGCAGGCGATGTGCTCATTGACGGCGGCAACACGCTGTACACCGACACCCAGCGCCGCATCGCTGCCCTGCAGGACTCGGGCATTTTGTATGTGGGCGCGGGGGTCAGTGGCGGTGAAGAAGGCGCTTTGCTTGGCCCGGCGCTCATGCCTGGTGGATCGCCTGAAGCCTGGCCGCTGATCCAGCCCCTGATGCAAGCCATGGCGGCCAAGGCCGAAGACGGGCAGCCGTGCTGCCAGTGGATGGGGCCGGGTGGGGCGGGCCATTTCGTGAAAATGGTGCACAACGGCATCGAATACGCCGACATGCAAATGATCTGCGAAGCCTACGCGCTGATGCAAAGCCTGGGCATGGCCCCGGCCGACATGGCCGCCGAATTCGAACGTTGGAACGATGGCGAATTGGGCAGCTACCTGATCGACATCACCGCACAGATTTTGGCCACGACCGACCCCGAAACGGGTGCGCCGCTGGTCGATGTGATTTTGGACACGGCCGAGCAAAAAGGCACGGGCAAATGGGCCAGCCAGATCGCGCTGGACCTGGGTGTTGCCGCCCCCACCATTGCCGAGGCTGTGTTCGCCCGCACCCTGAGCGCCATCAAAACCGAACGCGTGGCCGCTTCGCACCTGTTGTCGGGGCCGAGCACCGCCACGGCGCCCGAGCGCAGCGCCATGTTGGGCAAGCTGCGCCGGGCCTTGCTGGCCGCCAAAATTTGCGCCTATGCCCAGGGCTTTGCCCTGTTGCGCGCCGCCGACCGCGAACACCACTGGCACCTGCCCATGGCCCAAGTCGCCTCGGTCTGGCGTGCAGGCTGCATCATCCGTGCGCACTTGCTCGAAGACATTCGCCGCGCCTACCAAAACCAAGCCGACCTGCCCAATCTGCTGATCGACCCGCACTTTGTTCGCGTCATGACCGACTGCCAACAAGACTTGCGCGAAGTGGTGGCCATGGCGGCGCTGAGCGGCGTGGCCGTGCCCGCCTTCATGAGCGCCCTGAGCTATTACGACGCCTACCGCTCGGCCCGTTTGCCTGCCAACTTGCTGCAAGCCCAGCGCGATTACTTTGGCGCCCACACTTACCAGCGCACCGACCGAGCGGGGAAGTTTCACACCCGCTGGGGGGCGTGACCGCCCATCCGCATGCGTTGGCATCGGGATGACTGAGGGGGTCAAACCACAGGGATGGCATCCCAGCATGTCGTGTAATTGGGCGACTTGCGCTCTTGCCGCATCTGCCAACCCTTGAACGCACCCTGCGTGGACACCTTCACCGTCCCGCGTCCATAGCGCTGGTTCAGCTGGTCCAGCGCCTGCATCAGCTTGGCGTTGCTGGTGGTTTCGGGCTCCAGCAGATCGCCTTGCCTGCGCGTGACCGGGCTGATCTCGCTGAGCATGATCCCGGCCTTCTTGTATTGGTAATCGGGCTTGAACATGCGCTCGCACAAACAACTGGCCCATCGGTTGACCTCCAGGCTGTCGTGGGTCGGGTAGGGCAGTGGCACGGCCAGGCTGGGCATGTATTGCGGTAACTCTTTGCGAAACCGGTTGGTTTGCAAGAAGACCTGGATCACCGCAGCGTGGCTGTTTTGCGCACGCAGCTTGGCGCAGGCATTGGCCGCAAATGTGGACAGCGCGTCCTTGAGCACGTCCAGCTCGGTGACCATGCCGCCGAACGATCGGCTGCAGATGATCTGCTGCCGCTCGGGTTGGATTTCTTGCAGCTCTATGCAGGGCACCTCCTGCAACTCGCGCTGGGTCTTTTCCATCACCACACCGAACTCGGCCCTCAAGGTCGGCACATGGGCCACGCGCAGGTCTTGCACGGTGTGCACGCCGTGTCTGGCCAGCTTCTGTGTGAGCTTGTGTCCAACCCCCCAGACTTCTTCCACTGAAATGTGTGCGAGCAACTGGGTTTTTTGCTCGGGACTCAACGCGTTGTAGTTGAAGACGCCTTTGGAACGTGGGTGCTTCTTGGCCACATGGTTGGCGAGTTTGGCCAAGGTTTTGGTGGGGCCAATGCCCACGCAAACCGGCATGCCCGTCCACATGCCAATGCGGTCGCGCATGGCATAGCTGACCTCGCGCATTTTGGGGGTGCCCGTCAGATCCACAAAGCATTCATCGATCGAATACACCTCGCTGCGGGGCGAAAACTCGCTCAGGATGTTCATCACCCGGTTCGACATGTCGGCATACAAGGCGTAGTTGCTGCTCATGGCCAGGATGCCGTGTTGCTCGGCCAGTGCCGTGCACTCAAACCAGGGGGCGCCCATTTTCACGCCCAAAGCTTTGGCCTCGTTGGAGCGGGACACCACGCAACCGTCGTTGTTGGACAGCACCACCATCGGGACATGCGTCAGGTCGGGCCGGAAAATCCGCTCGCAGCTGACGTAGAAATTGTTGCAATCCACAAGCGCCAGGGCTTGCACCTTCGGCGGGGCCATGGCTCAGTAAAGCTTGTGCAGGTTGCGCGTCACCACGCCCCAGATCACCAGCTCCTCGCCTTCCTTGACCACGATGGGTGGGTACAGCGGGTTCTCTGCGATCAGCTTGACCACACCGCCTCTGCGGTACAGGCGTTTGACGGTGTAGTCGTTGTTCAGCACCGCCAACACAATGTTGCCGTGCTTGGCTTCGATGGAGCGGTCCACCAACAGCTCGTCCCCTTCATAAATGCCGATGCCACTCATCGAGTCGCCTTTGACCCGGAAGATGAAGGTGGCTTCTTTGTTGCGGATCAGGTGCTCGTTCAGGTCAATGCGTTTGCGCGTGTGGTCCGCTGCAGGCGAGGGAAAACCGGCCGCCACGGGCCAGGTGCAGACATCCAGCCAGACGGGGGTGTCTGGAACAAATACCGGCGAAAGCGAAGAATCAAGAGGGGAAGACATGCCTTGAATATACTGGATAAATAACCAGTCTTTCAAGTTGACACATTGGGCACGGCGAGTGAACTTTGGCTTCACATCCGGGGCGCTGGACAGGCCACCAGCTCTGGCATGTGCTGCCAACTCATCAGCTCGGCAGCTTGAGGGAGATCGGCACTCAGCCAAGCATCGTGCAGCGCCGGTGCGATGACAACGGGGGTGCGTTTTTCATCGCCGGGCTTGTGAAACTGCTGCATCATCGGGTGCGCGTCGGCATTGACCGTGAGCATCGAAAAGCTCACCACCCGCTCCCCCGAGGTCGGGTCTGTCCAGCGGTCCCACAGGCAGGCGATGCCGAACGGATCGCCACTGGCCAGAGCGATTTTCCAGCGCACGGCTTTGCCGGACTCGTAGCTGGGCTCATAGAAGTTGTCGACCAACACCAGGCCAAACTGCCGCTGCCGCCACGCGGTGCGGTAACTGGGTTTTTCTGCGGCGGTCTCACTGCGGGCGTTGTAAGTGTGGCGACTGATCTTGTCGTCCTTGGCCCATGCCGGGATCAGGCCAAACCGGGCCAGACCGCAAGCGACCCGACCCGTCCGGTGACTCTTGACCACGATGGGTGATGCAAACCCGGGGTAAGACTCCTCGGGGTAGCCTGCAGGCAGGTCAACGCCGAGTTTTTCCTTGACCCATTGGGCGTTTGTTGTCGGGGTGAAGTTGGTGCACACAGGCGCAGTTTATCGCTGGCATGCGGCAAGGTGACCATCGCTGATGGGCCGTCTTGGCGCCCAGCGCAAGGGGTCATCTTGTGCCCATCGGGTGCGATACAGCTTCGGCCCTTGACAGGGAAAACCCCAGTTGTAGACGACCGGTCTAATAATAGAATAAATTTCATCGTTTTGTGGTGAGACCGAGTTCGTCTACACAAAAGAATATTCAGACACTTCACGTGCAACCAGGAAAGACACCGTTCCAATGCCTGAGCAAGAGCGACTGCTAACGTTGAATCAAGTCAGTAAAAATTTTGGTGGCGTACAAGCCGTTAAGAACTTGAGTTTTGATGTGAACTCAAATGAAATTGTGGGATTGATTGGACCTAACGGATCGGGTAAATCCACGTCGGTCAATTTGATTTCAGGCGCGGTGCCAACCAGTTCGGGCGACATAGTTTGGCGAAACCAAAACGTCAACAAACTACCCATCAGCCGGCGTGTTCCGTTGGGTTTGGCACGAACATTTCAAACCACAAGTTTGCTTGCAGAGTTCAGTGTGCTCGACCAAGTCTTCACTGCATGCCATACGAGCTACAGTGTTTCCCCGTGGCACTCAGTTCTGAGAATGAAAAGCGCAAGAGTGCAGGACGCTGAACAACGCGCTAAAGCGCAAGAATTGGTGGAGTTTGTGGGTTTGGGAGATGTAACAAACGATCTGACATCGACTATTTCATCGGCTCAGCAGCGGCTGTTGATGATTGCAACGGCAATGGCTTCAGATCCCAAGCTGATCTTGCTTGACGAACCAGCGGCAGGCATGGTGGCGAAAGAACGCAAAGACTTGGCCGAAGTCATCATGCGTATACGCAAAAGAGGATTGGCTGTTTTGGTCATTGAGCATCACATGGGACTGATTATGGAAGTGTGTGATCGCATTGTGGTGCTGAATTTTGGTGAAAAAATAGCCGAAGGTAAGCCTTTGGAAATTCAGCGTAACCCGGCAGTCATCGAAGCGTATTTGGGTGGGGTGCATTGATGTTAAAAATTAAAAATCTCACAGCAGGTTATGGAAAAGTCAATGTTTTACATGGGATCAGCCTTGATGTGAATGAGCGTGAATGTGTTGCGCTTATTGGGGCGAATGGCGCAGGTAAAACAACCACATTACGTTGTATCTGTGGCCTGAACGAGGTACGTTCAGGCAGCATTGAATTCATGAATGAACGATTAGACGGATTGAGTGGTCATGCCATTGTTCGCAAAGGGATCACCATGTGCCCTGAAGGTAGGCAAGTATTCGCCGAGATGTCAGTTGTCGAAAATTTAGAAATGGGTGCGCACACTCGGACAGACAACGAGCAGAAAAGTGACGTCGAAAAAATGCTCGATCTGTTTCCCGTTTTACGCGAGCGAGCCAAGCAAAGAGCCGGAACTCTTTCAGGTGGTGAACAAGAGATGCTGGCCATAGCGCGGGCATTGATGGCGAGACCCAAACTTTGTATCTTCGATGAGCCTTCGTTAGGTTTGGCTCCAAAAATTGTTGAAGAAGTTGAGCAGATTTTGGTGCGCATCAAAGCAATGGGAACAACCATCGTTCTAGTCGAACAAAACGCAGCGATGGCATTGCGCTTGGCAGATCGAGCTTATGTTTTGGAAGCGGGCGAAGTGGTATTGCATGGCACCGGCCAGGAACTCAAAAACGATCCGCAAGTGAGCAAAGCCTATTTAGGCTATTAGGTGGTGGTGGCTGCCTTTGAAAAGGTAGCTACAAAGACGAATTTTATTTAATAAACTGGAGACAACGAATGAAACTGAAGACACCTTTGACTTTGGCTGCACTTGCCTTGAGTGCAGCCTTGATGCCTCTCGCACACGCAGCGGATGAAGTGTTGGTGATCGGCGTGAACGATGCATTAACCGGTGGTGGTGCTGTCTACGGCTTGCCGCAAGCCAACGCAGTTCAAATGGCTGCCGATGAGATCAATGCAACAGGCGGCATCAAGGCAGGCTCCACCAACTACAAACTCAAGGTCATCACCTCGGACGACAAAGCCAATCCAACAGAGGCTACCAACAGTGTGCGAAAGCTGATCGACCGTGACAATGTGAAATACCTTGTGGGTTTTTGCTGCTCCGGTTCAACCAGTGCTGTCGCTTCATTCATGGCCAAAGAGGACGCGGTCATGCTGGTGGGCAATGCCGCTGAACGCACCATCACGGCCCAAGGAATTCCGAACGTATTTCGGACGCGTCCACCAGCAGACTTCACGGGTTCGGCAGCCGGGACGTTTGTCGCACAAAAGGGTGCTCGAAATGTAGCTGTCATCGGCGCATTAGAGGTTGGGTTTTACACCCAGTATGTGGATGCATTCGAAAAGGAGTTGAACAAGGCTGGCGGCAAGATCGTCGCTAGAGAAGCGTTTGGACTTCGTGATCGCGATATGACACCGCAATTGACGAAAATTCGTGGACTCAAACCTGATGCAATTTTGGTTGTGGGCTACGTTGAGCCTGCCGCATTTGTTTACCGCCAGGCATTGGAATTGGGCCTGAATGTACCGCGTTACGGTTTTACCAGTGGCAGCGAAGAGCAGTTTCTGAAGGTTGTGACAAGTGCCCAAATGGAAGGCGTTTGGGATCTACGCCCAACAGAGCTGACCATTGAAGCGTTGGGTCCACAAGCCAAGGCTTACGATGCCAATTACAGGAAAAAATTCAACCAATCGCCCACACCCAGTTCGCCTTATGCCTACGACCAAGTTTACGTGCTGAAAAATGCCATCGAACGCGCAGGCAGTGCAAAGGATGCCAAGAAAGTCGCCGACGCTGTGCGGACTTTGCCAATTCCCAAGGAAGCCGTCATGAAATATATGCCCAACGATGGCGGTGCAATTTTTGACCAGAACGGCCAAGCTTACACGTCCAATGGCGCTTTCCAATGGCAAAAGGGCAAGTGGGTCTTCGTGTCCGAGTTGCCATCTGATAACAAAGCTTATTCGCAATTCTTGCGCAGCATTCGCAAATAAGTCCTGAAAGTTATTGGTCAACCGCCCGCGACTCAGTCAAAAACTGAGTCGCGATGGTTGCTGTCTCCCGCAGTTGGAATATACGAACGGTGAAATGCGATGAATGAATTACTCCAACAAATATTCAATGGACTTGCCATTGGTTCCGTCTACACGTTGGTAGCACTTGGACTTACCGTGGTATTTGGAATATTAGGTATTGCGCATTTTGCACATGGCTCATTGGCCATGTTTGGGGGCTACTTAACGTTCGTATTTTCGACAACGATGGGACTTCCCCTGTTTGCAAGCATGGCATTGGCTATGCCTGTGGGTGCTGTTTTGGGAATGCTCATTGAGCGCTTGGCATATCGACCAGTACGTGATGCACCTCACATCAATGCCTTCATCATTGCTTTGGGACTGACAATGATGTTGGAAGGTGGGAACTTGCTTTTATTTGGAGCCGATCAGGTCATCATTCAAACGCCATACCAAAAAGTGTTTGATTTGGGAGGCATCTTCGTTGCACAGCTCCGCATGGTCGTGATCGTGACATCGGTCACATTGGTTGCAATTGTGACTTTGCTTCTTTTAAAAACTAAAACCGGAAAATCAGTTCGTGCAGTGGCTCAAAACCGGCATGCGGCGGTGCTGATGGGCGTGAATGTGAATTTGGTCTCGTCAGTGGTGTTTGCTATTTCCTCTGCCCTTGGGGTTGCTGCTGGAGCACTCATTGGCGCTTTGTTAGCGCTTGCACCTGGTGTAGGTGAAAGTTTCGCAGTGAAAGGTTTTGCCGTTTTGATATTGGGTGGACTTGGGTCATTGCCAGGGGCTATTTTGGGTGGCTTGGTTTTGGGTGTCAGTGAATCCTTAGCAGCAGGCTTCTTATCGTCAGCCTACAAGGATGTGATTTCCTTCTTAATCATGATCTTGGTCTTGCTGGTCATGCCTCAAGGCTTGATGGGGAAAAAATGATGCGCATTTTCAACAAATCTTTGCTATTTAGCGTAGCCGCTGTAGCCGGCGCTTTGGCTTTGCCACACGCCTTCAAATCTCCCTATTACATCCATTTGATGACCTTGGCATTGATTTGGATTGTGCTTGCACAAGGTCAAAATTTAACGCAAGGATTTGTGGGTTATGTGTCGATCGCACAAGCAGGTTTTATGGGCATAGGAGCTTACATATCCACCTTGTTGACCATGAACTATGGTATTTCGGTTTGGACTACGCTCGTGATTGCTCCCTTGCTGACTGGAGTCATGGCTGTAGTTGCAGGGTATCCGAGTCTCCGAGTAAAAGGACACTATTTTTCAATAGTCACTTTAGCGTACAACATGGTTATCTTTATTGTGTTGATGACGTTTAGAGCTCTCACCGGAGGCGAAGCCGGAATACCTGATGTACCACGCCCAAGTGAGTTGACACTTTTTGGGCATGTCTTCAGTTTCGAAGGGCGCAGTAATCTCAACTATTACGCTCTTGCTTTGTCAGTCGCGGTTTTGGCAACCGTATTTTGCGCCTTGGTGTTGCACTCTCGTGCAGGAAGGGTGATGTTGGCAATACGCCAAAACGAAGACTTGGCAGAAGCCATGGGAGTGATTACTTCACGCTACAAGTTATTTGCATTTGTGATGAGTTCAATTTTGGCTGGTTTGGCTGGGACTCTTTATGCGCACTACATCGGCTTTTTAAATCCTGAACCGTTTGGCGTCGATCAATCTTTGAACATCATTTTGGCGGTCATTTTGGGCGGCAGCGGAACGCTGACAGGTCCCATTGTGGGCGCAGTTTCAGTCACATTTTTGCCTGAAATCTTACGGTTTGCGGACAGTTTTCGGCTCATCACCTATGGATTAATTTTGGTGGTGGCTACTATTTTCTTGCCTAAAGGGTTGGTGCCTTTGGTTGCCTCCCTGTGGCGTTGGCTAAGAGCAAGTCAACCCATCGCAAGTCACAACAAGCCGACAGGCAAGGCATGAAGAAATGATCGAAGACACTGAAGAGTTGTCAAAACGTGCGACCAGCGTTATCGAAGAAGCAGATCAATTTGCTCAGAGGCATCTAGCCCCAAATGCAGCTCAATGGGGAAGAGGTCTTTTTGACCGACGTGCTTTATTTGAGCCTGCTGGATCTGCGGGATTATTGAGCCTACAAGTTCCGCTTGAGTTCGGAGGATTTGATTTGTCATTTGCTGACAAGGTCAAGGTTTTGAACAAGCTAGCGCGGATTGATTTCAGTGCTGCCATGGCATTGGTGAATTCACACAACGTTGCTGCCCAAATTGTGAAAGCATCCCCCAACCACTTGGCACCTCATTACGTCAGTGATTTACTGAGTGGCAGCATTGTTGCATGCACTGCACTGACTGAGCCGGAGGCTGGATCAGACTTGGGCCAAATTAAAACCACTGCCATCCAAAATGGTGACGGTTGGTTGCTTAGCGGGTCTAAGACTTGGATCATCAATGCTGTTCATGCTGACGGTGTTGTGGTTTACGCTCAGACTCAAGTAGGTTCAGGCGTCAAGGGAATTGCGGCATTTTTTATCCGTGCTGATTCGCCAGGATTCGAGCGAGTTGCTGTTACCACCAACAGTGCCCTGAGCAGCATGGGTATCGGCGGATTCCGCTTGAAAAACGTCTATTGCGATTCATCTCACCTGTTGTATGAGCCAGGCCAGGCGTTTGTCGACATCATGGGTGCTATCAACCGTGCGCGCACTTATGTTGCAGCAATGTGTTGCGCTATGGTGTCTCAAGCTTTATTCGATGTGAGCGTTTATGGCCATAAGCGAACTGCATTTGGCCAGTCTTTGGATCAATATCAAGGCTGGCGATGGCAGGTAGCACAAGCTGCAACAGCATTACAAGCAGCTGAGCTGTTGGTAAGGGAGGCGTGTGACCTGATCGACAAGGGTGGTGAGGTTCAAACTGCTGCTGCTCAAGCCAAACTGTATGCGACCAGTATGGCTCAGACGCATCTGGGATCTCTTTTGCATGCCATGGGTGCAGAAGGATTTTTAGATCGCTATGCTTTTTTAAGGCATCTCACTGCGGCGCACACAGCTTCATTGGCCGATGGCTCTACAGCGATGCTGCTGGAACGTGTGGCTCATGAATTTCGTTTCAAACCAGGAGCAACCTGAATGCGCGTCTTTCAAATCGAGGGGGAATGGGGAATTGATCACCTGAAACTTTCCCAGCGTCCTGAGCCCACAGCAAGTGATGGTCAGGTTTTGGTGCGTATGCGCGCCTCTTCGCTCAATTACCGCGACCTCGTTGTGCCGGAGCGCGGTTATGGAGCCTACACGGGCCAATTGCCATTAATCCCTATCTCTGATGGGGTGGGAGATGTCATCGCGGTTGGGGCAGGCGTGACGCGTGTGCGGGTAGGCGATCGAGTTTGCCCTACTTACTTCCAGGGATGGATTGGGGGCGAACCCGATTTACAGAGGCTCACCCAATCTCTCGGAGGACCTATTGATGGAACCATGACGGAAGTGATGTGCCTTTCCGAACAAGGTGTGGTGTCAGTCCCTGACTATCTGAGCGATGTCCAAGCTGCAAGCCTTCCTTGCGCCGCATTGACTGCCTGGAGTGCTGTGGTGACTTATGGTCACGTCAAGTCAGGTGATCGAGTTCTAGTACAAGGATGCGGCGGAGTTGCTTTGTTTGCACTGCAGTTCGCCAAAAGTTTAGGGGCTCATGTCACCGTGATCAGCTCTACTGAAAAGCGAATGGAACGTGCGAGCGCGTTGGGCGCTGATGCCGTGATCAATTACCGTGAACAGCCCGAATGGGCAAAAGCTACACGCGAGATTACGCATGGGCGTGGTTACGATTTGATTTTGGAGTTGGGGGGTGAAAAAACACTTCCACAGTCTCTTCGCTGCATTCGTCCAGGCGGTACTTTAGCCATGATTGGCATCTTGTCGGGTAGCAGTGTCAACACCTCCTTGGGCCACATCATCACCCGCCAAGTTCGCCTTCAGGGTGTGACGGTAGGGCACCGTGATGGCATGGAGGCCATGTTGCGCGCCATGGCACAGCACAAGATCGTTCCCGTGACCGATAAGGTCTTTGCGTTCGAGGAGCTTAAAGAAGCCATGACGTATTTGAAAAGTGGCGCACAGTTTGGCAAAGTCTGTATTGCCCATTAAAAATGGGGGTCTGATGTTAATTCCTATTCAACCCATCAACGTTGATCCTGAAAAAATTGCATTTCAGATGTGCGAGAGTGGTGAACAAGTCACATTTGCACAGCTCGATGGTCGAGCCAATCAAGTTGCTCATCTGGTATCGGATCTAGGTATTCTTCCAGGCGAACACGTGGCCGTGCTAATGAACAACTGCCGTGAATTACTGGAGCTTTGCTTTGGTTTGGATAGAAGTGGTGTGTATTACACGCTGATCAGTACACGCCTGACGACCGAAGAGATTGATTACATCATCCGTGACTGTGGTGCTCGCTTGTTTGTTTATACGACCGCTTTGGAGTCTGTTGATCAGGAATTGTTCTCAAAGCTGCCAAACACGTTGAAGTGCATGAGCTTAGGTGCATGTGCTGAAGCAAGGGCCCACGGGGATTGGGTGGCTCAACTTGAGGAAAAGCCCACTTCTGCCATTGCACAAGCTTTGCAAGGCAGTGACATGCTTTACTCGTCGGGAACAACTGGACGCCCGAAGGGAGTGCTGTGGCCACTGCCCAAGCTAGCCGCAGGAAAACAAACCATGTTGGTGACGCTGCTGCCGCCACTGTTTGGATACGACGCAGACAGTCATTACCTGTCTACCGCACCCCTTTACCATGCTGCACCACTGCGTCACAGCATGACGGTCATCAAAATGGGAGGGACCGTTACGGTCATGGAGCGTTTTGACGCACTGCAGGCTCTGCAGACCATTGAGCGATGCCGCATCACCCACAGTCAATGGGTGCCCACCATGTTTGTGCGATTGTTAAAGCTTGACCTGGCGATACGTGCAAAATTCGATTTGTCATCTATGAAAATGGCGGTTCATGCGGCCGCTCCTTGCCCTGTTGATGTCAAAGAAAAGATGATTGACTGGTGGGGACCCATCGTGCACGAATACTATGCGGGCACTGAAAACAATGGGTTTTGCAGCATCACACCTTCAGAGTGGTTGGCGCACAAAGGCTCAGTAGGTCGCGCCTCGCAAGGAAAATTGCATATTTGTGATGAAGAAGGCGTTCCTCTAGATGTGGGTCAAACGGGGGCTGTGTATTTCTCAGAGGGTCCCCAGTTCTCTTATCACAATGACCCAGCCAGTACAGAACAAACCCGCAACTCCCAGGGATGGACTACCCTCGGTGACATTGGCTATCTGGATGAGCAGGGCTACCTTTATTTGGTAGACCGAAAAGCCTTCATGATCATCAGTGGGGGCGTCAATATTTATCCGCAAGAAATTGAAAACGTGTTGCTGCAACACCCTAAAGTGATGGACGCTGCTGTGGTTGGCGTCCCAAATAGTGATTGGGGCGAGGAGGTTAAAGCCGTTATACAACCAGTTCACGCATCCGATATTGGCCCAGCTCTGGCAGAAGAACTACAGTCATTCTGTCGCGAAAAATTAGCAGACTTTAAATGTCCGAGATCTATAGATTTCGACTTGGAGTTACCTCGTTTGCCAACTGGTAAGCTTTACAAAAAATTGGTCAAAAAACGCTACTGGCCTCAATAAGCCTTAGTAAAAAAATCAAATGCCAATCGGAGAATCCTACGTGTCAGAAAAACAAAGCAGTCATGTTACGTCGAGCCCTAGCAGAAGCGGCAGTCGTGCCGTAACACGCACAGATACTCGCAACGCATTGGTTTGGTGTGGAACCGAACTTTTGACTGAACGCGGGTTTCAAATAACGGGTATTGATGAAGTGCTCAAGCGAGTCAGAGTACCCAAGGGCTCTTTTTACCATTACTTCAAAAGCAAAGACCACTTTGGGCATGCTGTAATAGATAATTACGAAGCTTATTACGCAAAAAAAATGGATCTCATTTTTGGTGATATTTCACAGTCACCTTTGCAGAGATTGGTTAACTTCACCGTGAATGCAAAAAATGGCATGGTGAAGTTCGACTTCAAGAGGGGCTGCCTCATCGGCAATCTTGGTCAAGAACTTGCTGCCCTAGATACCCAGTTTCGTGAACGTTTGGAGGGGGTTTTGGTGTCATGGGAAAAACGTGTTTCAGACTGCTTGAGTGAGGCCATCGATGTCGGCGAATTGGCTCCGGGGCAAGACCCCCAAGCACTGTCCCGTTTTTTTTGGGTAGGTTGGGAGGGCGCCATTTTGAGGTCAAAACTGATGCGCAGTTTGGAGCCGATTGACCAGTTCACATCCATCTTTTTTAGATCTGTACTGGTACGTTAATTTCTCAAACAGGAACTTAGCCGAATTTGCAGTTCAAGAAACGATTGAAATCAGCCGCAAAAAATCTGCAAAGTTCAATGGGCTAGGGGAAGAAAACGAGCATCTTCAGTGCCGTTCCGCAGCCGTTCCGCGGTTACACAACCAGAACAATCCCATGTGGCATGCACGGCATGTAACAAAGTTTCATAAATTCGCATACGATGGTTACATCGGCGATGGCCCCACAACGGCAGCAGCCCCCACTGACACATCCAACGAAAGTGAGACTTCCATGACCACAAGGATCGGCATCAACGGATTTGGCCGCATTGGCCGCATGGTGTTGCGCGCAGCGGTGCAAAATTTCAACGACATAGAGATCGTCGGCATCAACGACTTGCTGGAACCCGAGTACCTGGCCTACATGCTGCAATACGACAGCGTGCATGGCCGATTCAAAGGCAACATCGCGGTGGACGGCAACACCCTGGTGGTCAACGGCCAGCGCATCCGCCTGACGCAAGAGCGCGACCCGGCCCATCTGAAGTGGAACGAAGTCGGCGCCGATGTGGTGATCGAATCCACGGGGCTTTTTTTAGACAAGGACAGCGCGGGCCAGCACCTGGCCGCAGGGGCCAAAAAAGTCGTCATGTCAGCGCCTTCTAAGGACGACACACCCATGTTTGTGTACGGCGTGAACCACTCGTCCTACGCCGGGCAAGCCATCATCAGCAACGCCAGCTGCACCACCAACTGCCTGGCCCCCATCACCAAGGTGCTGCACGACAAGTGGGGCATCAAACGCGGGCTGATGACCACGGTGCACGCGGCCACCGCCACCCAAAAAACCGTGGACAGCCCCAGCAGCAAGGACTGGCGCGGTGGGCGCGGCATTTTGGAAAACATCATCCCCAGCAGCACGGGCGCGGCCAAGGCGGTAGGCGTGGTGATCCCGGCCATGCAGGGCAAGCTCACGGGCATGGCGTTTCGCGTGCCCACATCGGACGTGTCGGTAGTGGACCTGACGGCCGAGCTCGAAACACCTGCGACCTATGCCGAAATATGCGCCGAGATGAAAGCGCAAAGTGAAGGCTCTTTGAAGGGCGTGCTGGGCTACACCACCGACAAAGTGGTGTCCACCGACTTCCGGGGTGAGGTGTGCACCAGCGTGTTCGATGCCAACGCGGGCATCGCACTGGACAGTACCTTCATCAAGGTGGTGGCCTGGTACGACAACGAGTGGGGATATTCCAACAAGTGCCTCGAGATGGCGCGGGTGGTAGGCCGCTGAGGTTTGTGGGTCAACCTGTCTTTGCTATGGCCTCACGTCGAAAACCTGGACGTACGCGCCATCGCGCACTTCGCCAGAGTCGGAGCCCTTGTTTGTTGTAAGACACGGACCTTGTTTTCACACCGAGGTGTCTAAAAAGAGCCATCAAGGGTGATGAATTCATGGGGCGTTGGGGGTGGTGCAGCCGGTGTAAGAGGAAGACTGGCTGAAGGTGTTGCATCTAAAGAAATTTATCATTATTAATTTTTAAAAAATTTTTATTTAAACTATTAAATTTTAATTTTTACAAATTAATACAATTAAATAATTAATTAAAAGTTCTTTTGAGGTATTTTTTAAATTTTAAATGGGTAAGATTCTCCGATTAGTCTCACCATTGATTTAAGCAAAAAAACCTCAAAAAAGTCATGATCCATAAACTCACTGTCATCCTGCGTCAAATTGTGGCCGTTTCCAGCATCTCCTTGTGCGCATGGGTGTTGCTGGGCATCGCAGCTCAAGCTCAAACCAACATTGAAACCCAACAAGCCGGCGTCAACAGCCGCATTGAAGTGTTGGGGGCCTTGTTCACGCCGCCATCGGGCATTGCGGCCAGTCAAAGTCGCATGGTCTTTTACCGATCGAATGAGAGCATGGGCCTAAAAGGAGCCACTGGCGTGTTCGTCAATGGTCAGTACCACACCTCTTTGATTCCGGGTGGTTACAGCCAGCTGTGCCTCGAGCCGGGCGCGGTCGAAATCGGCACTCGACAATTCCAGGTGGGCGGTGCGGCCAAAGACTCCTATGACGCCCTGACCGCTGTCAGATTGCAGGCAGCGCAAAATCAGTACTTTGCAGTTTATGTCGAGGCGGGCCGCCCCGTTTTCAAACCCGTATCCACAGCGCAGGCCCTGAAAGAATTGGCACCAACACGCTTGCAGATGCACACCATTTCTCGGGTCACCCAAGCACGTGAATGTGTGCAGGCGCCAGCCACTGCGGTAGCCGAAACACGCCCCGTGCCGGAGCAGTTTGCCTTGGCGGGCGATGCCCTGTTTGCGTTTGGCAAATCCAATTCAGCAGGACTGACCCAAGAGGGCCTGGTAGCCATTGACCAATTGGTCGCCAGCATTCGCAACGATTACCACCAAATCACCCACATCCATGTGATTGGCCACGCCGACCCGCTGGGCTCCTCGGTTGCCAACAAGCGCTTGTCTGAAGAGCGTGCCGAGACGGTGCGCCGCTACATCGAGCGTGTGGGCCCGATCTCCACACGCATCACTTCTGAAGGTCGTGGTTCGCGGCAGCCGGTGGTCAGCCATTGCGCCAAAGTGGCATCGCTCAGTGCGATTGCCTGCAACCAACCCAACCGCCGTGTCGTGGTTGAAGTCCTTGGACAGCGCAAGTTAGGCAGCGCTGGCCGTTAAGCACATAAGTCAGCAGGGGGGGCTTAGGGCGTGCCTTTTCGCATCCCGCTGCTGGACACGCCACTTGGCGAACTGGCTCAAACGCCAAGCCAAGAAGATGTGGCCGAACCGCAGGCCTCGTCAGCTCTGGCTGAGCAACTGCGCAAAGCGGCCCAAATCCACGTTGCCGCCGCTCACGATGATGCCCACGCGCTGACCTTGGAACTGCTCGCGGGCCTTGATGGCGGCCGCCAGTGACAGGCAGCCCGTGGGCTCGACCACCATCTTCATGCGTTCGGCATAAAAACGCATTGCCTCGATCAGCTGCGCATCGGTCACGGTGTGCACCGCGTCCACCAGGCGGCGGATGATCTTGAAGGTGATTTCGCCGACCATGGGCGTTTGCGCGCCGTCGGCAATCGTCACCGGGGTGGCAATGCGCACCCGCTGGCCTTGTTGCAAGGACTGCTGCACGTCGTTGCCCGCTTCGGGCTCCACGCCGTAAATCTTGCAAGTGGGCGACAAGGCTTTGGCCGACAGGGCGCTGCCGCTGAGCAGGCCGCCACCGCCCAAGCACACAAACAGGGCGTCGAGCTCGCCCACTTCTTGAAACAACTCCAGCGCCGCTGTGCCCTGACCGCTCAGCACGTCCGGGTGGTCAAACGGTGGGATGAAGCGCATGCCGTGCTCGGCGGCCAGGCCTTGGGCAATGGCCAACGCGTCGTCTGTGTAGCGGTCGTAACCCACCACCTGCGCACCATAGCCGCGTGTGGCCGCCAGCTTGGCGGGCGAGGCGTCGTGCGGCATGACGATGGTGGCCGGGATGTCCAGAATCTGCGCCGACAAGGCCACCGCTTGGGCGTGGTTGCCCGACGAATAAGCCACCACCCCGGCACGGCGCTCGGCAGGCGTCAAACGCGACAGGGCATTGAAGCCGCCCCGGAACTTGAAGGCCCCCATGCGCTGGAAGTTTTCGCACTTGATGAACGCTTGCGCGCCCAACTGCGCGTTGAGCGTGCGCGACTGCAGCACCGGCGTGCGGTGGGCATGGCCTTGAAGCCGCGCGGCAGCGGCCAGGACGTCTTCAAAAGTGGGTAGGGCGCTGGCATCGTGCATGGGTGATCCCTGAGGGCTTGCTAAGTGGACATGTTGACATGACTGGCGGTTTGAAATGCACCCGCTTGCCACTTGCGAGACAAAGCCAGCCTCAGGCGCTGGCTAACATCGGTCATGCACCTGACTGTTTCATCCCCCGTTCAAAGCCTGGCCGACATCCACCGCATCGAGGCCACGCCTTTGATCCAGGCCGTGCCCTGGACCAGCACCTACGCGCTGATCCGTGCCAGCGCCCAGGCGCATGCCGAGCAGCCTGCGCTGACTTTTTTGCACACGGGCCAGCCCGGCGGCAAGTCCACCACCTGGACCTACCGCAGCTTGCTGCAAGGCATCCACCAAACCGCCAATTTGCTGCACCAACTGGGTGTGGGCCCTGAGGATGCCGTGGGGGTTTTGTTGCCCGGCGGCCTGGCCTACCACCTGGCGCTGTGGGGCGGCGAGGCGGCGGGCATTGTGCAGCCGCTCAACCCCTTGCTCAGCGACGAAAAACTGCTGTCGCTGCTGCGGGCCAGCCAAGCCAAGGTGCTGATCGCGCATGACGCTGAAGACGACAGCCAGTTGCGGGCCAAAGCCTTGCGCTTGCAAACCCAATTGCCCGGTTTGAAGACGGTGTTGCTGGTCAATCCAGATGGAGGCCCACTTCCAGAAGGCGACGCGCTGCCTGCAGGTGCCCGAGACTTCCACGCCTTGCGGGCCACGCAGGTGGCCGAGCACCTGGTCAGCCAAAGGGTCTTTCAGCCCACGGACATCGCGGCTTACTTTCACACGGGCGGCACCACCGGAGCCCCCAAACTGGCCCGGCACAGCCATGGCGCGCAGGTCTTCACCGCTTGGGCCAACGCCACGATGCAGGGCTTTCAGGCCAGCGATGTGACGATCAACGGCTACCCGCTGTTCCATGTGGCGGGCGTGTTGCCAGGGGCCTTGTGTTCGCTGGCGGTGGGCATGCATGTGGTCATTCCGACCGAGGCCATGTTTCGCAACCGCGAGGTGGTGCAAAACTATTGGCGGCTGGTGGCCCACCACCGCTGCACGCTGATGTCGGGCGTGCCCACGGTGCTGGCCGCATTGGCGGGCGTGCCGCTGCAGGGGGCCGACATTTCTACCCTGCGTGCTGTGCGCACGGGCGCGGCACCGCTGCCACCCGAGCTGGCGCAACGCTTTGAACAAGCCTTCGGTTTGCACATCAACGAGAGCCTGGGCATGACCGAAACCGTCGGCCTGAGCACCGTGGCCCCACCGGGACTGACGGCTCCGGCGGGTTGCGTGGGTTGGCCTTTGCCACATGCGCGGGTGCGCATCGTGGCGCTGACCAGCGATGACCAAGCCACAACGCACACCCTGCCTGCTGGCGAAAAAGGCATGGTGCTTTACCAAGGGCCGAATTTGTTTTCTGGCTACCTGGATGCCGCAGAGACAGCGCGCAGTTTCACGCCCGACGGCTGGCTCATCACGGGCGATGTAGGTTTCATCGACACGCAAGGCCGCCTGCACTTGTCGGGCCGCGCCAAGGACCTGATCATCCGCGGCGGCCACAACATCGACCCCAAAGTGATCGAGGACGCACTGGGTTCGCACCCGGCGGTGGCCTTGTGCGCGGCAGTCGGTGCGCCAGACGCCTATGCGGGCGAAGTGCCCGTGGCCTTTGCCACCCTCAAACCCGGCAGCCCTGTGACCGAAGCCGAGTTGCTCGCTTTCACGGCCGAGCGTGTGGACGAAGGCCCCGCCAAACCCAAATCGATCACGGTGCTGAACACCATGCCCGTGACCAATGTGGGCAAAATTTACAAACCCGAATTGCGCACGCTGGCCACAGCGGGCGTGGTGCAAAGACTGATCCACAACACCTTAGCGCCCTTGCAGATCGAACCCGCGCAATGGCCGCAGGTGCAAGCAGCAGGCGATGCACCGGTGGCGGTGGACGCCCGCGCCACACCCGTCGCTGCTTGGAACACGCTCAAGCCCCTGCTGGACGCTTTGCCCGTGAAGCTGGTGCTGCACGCGCCCTGAAGGGCAGAGGCCCTCAGCTCAGGTGCTTGCCGATGATCCCGGCCAGCTCGAACATGGTGGCATGTTCTTTGCCGAACACCGCTTGCAGTTTGCCGTCGGCTTTGATGGAGCGCTTGTCAGCAGGGTCCTGCAGGTTGTTGGCCTTGATGTAGTCCCAGATTTTCTTGACCACCTCGGTGCGGGCGTAGGTCCCGTCGCCGATCACCGCCATCAAGGCCGGGCTGGGTTTGAGTGTGCCCACGGCGGCTTTGCGCGGGGTTTTTTCGGCAGCAGACTTGGCGACTTTTTTGGCGGCTGGGGCCTTGGCGGTTTTGGCTGCTGTCTTTTTTGCGGCCGCTTTGCCAAACGGTGTCTTGGTGGCAGCGGTCTTTCGCGGTGGGTATTTCTTGCCACCTTCGCGCTGCTCAAACTCAAACGTCACCTTGCCCTCTTCGGGGTTCCAGGCCAGCATGGCCTTGAAGCTGCGGCGTGTGCGGTTGCTGACGAACTTGTCGAGCACGTCGGTTTTGCCGTGGGTCAAGAGTTTGATGACCTGCTCACGCTCCACCGGTTGCTGCAAGATGAGTTTGCCAGTCTTGAAGTCGCAGCTGGGTGTGGGTTGCTCATTCGTCGGCACGGCTTTGATGCACACGTAATTGCTGCCGTGCTCATGCACAGCGCCACCACATTTGGGGCAAGCGCCCAATGACGCATCGGTGAATTCGACGATCTCGCCACTCTCTTCGTTCTTCTTGTCGTCACCGAAGTCAAATTCGAGTTTCCAGTTTTTCTCTTCTTCGTTGTATTTGAGGGCCATTTCGGCCACAAAAGGCCATCCGGCTTTGGAGCGGAAGCCGTCCAGTGGGCCGATCTTTTTGTCGCGCATGAACTGTTCGACTTCGGCAGGCTCAAAGGTGCGGCCTGCAGGCGTCTTGCCAAACGAGAAACCGCAGCCTTCGCTGGCACCATCGGCGCCTGTGCAGGTGTACCGGCGGTAGTTTTCTTTCACCACGCCACCACAGGTGGGGCAGGGCGTGGTGACGGTGGCGTAGTCACCGGGCACGGTGTCGCGGTCGTACTCTTTGGCTTTCTTGACGATGTGTTCGGTCATGGCCGCAATCTGGGCCATGAAGGTGGCACGGCTCAGTTTGCCTTGCTCCATTTGGGCCAGCTTGTACTCCCACTCACCCGTCAACTCGGGCTTGGACAGTTCTTCCACCTGCAGGCCGCGCAGCAGCGTCATCAGCTGGAAGGCCTTGGCCGTCGGGATCATCTCGCGGCCTTCCCGCAGCATGTATTTTTCGTTGATCAGGCCTTCGATGATGGAGGCTCGTGTAGCGGGTGTGCCCAGACCTTTTTCCTGCATGGCTTCGCGCAGCTCGTCGTCGTCGACCATCTTGCCCGCGCCTTCCATGGCACCCAGCAGCGTGGCTTCTGAATAGCGGGCAGGCGGACGGGTCTTCAGGCCCTTGGCCTCGACCGAGTCCACACCGACTTGTTCACCTGGTTGCACCGGCACCAGGTTCTGGCCCTTGTCGCCGTCCTTGGCGTCTTCCACTTCTTCTGCGGCTTCTTTGCCGTAAATGGCCAGCCAGCCGGGTTTGACCAGCACCTTGCCCACGGTTTTGAAGCTGTGGCCTGCAGTCACGCTGATGCGGGTGGTGACCTGGTATTCGGCGCTGGGGAAGAACACCGCCATGAAGCGGCGCACCACCAGGTCATAAAGCTTTTGCTCGGCATCAGACAAACCGCTGGGCGCTTGCAGCGTGGGGATGATGGCGAAGTGGTCCGACACCTTTTTGTTGTCGAACACGCGCGGGATCTTACGCACGTAGTTGTTGTTGAGTGCGGTGAGGGCGTGCGGGGCCAGGTGGCGCATGCCGCTGTCAGCCAACATCTCAAAGGTTTCTTTGGCCACGGGCACATAGTCTTCGGGCAGGTGTCGCGAGTCGGTACGCGGGTAGGTCAGCGCCTTGTGGCGTTCGTACAGGCTTTGGGCCAGGGCCAGCGTGGTCTTGGCCGAAAAGCCGAACTTGCCGTTGGCCTCGCGCTGCAGACTGGTCAGGTCAAACAGGCCGGGGCTGGCTTGCGTGGTGGGCGTGGATTCTTCGGTCACGCTGGCGGTTTTGCCGCGCACCGCATCCACAATGGCTTGTGCCTCAACAGTGGTCCATTTGCGGTCGGCTTTCTTTTCAGCGTCTTCTTCTTTTTTCCACTTGGGGTCGAACCACTTGCCGGGGTAGGTGCCAGCAGCTGCGGCGAACTCGGCATGGATTTCCCAATAGTCGCGGCTCACGAACTTGCGGATTTGCTCTTCGCGCTCGACCACCACGGCCAATGTCGGGGTTTGCACCCGACCCACGGTGGTCAAGAAAAAGCCGCCATCGCGCGAGTTGAACGCGGTCATGGCCCGCGTGCCGTTGATGCCCACCAGCCAATCGGCCTCCGAGCGGCTGCGGGCGGCGTCGGCCAGGCCCTGCATCTGGGTGTTGGTGCGCAGGTTGTCAAAACCGTCGCGGATGGCCTGGGGCGTCATGGACTGCAGCCAAAGGCGCTGCACGGGCTTGTCCAGCGTTTTAACGCCCCCGGCGTACTGCTCGATCAAGCGGAAGATCAATTCCCCCTCGCGGCCCGCGTCACAGGCGTTGATGAGGGCGTTCACGTCCTTGCGCTTGGCCTGCTTGACCACCGCGTTCAGGCGGGTCTTGGTTTTGTCGACGGGCTTCAAGTCAAAGTGCGGCGGGATCACCGGCAAATTGGCAAAGCTCCACTTGCCGCGTTTCACGTCGTACTGCTCGGGGGCCTGGATCTCCACCAAATGGCCCACCGCGCTGGTCACGACGTATTTGTCGTTCTCGAAATGGTCATCGTGTTTCTCGAACTTGCCCGAGGTCGGGGTCAAGGCTTTGACGATGTCTTGAGCCACTGAAGGCTTCTCTGCAATTACCAAGGTTTTCATGTCATTACAATCCGTTGTCTCGCGTGTGTGCACGCGCCCGGGCACGCGCTCACGCGCACGCCCACATGAATTCACCATAACAAATTTTTTACGCCGTGGCCAAAACATCTGTTTCCCCCTCCAGCCGCTCCACCGACAAACCTGCTGCGGTTGCTTCCGGTAAACGCATCCAGGTTCGCCGCTCCGGCGTCCATGGCAAAGGCGTTTTTGCGCTGCAAGACCTGGCCGAAGGCGAGACCCTCATCGAGTACGTGGGCGAAATCATCAGCTGGGACGAGGCGCAAGACCGCCACCCGCACGACCCCAATGACCCCAATCACACCTTCTACTTTCATGTGAACGAAGACCGGGTGATCGATGCGCTGCACGGCGGCAACTCGTCGCGCTGGATCAACCACAGCTGCGCACCCAACTGCGAAGCCGACGAAGACAACGACCGCATCTTCATTAAGGCGATCCGCAACATCAAGGCGGGCGAAGAGCTGAACTACGACTACGGGCTCATCATCGACGAGCCCTACACCAAGAAGCTCAAGGCCGAATACCCCTGCTGGTGCGGCAGCGCCCAATGCCGGGGCACGCTGCTCTCGCCCAAAGAGCGCAAGGACACCCCCAAAACGCCAAGTCAGAAAAAGGGCAAGGCCAAAACCAAAGACAAAGAGAAAGCCAAAGACAAAGCTCAAACCAAGGCCAAGGGCAAGAACAAGTCCGAAGCCAAGGCCAAAGACAAAAAGAAGTCTTCCAAGGCGGCCAAACCCGCCAAGGCCGACAAGACCCCTGGCCAGAAAAAATAAGCGCTGCAGCTGCCTGCAAAGGCCTTGTTGGCCCCTCGCTGGCTTTCGGTGCGCATGACCGCCCTCACCACGATGCCCCATGATCCTGCCCACCGCTTGGCCCGCTGAAACGGTTTGGGAGCAGGTTTACCCCCTGTTGCCCGACTTCACCGTCGAGGTGTTGCCCGAGATCGACTCGAGCAACAGCGAACTCATGCGCCGGACCCGCGCTGGCCAGCACGAGCCGACCTTGTTGGTGGCCGAACGCCAAACCGCTGGGCGTGGCCGCATGGGCCGGGTCTGGCAAAGCCAGCCGGGCGACTCATTGACCTTTTCGCTCAGCCTGCCGCTGTCGCCCCAAGACTGGTCTGGCTTGTCCTTGGCCGTGGGCCTGAGCCTGGCCGAAAGCCTGCACCCCGATGTGGGCCTGAAGTGGCCCAACGATTTGTGGTTTCAAGACCGCAAGCTCGGCGGCATCCTGGTCGAGGCCGCCAGCATGGGCGGCCGCAGTCAGGTGGTGGTGGGCGTGGGCCTGAACATTCGGCTGCACGACGCACAGGGGCTGAACACACCGCCAGCGGCCCTCACCGAGTTGTTGCCCGAGCTGACCGCGCCTGCTTGCTTGGCGCGGGTGGCGTTGCCCCTGATCCAGACCCTGCTGGCTTTTGAAGCCAGCGGTTTTGCCCCTTTGCAAAGTCGTTTTGACGCCCGCGATGTGCTCAAGGGCCGACGTGTGCATGCCAGCGATGGGCAGCAAGGCGTGGCGTTGGGGGTGGGCCCTGGGGGTGCGTTACGATGGCAAACCGAACTTGGCGAGCAGGACATCCACAGCGCCGAGATCAGCGTACGACCCTTGACCTGACGGGACACTGCAAGATGTTGAAATTTTGGCTGGTGCTTTTGCTGGTGCTCAATGCCGCTGTGTTGGCGTGGCAATGGGATGCGTTTGCGCGCTGGGGGCATGGCCCCTACCCACAACGCGAACCCGATCGGCTGCAGCAACAAGTGCGTCCCGAAGCCCTGAAGTTCGAGGTCATGCCGCCTGCCTCGGCGACACCCCCTCCACCTGCCCTGCCAGAAGCCAATGCCTTGGCCCCAACCGCCGATGCCAGCGCCCCTGAGATCGCCAGCCCAGCGCCCGCGTTGCCCGTATCCGCCCCGTCGGCTCCGCAGGCGGCGCCCCGATGACCTTTTATTCCCGGAGATGAAACCATGACTTTGAAGCTTTACTTTGCCCCAGGCGCCTGTTCATTTGTACCCCATGTGTTGCTGGAGATGAGTGGTGCCGAGTTCGAGCCCAGCATGGTCAAGCTGCACAAGGGTGAACAAAACAGCGCCGAATACCAAGCCATCAACCCGCGCGCTCAAGTGCCCGTGTTGGTGAATACCGGTCAGCCGATCACGCAAATTCTGGCCATCGTGCTGCACCTTGATCAAATTTTCCCTCAGATGGGCTTTTTACCCACTGACCCCATGGCCCGCGCCCAGGCGCTTTCTACCCTGGCCTGGATGAACAACACGGTGCACCCGACCTTCACGCACATCTTCATGCCGCAAAAATTCTCGGACCAGCCTGAGGTCCAGGCCGCCCTCAAGCCTTACAACACGCAGCTCTTTCGCAGCATGCTGGGTGAGCTGCAAGGCTTGGTTCAAACTGCCGCCGGCAAAGGCCAGTCCTGGCTGAGTGGTGAGCGTTTGGGCCCACTCGACGCCTACAGCCTCACGCTCACCCGCTGGGGCACCCTCGCGGGCATCGCACCCGAGGCGCATCCTGCCCTGTGGGACTTTGTTCAAAGGGTTGCTGCAGAGCCTGCTGTGGCCCGCGTGATGGCGCGTGAGC
>Ga0209550_10001118_pt1 | contig 25849 bp, 6 predicted proteins | sample LauGreSuBDMM15SN_2_FD_187567 | JGI IMG/M metagenome (GOLD analysis project Ga0209550, IMG submission 187567) | Freshwater lake microbial communities from Lake Michigan, USA - Su13.BD.MM15.SN (SPAdes) (version 5) | ecosystem: Environmental > Aquatic > Freshwater > Lake | place: Lake Michigan, USA... | reverse complement strand
CGCTGCGGCAGCGGCTGCCGCAGCGTTGGCACGCTCGGCCAGATGGTCCCGTTCAGACCCCAGGCGCTGCAGGCCGCCGTTTAGCAGGCCGTTGAAATACCGATCCTCACCCGCGACGGGATGAGCCACGATCTGACTGGTTGAAGACCGGGAGGCCGCAGCCGATGAGAGGCGCCGACAGCTACAGCGAGAGCCTGTTCAGCACGATCCGCCTGGAGGACTTCGTGCCGGCGAACCACCCGCTGCGCCCGATCCGCATCTGGATGAACGACACGCTGGCGAAGATGGACGAGAAGTTCTCGGCCATGTACGAGGCTGACATCCGCGGCGGTCGCCCTAGCATCGCCCCTGAGAAGCTGATGCGCGCGATGCTGCTGCAGGTGCTGTTCAGCATCCGCAGCGAGCGGCAGTTGGTCGAGCAGATCAACTACAACCTGCTGTTCCGCTGGTTCGTGGGCCTGTCCATCGACGAAGCGGTGTGGAACCACTCGGTGTTCAGCAAGAACCGCGACCGGCTGATCAAGCACGAGGCGGTGACCGAGCTCTTCAACGCCACGGTGAACATGGCCGAGCAGCGCGGGCTGCTCTCGGGCGAGCACTTCAGCGTAGACGGCACGCTGATCAAGGCCTGGGCCAGCCACAAGAGCATGAGGCGCAAGGACGGGTCCGACGAGGACAGGCCGCCCGATGACTGGCGTGGCGAGCCTCGCAGCAACGAGACGCATGAGTCGCGCACGGACGACGAATCGCGGCTGTACCGCAAGAGCAATGCGGCACCGGCTCTGCCGAGCTACCTGGGCCACGTGCTCAGCGACAACCGGCACGGCCTGGTGGTCAACGTGCGCGCCAGCCAGGCCAACGGTGTGGCCGAGCGCGAGGTGGCCGCGCAGATGCTGGCCGACGTGGCCAGCAGGACGCAGCGCAAGACGGTGGCCGCCGACAAGGCCCGGAAGGCATAGGGAGTCGACTGAACCCTCTGGCGCTCCAAGACCGCATAGGGAGCCTCTGTGCCAGCAACTGAGCTACCACCCGCCGGTGTTGGCCTCACTTGGACCTCAATCCAACGTGCTGAACCCGGAAATAAACTGGGGCTCCAAGACAGCGAGGACGAAAAAACCCCGCCTTGGACCGGAAGGGACAGCTTGATGGCTTCGCCGACCGTGTTGCCACCGGTGGCAGCGTCTTTAAGGAGAAACTGAAAATCGTAGTCGCCGCTCGCCAATGAGCCACTGTCTGTCAGGCGACCTTGGTAGAAAATCGACTCGGCCGTCGCATCGATCACAACAGTCGGTTTCGGTGTAGAATCTCCGGTCTGCGGCGCAGCCCCCTGAGCGACCGGCAAGTAAAGCGCCAAAACCCAAATCGTCAACACGATCCGAGAGAGACTTACCAAGTCCTTCGAACCAAAACGACGTTTATTCCTTTCACCGTTGCCCATCGCTTGCCAATGCTTCCTTAGCATCTAAATTTTTTCAAATAAATTGTCCTTTTTTTTTTCCAATGAACAGATTGCCTGCTTTTTTACACAATTTTGGCAAGCACACCAAAATTCACTTATGGCAAGTACACCAAAATTTACTAATCACCTCATCAATAACCGAAAGAAACTTGAAAAGGTCGATTGTGCTGGCAGCATCAAATCCACCGGGGTGTTGACACCTTGCGTGAGAACTTCGGACAACGCTGGAACCGGCACCCAAGTTCCCCCGAGTTCCGTCAACTGCTCCACCTGATAGCGAGCACCACCGGCGCCGGAAATACGCAAACTCCAGGAGCCGTCTGAGCGCGGGGACAGGCTGAGGCTCGGCCCCGGCGTCCCGGTGATGGCATCGCGGACGATGACATCGAACTCCAGAGGCACCGTTACGTAGCCGTCGCCGACTGTGATCCGGACGCGGTTGGTACTGGGGCCTTGGACCTCGGTGGGCCGCCAACTCACTAGGCCGTTGGTGCCCAAGGTCAGTCCCCACGGAGCGTTGACGAGTCGGTAGGTCAGTGGTTGAGCCGGCAAATCCGAATCAGTGGCCGAAACGGTAAAGGACAAGAGAGACCCTTCGTTGACCCGGCGTGTCCCAACGACGGTGGTCCACACCGGAGCCTGATTGGCTTCGCGCACCACGATGTCGAATTCCAAGGGCACAGCAGCGGTCGCATCGGAAACGCTGACTCGCACCCGGTTGGTGCTGGGCCCTTGGGCCTCGGTCGGGGTCCACGTCAACACTCCATTGGTACTGACCACCAACCCCGTGGGACCGGAGTCCAGGCGGTAACCCAGACGCTGGGCCGGTAGGTCGGGGTCTGTGGCCTGAAGATTAAAGGTTAGGGTCAACCCCTCGGTCACTCTCCGCGTCACCGCCGTGGTCACCCAAACCGGCGGCAGGTTTTGTTCGCGCACCAAAATGTCAAAGGACTGCTCGGTCGAAGCCACCCCGTCCTGGGCGCTGACTCGGACCCGATTCGTGCTGGGCCCCTGCGATTCGGTCGGACGCCAAGTGAGGAATCCATTGGTGCCCACGGTCAAACCGGCAGGCCCGTCCACCAACCGATAGGTGAGCGACTGGGCCGGAATATCAGGGTCTGTGGCCTTGAGTGTGAACGCTAGCGTTCCGCCCTCGGTCATCCGACGGGTGCCGATATCCGGCCAGATGGGCGGCACATTCGCTTCCCGAACGATGACCGTAAACTGGTGCGGCACCTGAACGAATCCATCGCTGACACTCACCTCGACGCGATTAGTGCTCGGACCCTGAGATTCGGTGGGTCTCCAACTGACCTGACCTGCTGAGGTCACAGTGAGCCCCTCCGGCCCATTTACCCGTTGGTAAGTTAACGGCTGCGGAGGCCTATTGGTATCCACCGCCTTGAGATTGAAGCTCATGAGCAATCCCTCGGTGACGCGACGAAGTCCGACATCCGTCCACACGGGCGGGAAATTCAACTCCTTGCCTACAACAATCTCTAATTGGTTAGTCACCGAGACAATCCCGTCAGAAAGGACAAACAAAACGGGATGGGTGCCCGAGCTGCTGCTCAATGGCGGAACCCACGATACGACACCATCACCGTTGAGGGTTAATCCGGCCGGACCGGAAATCTGTTGGAAGACCAATCGCTGGGAAGGCACGTCGGAATCCAGCACCTTAAGAAACCAAACGAATCGCTCCAACTCACGAACCAGGATCCTTGGGGATTCGGCCAATGCCGGAGGCTGATTGTCTTCAAGGACGCGAATCTGAAAATCCACGCCTGCCGCGGAATCGCCATCGCTCACCACTACGGCCACCGTCCAATTGGTGCCGCCACTCCGCTCGTCGGGCATCCACTTCACTTCGCCGGATCGACTCAAGGTCAAACCCGGAGGGCCAACTACCAGACTCCAAACCAGATTTGTGGCAGACCCGCTGCCCGGTAGTGCCTGGAGGCGGAAGGAATTGGTCACATTTTCAAGCCAACTGAGAACAGGAATAGGTCCAATGACCGGCGGACGTATCGCTGGCTTGAGCAGGACGCTCGCGGAGAGAGAGCCCACCGCCGTCCCATCCGTCCACTCGATACGGAATGTGTAAAATCCTAGGGCAGCATTGGTGGAGGGCTTCCAGCGCAGCAGACCGCTCGGACTTACCGTCATGCCCGGGGGTGCGTTGACCAATCGGCAGTTGAGAGGCTGAGCCGGCCTATCCGCATCTTGTGCCTTCAACACCACTTCCAGAAGCACTCCCTGCGCCACGGACAGTTGTGGAACCGGATCCGGCACGGGTGCCTGATTGACCTCCATCACCCGCAGTTCCCACTGGTTGGTAATCGACACCACGCCATCGGAAACGGCGACAACCAATCGATTGCTGCTGGGCCCCTGAGCTTCCTGAGGCTGCCAAACGACGACCCCATCGGAGGAAAGTGTCAATCCCTCAGGCCCCGAGAGCAGCCTCATCACCGTGGTCTGCTTGGGGAGATCGGTGTCCAGCACCACCACCTTCAGCACGACCGGGCTCAACTCAGGCACCAAAACCACTCCTTCTAGCGTCACGAGCGGCGGGGAGTTGGATTCCAAAACGACCAGTTCCACGGTATTGGTGACCTCGATGGATCCGTCACTGAAGGCCAGGGTTACCGAATAGTTGGCGGGACCCTGGGCTTCGGTGGGAGTCCAGCTCAAGACCCCGTTGGTTCGGACCACCAGCCCCTCCGGACCGCTCAGGCGTCGGAATCTCAGTGACTGAGCCGGCAAATCCGAGTCGGTTACCGGTAGGCTCCAATTGAGGGGTTCTAGTTCAGTGATGGTTCGGCGAACCTCCCCGGTCCATACCGGCGCCGCATTGTCCTCGAGCACTCGCAATTGGAAGGTTTCCGCACTACTCAAGGCCCCATTGGCCACCACCACCGTCACGCGCCAAGTGGTCCCTCCCAGGTTTTCGTCGGGCTTCCATTCCATCAGACCGGAAGGACTCAGGATTAATCCCGGCGGGCCCTGCACTAAAGTCCACTGAAGATTGGGGCCCTGGGAACCCGGATCCACAGCAATAAGTTGGCGACGCTGGAGAAGGTTTTCGGTCCATTGCAAATCTCCGACCGGTGTGATGATTGGCGGAAGCTTCAGTGCCTTGACCACCACCACGGAAGAAACTTCGGCTGCGTCCCGCCCATCGCTCACCCGCAGGCGAAAGTCGTAGCGCCCGGCGGCTTGATTGGTCGGCGGCTTCCACAGCAACAAACCATTGGTCTGAATCGTCATTCCTGCGGGAGCCTGCACCAATCGGTACTCTAAGAGTTGCTTGGGCAAATCAATGTCGCGGGCTCGGACCAAAGCCTGCAATTCGAAGCCGGCAACGACCGTTAACTCGGGGATCGGATCAATCAGCGGAATTTCGTTCAATTCAGAGGCAATGGCGAACAATCGGTTGGTCGCCCAGACAACGCCGTCGTTCATGGCGATCCAGACAGCGTTGGTGGTGGGAGCTTGGCTTTCACCGGGACGCCAGATAACCAAACCCTCCGCCGTCATGCTCATTCCGATGGGACCCTCCACTAACCGGAATTTCAGGGATTGTTGCGGCACATCCGGATCAAGACCCCGGACGATTGCACGCATCTCGTAGCCTTCAATCACTCGTAGTTCCGAGGTCGGATCCACCTGAGGGGGCTCGTTAACCTCCCTCACCCATACCCCAAATCGATTGGTAGACGACACCACACCGTCGCTCACCCACCAGGAAACCAAAAAATCGCCGGGACCTTGAACTTCCGACGGCGTCCACTTTAGAAGTCCTTCGGAACTGATGCTCATTCCAGCAGGTCCACTGGAAAGCCCGTAGTTCAAGGATTGGACAGGAATATCCACATCGCTAGCTCGCAGGGCCTTCGTCCAGGCCACTTTTTCATCAATGGTCTGGTCCAGTACTACGACCGGAACCGGGAACTCATTGACCTCACGAACCTGGACGGTGAATTGATTGGTCACGGTCGCCTCCCCATCGCTGACAGCCACTTGCAGCAGATGGCTCCCCGGCCCCTGCTCTTCGGAGGGTACCCAGTACAGGAGGCCACCGGTACTAACGGAGAGACCTGAGGGGCCACTTACTTGCCGAAAGATCAACGGTTGGGCGGGGAGATCCACGTCCGAGGCCGACAACTGCAGTTGCAAAGGAGTTCCCTCCCGCACTACCGCGTCAGGGATACTGGCCAACACAGGCCGCAAATTCGCTTCTAGCACTGTGAATTTGAGAGACACCCGCGATTCAGGTCCACCGACCAAATCTTGGGAGATGACGTCGACCGAAAATGTGCCCGGACCCTGAATTTCTTCAGGAGTCCAAAATAGCCAGCCATCCGAACGCATTTGGAGTCCGGAAGGCGCGCCATCGAGCCGGAGCAGCAACGGTCGCCCCGGATAATCGACCGAACGGGCCTCGACCAATCCCGACCAAAGCACACCTTCGATGAGTGGTTTCAGGGCCGGAGCCGTCAACCGGGGGGCGTCGACCACCGGAATGACTTCCAAATTGAAAGCCCAAGCAATTTGCCCGTTCGCTGCATCGGCTCGAAGCTGAAACCAGCCACTGCCATTGCGATCCGATCTCGGTCGAATCCAGAGGGTGTTACCAAGGATTTCCGCATCCACGACTCGGGAGTCCAGGGGTTGTTGCAAAGACCAACTCACCGGACCCACCGCACCGCTGAGGAGCGGAGCCAAATCCAAGGCCAGAGGGGCGGCATCCTCGAGGAGGCTCACCTGGGACAATCCGGTCACCGAATCGGTCGTCGCCCACGAGGCCGGCAAACTCGCCGCAATCCGGGGGCCCGACCCAGCGATAAACTCCAGAGGCAAAACAACTCGGTTAGAATCTCCAACCTGATCAAAAAGGTTCAACCGGATTTGCCCCTTACCCACGGGTGATGACGCGAGATTCCAACGCAGTTCCAGTCCTGCCAACCCGGCAAAATCGGTCCGACGCCCAGAACGGTAGGCCACCACAGGCAAACTTATCGGCACGCCAGCAGTCGGAACCCATTCCGCTGTTGTTTTAGACAAGTCAAAGGTATCGGTGAAGGCTTCGCTCAATCCGGGGTAGACCCCAGGCAGCAGGAAGGTTTGTCCCGAGGCTGGGGATGGAACTTTCCACCCTCCAGACCACACCACGGCCGGAGGCAGGTTTTCGGCCACGACCCGCAGGCTCACCAAGATCGGATCAGAGGCCGACTGATTGGGGGGATTGCTGAGACCGTCGTCATTGGCCCTCACTGTGAGGGTGAGTTGACCCGACCAGTAGGGACTCAACGTCATCGAAAGTTTCCCCTCTGAATCAATGCTGGGAAGCTGACGGAAAGCCTCTTCCCGATCGACATCAACACTCACCGTAACCCGTTGGCCGGCGGCTACTTCGTCAGCGGGCCCAACGGAAACTGATCGAACAAATCCCGTCACTGAACGAACTCCGGTGTCGGAGGACGCGCCCACCATGATCAGATTGGTTGAAGACAAGGTTACCTGCGGCGGATCATTCACCGCCTGGACGACGATACGGAACGAGTTAGTAGCACTGCGGTTCCAACCTCCATTGGCCGTTCCCCCGATGTCCAACGCATAGAAAGTCACTCGAGACTCGCCCCAGGCTTGCGGATTGGGCGTAAAGCGCAATTCACCCGCGGGACTAATCCGCGGAAGTTGACTGAAGAGATTCGGATTCTCGACGGTCACCTCGAAACTCAGCGTCTGACGGGTCACCTCATTGGTCGGACCTACCTGAATGGCGGTCAGAAAATCAGTAATGGTCGTCTTGCTGGTCGCTGCATCCTCGTCGACGGACACCACTGTTCCTTCAGGCACCGCCGTGAAGGACGGAGGGTCGTTGACCGGAGTGATTTGTACCGTGAAAACCGCCGTGCTCACCTGTGCACCCCCTTTGCCCTCCGAACCCATATCGCTGACCGTGAGGCGGATGTTTTGAGCGCCGTAAAAATTAGTCGCCGGCCTGAAGGTTAATTCATCCAAGGCTTGATTGAGAAGATCCAGAGAGCCCCACCACCGCAGAACACCCTCTGATCCACCCACCCGCAGCAAACCCTCAGGCAAAGGGCGATCCAACCAAACTGCTTCTGACTCCAACTCCAGAGTCACATCCATGGGTTGATCTCCGGCATCGACATCGCTCAGGCGCATCCCCTTGGATGAAACGATCAAAGACTCTTCGATGGCGCCGGAGGAAGAAGTTGGAAGGGTCCACACGGGCGCGTCATTCACCGCCTCGACCCGCAGAAGAAACCGGTCGATCGGACTCCGATCAATGCCGCCACTGGCAGTACCCCCGTTGTCGATAGCCTGAACCTGAACCCAGGTTTCTCCCGAGGCATTCGGGGCTACCGTAAACTGGAGTCGACCACTCGCCGGATCGATGCGGGGTTGGACGGAGAAGAGGGACGGATTGTCGGCAACGACTTCCAGCAGGACCAATTGACGGGCCACTTCATTGGTAGGCCCCACCCGTATATCTTTCAGAAAACCGGGGAAGTCTGTGGCGGCGGCCGGAGCATCTTCATCGACCGTCACCACCATGCCTGCCAACGATTGGAAGCCGGGAGCGTCGTTAATACCGATCACGTCGACCGCCAAATCCCGGATACCCGTTTGCGGACCACCCGGCCCTGAGGATCCCAGATCATTGGCTCGTACCTGGATAATCTGGGCTCCGAAGAAATCGGCCGCGGGGCGAACTGCGAGTTGTGCAAGGGCCACATTCATTGGGCCAAGGGTCCCTCGAAGCCGCTGAAGGCTAGGGCTCGGCGAAGCCAGTCGTTGAACCCCGACCGGCAGTGGTCGGTCCAACCACTGGGCCCCGGAGGCGGCTTCCAATTCTACCTCCAAGGGTGCTTGACCCAAATCCGGATCAGAAATCTGAACACCCTCGACAAGGATAATTTCGGAGTCCTCCAAAGCGCCTATCACTCCGGTGACAGCAGTGATGCGGGGCATGTCATTAACCGGGAGCACCGTCACATCGAACTGGCCCCGAGTCGTCTGAACATCATCCGAAAGAGCCATACGGATCACGGCGGCCCCAGAAGCCTCGGCGGCCGGTCGCAAGGTCAGAACCACATCGTTGCCCTGGCGCACAGCGGAGCGATTGTCCACCGGGAACAACTCTGCAGGCTCAACCGTGACCGACAGAATCAGTCGGTCGACCGGCAACTCAGGATCCCAAGCACGCACGCGTAGGGTCAAAGTCTCGTCTTCGGCGACTGACTGCGCGGGCACGATGGATAATTCGGGCGGCAAATTGGCCGCAATGGTGCTGCTGGTGGCGGGCGGCCGCGCCTGACCATCAAAAACTGCCAGACACGCCAGCGTGTAGGCCCCCCGAGCGGTGACCGGAGGCCGAATCTCTACAGACACTGTCCGCTCCTTGTCATCAGTGAACAACCCCCAGACGACACGCCGTTGGACGTCGTCCCAGCGCCCCGTCCCGGTGATGGTGCCCACCGACCATCCTTCCGGAATGGATTGAGTGAGAAGGTATATGGCCACCCCAGATTCCGGAATCAGACGAAGCGTGACCGTGAACGGAACTCCCGGAAGAAAATAGGTAGGCAGACTCTGCTCGACCTTCCCCGACTTCGGGGGCTTAGGGGGCAGCGAAACTCCACCAGAAATAGTCCCGTCGCCCAGGCTTGATCGAATTTTGCCAGAGAACTCCAGATTCCCGGTGGTCTGGCTCGAAGGAAGGAGTCGGTAGGAAAAGCTACGCGGGCTATCATCGAGGAAGGGGCCCCAGACAATACGCGTCCCCGAGACGGCACCGCCACCGGCCACCGAATCGACGGAACACCCCACCGGAATTTGCTCCTCCACCAAGAACAAGGCGGAACCAGCCAAGGGCTCGCTGGCCAACTGCACCGTAAAGGCCAAACCTGGCGAGTACTCAGCGGGCAATGTGCGGCTCGCCTTGGGTTGGGCTAATTCCAACGGCAGAATTTCCGTCGTGCCCGAAGTGATCACCGCATTGGAATCAAACCGAGCCACCCCAGAAAAAGAGGCCGTACCGGAGGATCCCTCGGGAACGATCACCGAGTAATTGAACTCCCGCGGCGTGTTACCAGCCAAAATACCCCAAACCAATTGGCTTCCGCTCATGCGCCCCTCGGAGTCCACCTTCGAAAGAGTCCAACCGGGGGGGAGTGTTTCCTCCACCACATACAGACCCACCGATTCTGGAGGAGTGACATTGAGTCGAACATTGAGGGTTTGTCCGGCTGTGTAGCGCGCGGATCCAAAAGAGCGGATCACAGAACCCTGGGACTTTGCCAGAACCTGTAATTGGGAAGCCCCCTGAGTGGGAACAACATCCTCGCCCAACGTGGACTGACCGCTCCAAGTTCCTGGCGCAGGCAGAGACGGGGCCCGAAGCCGGTAGGTGATGTCCCGAGCTTGGTCATCAACCCAGGGGCCCCAGCGCAATTGGCGGGCCGACAGCGCAAGGCCGCCCTGAGTGAGATCGATCAGGGTCCAACCCTCGGGAAGAGTTTCCTCAATCACCTGAAACTGAAGACCACTACGAGGCCGGACCTCCAGTCGGACACTCGCTGTTCCGCCCGCCTCGACCGGGACTGGAAGGAACCGAGTCACGCTCCCAGGATTGGGCCGAGTCACCACCAATTGGGTGGGGCCGGCGGCCGGAACCGAAACTCCATCCTCTTCCAACCAGCCCTGCCAGCCTAGGAAGGTTTGGGCCGCAGGCAGCCGGATTCGGTAGGTCAGCGGACGCGAACGCCCGTCGAAGAACAACCCCCAACGAAGCTGCCGCTGCGTGCTGGAGTAATTGGCAGCCGGTTCGGAGCTAATGTACTCAACCCCCTCTGGCAGAACTTCACGAACACCGAAGGCTGAGGCCGAAACCAGAGGCTCAGCCTGGAGCACCACCTCGATAATCTGCCCTTCAATGGCCTCGGCTGGAAATTGACGAGTCACGATTCCGACGGCTTCGGATCTAATGGCTCCTGCCAAGAACAGCGCCAACACCATCACCCACCGGAGGTTTAGGAATCTCCGGCAAGATCGGGTGGGCAAAGGCCATGGATGCAGGAGTCGCATACAACGCATCGTCAGGGGCGAGGCATGGGCGAAGGTGGACGCGGAGTCGTTACGGGTACAACGGGCGCCTTTAACCGAGCTAGAACCGCTAGGTTGGTCTGCACCGGAACCCGACGATTCAACTCTTGGGCGAGCGCTCGTTTGAGCTCTTCGTCCCGCTGCTTGCCCATCTCCGTTCGGATCTGCGGAGCCACCTCATCCAGGGGGCGCATCTGGACCAGGCGGTGGCCCAGGTGCATCAACAACACCATGCGAGTCGGTGATTCCAACACCGCAGAAAGTCGGTTGGTTGGATTTAGGAGAATAGCCTCCTCGGCGACAGACTCTCCCATTCGTCCGACTAATTGTTCCCGCAGCAACCACCCCAATTCTCCACGAAGGTAGCGTGTGGCAGTATCATCAGAATGGTTGGAACATAGGATGGCGAAGACTGCTTTCGGATCGCCTCCGGCTAGAATCTCGCGACGGTAGCCCTCCAGACGCTCACGCACTGCCGCCCGTCGGGATGGCTCCGCCTTCGGCGACACGGAGGCCACTAACCAGGCGATATTCCACGCCGGTGGCCGTTGCCAACGCTGTGGCTGCGAACGGTAAACCGCCTCGATCTCCATCGGCTCGATGGGTGCATCCGAGGACGGTTTGGACAAACTTTTGGACAAACTTTCCCGAACCTTTCCGGCGACCAACCGTCGGATGGCTTTCTGGAGCTCCGGATCTTCCAACAACCCCATTTGTTCAGCAGCCAAATAGGCCTGCCAGTCGCCGACAAAGGCGGCAAGCACATCACCGGCCGGGACGGGTCGCTCCTGCTGGGACTGACGTTGATTCCAGTCGGCCTCAAAGATGGCCGTAGCCACCTTTTGGGTTCCGACTTGGACAACCCATTCCGGAGCGGGTGCCGACTCGTCCGCTTTGCGACAGCCCAGGAGCATCGAGCCGATGAGCATCACCAACGCACCCCAGACCGAAAACCCACGCCATTGAATCCGCCATGGAACAGTCATTGGAATCCTTCGTTTATTCAGGGTCTTGAGACCGTGAGGATGCGGTTGACGGAAGGAACTGACTCCTCCTGTTCCACCCCATCGGGCCAGCGAACTTTCACCGATTTGGGTTTCGCGCTTCTGAGGCCAAAGTGGGCCAACGGAGGAGGTTGGGTTCGAAATCCTTGCTGGTCCACTAGCCATTCACGCCGCACGGAACCGTCGGGGAAACTCAACGTTACTTCACAGCCCCAAGGCGACACCCCGGCCTTGGGAGGAACCCTGACAGCCAACCAATCGCCACCGGGATGCTCATTGTGAAATACTCGCAGTACCGTTTGCGGCGTGGGATATTCTTCCTGGGTCACCACTAAAAGATCCTGACGGCCATCGCCATCGTAGTCCCAAGCCACCACGTTGCGGCAGTCCTCGGGCAACGCAATGCCTCCCAGCCACCCCAATTCCTGCCAGTCCGTTCCCACCGGCACGAGCCATTGATTGCGGTGATGCCCCCCCTCGGAGGAGCCACTTTCCATTTTGATCTGAGAGCGCCGCTGCCAATATTCCGCACGCGCTGCGTCGGGCTCGCCTCCTCCTTGATACACTTCGCTCGACCAATGCTCGGCCTGATAATCCCAGGCCGACTCGTTGCTAATGAAGCCGTTGACTACGTAGAACTCACCCAACCCATCGTTATTGGAATCCAACCAGGCGGCCCCCCAAGCCCAACCGGTCTCGGCCACCTGGCGCTCCCATGGAGCCACTTCCCAACGTCCCTCGCCCCGATTGAGCCAAACCCGGTTGCCATGAGTCATTTCACGTCGACCCTCCCGCACCTTTGGGAATCCGGGATGATGGACACCAGCCGCATCCATACGAGTGACCGGTGCAGAGTTCATCCCGATCATCATAAAGTCCGGACGTCCGTCCCGATCAAAATCGCCAACGACATGCCCCATCCCAAAACCGCGAGTCTCTCCCAGGGCTTTTGGGGTCTCTAGGCGGAAAGTCCCGGAACCCGTGCCACGGAAGAAATCGACACCCCTCCAATCGGACACCTGCAAAAACTCCGGATGGCGATCTCCGTCGGTGTCCAGAAAGACCGCGGAAAAGACGAACCGATCGCGGACTTGATCCAAACCGCTGGTGGACAAACACTCTTCGAATCGACCATTACCCAGGTTGCGCCACAGCGAGGAGGGTAGTCCATTGGTGGCCCCATCAAAGGGATTCGGCATGCGTCCCGATTCGAAGGCGGCCTCGTACTGTCCCACCCAGATATCCAAATCACCATCGCCATCCAAATCCACCGTGGCCATGACCATCGGGTCCTTGAGAGCGGCCGCCGGGGTCAGGACGGGTGGTAACTCCACCCCACCGGTACCGTTGCCTCGGAACAGTTGCAATTGACGTCCTCCGGGGGCCAACAAATCAAGATGACCATCCCGGTCGAAATCAACGACGGAGGCCGCCTGAAACTGGACATCATCAAAAGGAATAATGTGGTTGGTGGACCATCCACTGGCCGAGTCCCAACGGAACCAGCGGTTTGCGCCGGCCAAAATCAGGTCCTCACGCCCATCCCCATCCCAATCCGCTACGATCAGCGGATCCACCATGCCGCCGCCTCGAGAGGCTGGCTTGAGCGCGGCGGACCAGCGCTCGACAAACCGAGGGGTTCCAGACTTCTCAAGCCATTGGCCAGTTTTCCAGACAGCTCCGACCCACCGTGGAACCGTAGTAGGCAAGTCGTTGGTCAAACTCCATTCCATCCGCCATTGGCCACGAGCCTCGGCCCTTACTAGGTCTTTGGTGCGAAGTAAGTGGAGGTTCATGTCGACATCGGTGAACACATTCGTCGCGTTGACGGTGTATCCGACCGTTCGCCACTCCGATTGAACACAAATCCAACCGGCTTCCCGAAACGATTTTGACCACCCCTCACGCTCCGCCCGAGTAGATAAGGTCTTTGAACCCGGAACCAACGCTTGGACACGGACTCCCTCCATTCCCGCTGGCTGGGAGGTTCCCAACTCAGGCGGTTGGATCGACTGGACCTCTAAAGTCTCGAACACCGCCCAAGGATCTCCGCTCTTTCGGCTGCGATCCCAACCATCCACGATCACCCGATCGCAACGCTGAGCCAAGCGTTCGGGAGCGAGCCACCCCCGGCTCCACTCCTCAACTTGCGTCTCATACCCTTCCAGAGTCTTAGGCCGTTGGGTGGAAACCGACGAAGACTCGCGGCCGCAACCCCAAAACATCACCGCCACGCCGAGCCAAAGCCCAGCGATTGCCCACCGCGTACCGCGCATCGGTCGCGTCCCTGACATCAAGGCAACTCCCGAGCCATGAAATAGCCGGAGGTCTCGGTGAGGGCTCTATCATCCGTGAATTCCACGGCTCCAGTGCTGTCGGCAGGCACTTGCTGCACGGGCAACCACTCGGACAGGTTGGTCGATCGGCTCAATTCATAGATCCGACCTGGCTGACCCCGCAGAGTCCAGCTGCCCAGGGCCGCTCCCCGCTGAAGGACCAATCGACGCTCTTCACCCGGGAGGATAAATATGGATTGTTGGCCCTCGATCGCCACAGGAATTCCGTCGTAAGCACTCGCTCCTTCCAACCCGACGAAGTCCACTGGCTTGGCGCTTTTGATAGCCTTCATCGTGTAGGTCAATTGACGGGGCTGTCGATCGAAGAACGGTCCCCATTTGACCCGCTTGTAAACGGAATCGTAGTAACCACCGGTACTAATTCCGACAACTTCCCAACCGGTCGGAGGATAGTGCTCCACGGCATAAGTGCGAAGGCCGGCAAAAATCGTCACATCATTGGTCACCGTGACGAGATCACCGGTGGTAAATAAGCTGGGGGCCATGGTGACAACCCTCATCAGGTTCTTCTGGCCCTTCGCCGAGCTGACCGCGGCACCGCGCCGGGATTTGGGAGAATCGAGCACTGCCAACGAACCATCAACGTCTGATTCAGCATCCACGGAGGCCACCTCGTCACCGACGGATCCCGTGCCGGTGGTGGTTTCAGGTACCCACCACAGCGGCGCGGAGGACGCGGACTTGGAATTCAGGGTGTATTTCTCGTTCCGCTCCCAGATGTAGGTGGCGCGAGTGACGTATTCTACCGGAATGGGCACCGGTCCACGAGCCACTTTAGTGCCGTTGGCCAGCGTCTGTTCCCACTTGTTGGTGCCATTGCGCCACGCGGTGTAGTAGGCCGAAACCTCTTGAATGGTCAACCGACCGTCGGCCGGATTGATGTCCGCCGGGTGACGGGCGTCCATGACCAGAGGATTGAGTCCCAGCAGGAATTCATTCTTGTTGGTCTCACCGTCCCGGTCCGGATCGTCTTCAGGTCCGCTGTCCAGACCATAGAGATAGGCCTGTTCCCAACCATCCGGCAAACCGTCGGTGTCGTTGTCGACATTACCGAAGTCGATTTGCCGAGCGGTCCCACGACCACCCATGGTGTAAGCAACTTGGTCCATTACCTTGCCGTCGCTCAAGACCGTAAGATAAACCACCGTCCCAGACTCACTGGCCTCGGTGGAGATGTTCTGTCCGGCCACCTTCTGCTCCACGCTCAATTGCAGCGCGTAGTAATTCCCCGCTGCAGCACGGGAACCCATGCGGTAGCTGGAGAAGGCGGTGGAAGTCGGAAAGCGCCTCGCCTCGACCACCACTTTAGTGTCGGCAGAGGTGACCGTGGCGCTGCCTAGTTTGATGATCCCGTACACCAGATTGTAAGGCTCTGGGATACCGGCACCGAGCGCGGGAAGCACCGCCCCGACCAGGCTGGCTGCCCACAAAAGGCAGGCCGCCAACAGCGGACGATTAGTTGCCTGAGTATGCATAGGTCTGGAAGAACAGTTTGATGTCGCTAACGGAGTTGATAAAGGTGTCGAGACCCTTGGTCTTGTCGTTGAGGAGGGTTCCTCCTGGGATGACCATCATCCACTGAGTGTTCCAGACGGAACGGCCCACTAGGCGGCTGTCGGAGGATGCCTCGGAAGGATCGAAGTCGCCACCGTCGTGGTAGGCACGCAGCGATGAGAACTTCCGAATCTCCACGAAGGATCCTCCCAAAGAATCCAACATGGGACTGTATTTAGGATCCTGCAGCTGGCGCTGTTGGATCGGGAACGGCAAGGGGATCTTCTGATCCACCACGCGCCACAAACGGGTTTCAAAATTGGACCCATTGGGCGAACGGAGCACGTCGGCACCCACCGGAACCAGGTAAACGCGGGGTGTCATAGACATACCGCCCCCGTCGTATCCCTCGAACCAAATGCCCGCTGATCGGATGCGCGTTGCATACTGAGAAGCATCGTAGGAGCTGTCGCCACCGCTCAACGGCCATCCGAAGAAGTTCAGGCCGAAGGTCACAGTGGTCGGGAAGCGGATCACGATTCCCGGCTGGGCGCCTGCGGACTCCGGCGCCATCGGACGGCAATACCGGCGGAATTCGGGCACCTTCCAAAGATCTTCCACCAAGGATTCCTTTAGCTTGGCCTTCCAAAGGGTGGTCCCGTCACCGCTGCCATCCCGGAGACGGAATAGTTCATTGCGGATCGAGAACTTCCCAGTCTCGGTCTGCGGATTGTTAAAGCCCATCTGGGTCTTCATAACCTTGTAGTTGGCACCCATGCGGGCCATCGGATCGGCCAAACCGGGGAGGCCGGCGATGGGCACACCGTCTCGGACAACGCCCGGCGAACGTTGACGGATAATTTCGGTTAAGAAGGCTTTGCCCGAATTACCCTCGGAACCAATCATGTTGGACTCGTAATCGTAGGCGGTTGCCGCGAGGTGGACGTAGCGAGCCGCCAACTCAAACTGGTCACGGTACTGACGGACGGCATCATTGCGGAAGACACGGAAGGCCATGTCTTTGTAGCGCAATTCAGTGGCACGTCCGGCAAACTGCTTCCGCCAGGCGGTGCGCCCCTCGATGATGCGCTGACCGCTCGCCAAGGTGCTCTGCACCCGACCGGCTGCCTGCTGGACAACTTCCTTCTGATTATAAATTTCCAGACGCATCGGAGCCTCCTCACGCATCATAGACGCAATTTCCTTGAGAGACTGCTGGTGCTCGTACTTTAACGTGGCCTTGGTGATGTCCAGACCGCTCTGCATGTCCGTTGTCTCGATGACACCTTCAAGACCGTTGATGGCGATCTCGGCGACATCCGATCCGATTCCGAACACGGTGTTGGCTATGGCTTTGAACCCTCCCTTGACCGCGCCACGGGCCGGGGCAGCAACGTCACCTCCGGCTACAACACCACCACCGCAAGCCAAACCACCGATCACGAAGCCGCCCGCAATGAAGTTTTTAGGGATCGCCTCAGCGATAGAATCGGCTAGGCCGTCCGTGAGGTTCGCACCGCGATTGAGGGCCACCTGAACGCCTTTGAGAGTGCGCGCTGCGATCATCAGGTTTGTCTTCTTCTTGTTGGCTCCCTCAGTGATTTCAATGGTCTCCTGGGTCAGATCCAGTTCCCCATCCAGACCTCGAAGCTGTTCATCGATATCCTTCAGGAGTTTGTCGTATTCCTTGAGCGCCTGCTTGAGCCGAGTCTCTGCCTGTACCAGGTCTGAGACAGCCTCTTGCACGCTGCCCGGAGCCCGTCGTTGACTCCAAGAGGCGGGGGCCTCGAAGGCGAACCCAGCAGCCGAGAACGGATAACTCACCGGCATGGAATCGTTGCCAGCCAAGACGTCCGTGGTCTTGGTCAGAGTTGTGTCCTGCAGACGAACATTGCCCCAGGTGCTCAACTCCGAATCCATCTTGGCCATCAATCCGGTCCAAGCTTGATCGGCCGGAGCGTTGTCATTTCCGATTTCTCGGGTGTTCACATACATGTAGTGAAGCAAGTCCGGACCGTCATAGCCGGAGGGGTAAGTCTTGCCCGGGCCGATGTCGCCGGAGTAAGGGTAACCGAAGATCTCCACCAGTTGGGTGGTGTAGTCCCGATCTTGCATTTCCAACTCGTATTCCAAGTCTTGAGCCGCATCACCGGACCCGCGAATCGCCTGATTCATGCTGTTGAGGTGATTGAACGAAGAGATCGCGTTGTCCAGAGCGTCCTTGGCGCGCTCTTGTACTTGCTCAAACTGCCCCTGACCATCGTCCAAGAAGGCGGGGTCGATGTCGAAGGGCACGACTCCCTGGGCCAGACCCAATGGGTTTAGGCCTTGATTAGCTTGGTCCATTTGGCGCTCCACCAAACCAAAGGCCGAGGACAGTTCAGTCAACTCCTTGACGGTGGTACGATCAATCTTGTCGATGCCCGTATGCGCGGGGTTCGGATCCGTAGAGGGGAGGATGGCATTGGCCATCACCCAGTCAAAGTAGGCACCCATTCCCGCTCGAACACCCCACTCGTCGACGCCCCATGCGCGGTCCCCGTCGGTGTCTGAATAGCCCTGCCATTGACCCGAGGGTTCCTCAACATACTTGAGTCGATAAGTGAGGTTGACGATATCGGCGCCGGCCTTGGCCTTGGCTGCAGCGGCCAGGGCGAACTTGCGCTCGTCCAGGTAGTCCACCTTCACCGGAACACCAGCCAGAACCATGTTCTCCGAGCGGGGAACCCACGTGAAATTGGGGTTCCGCAGGAGGTTGTAATAGGCCTTGGTAGCTGTCAGGTAATGACCCCAGGCGTCGCCATGGCCTTGTGGGAACATGATCATACCATCCTTCTCATCGATTTTACCGTCGGCGTTCTTGTCCTTGAGGTTGTAGACTTGAGCATAGGCTACCTCGCCTTCGCCTTGTGTGAAGTTCCAGAAGAGGCGGTTGTAGATGGGCGCTCCCTGAACCCCCGCTGAGCTGGCATCCCGACCCCGCAGAAGACTCAACTCTTCCTCCAGGAGCGAATCGAGCTGGTTTTGGAAGGCGAAGATGGACGAGGCCACACTACCGTATCCTTCGCTGGTGGTAAACCCGATGGTCGGATCTGCGGCATCTGCCATGGCCTCGTTGCCTAGCAGGGTGTAGAGATCGCTAATGCGGCTTCCCATGTAGAGCAGCGCATTGTTGGCCGGAGCGTAATTTACGGGCGGCGATCCGTCGGTGCTCAAGGATCGTGCGCGTCGCAAAACCGTTTCATAAGCCTCGATCAAGCCGATCTTGTTCAAGTAGTTGGGATCCGGATTGAATGCTACGTCGCCTTCATAGCGGCGACCTGCCTGCTCGAGCATGGAGATCCGCGCCGAGGCCGAGGCCGTGCTGAGGTCCGAAGCCCGTTCATCAAACGGATTCAAACCACGCACAACACGTTTGACCCATCCTTCGGCCAGCATCGGCAAGGGGGTAGCCAAGCTTGACGGATCGCCAATCCAAGAGCTCCAGACATTGCGGTTGTTGCCCACATTGTAACCGCGATACCGGGCGAGGAACCAATTGTCCGACATTACAAGCAGACCCGATTCACCATTCTCACCCAGAGTGATCATGTTCTTACCCATGCCAGAGCCGGGGGTGTACTTAATCCACCCATTGGCATTGTTGACCGTGCCATCCGAATTGAGGGTCGGCAGGAGGCTCTTCTTAAAGTCGGCAGTGTCCGGCTTGTACCACCACTCGAAGTCGAACCGCTCCGGCTGACCACCGAAGTCGCTTGAGAGACGCAGAGTCAGTCGTTCGTCAAAGATATTCGACGGCGGCAACACCTTCATGTCGCCCCCAAACGGTCCTGCGCCAATGGCAATTACCGACAAGGTCACCGGCAGACCGGCCAGGCCCGGATCGTTGTTTTGCATTAAGGTTACAAATCGCGGAGGAATACCCCAAGACTGTCCAGTAACGCTTTCGGTTGTCACAGTGCCGATGGCCACTGCGGTCCCTCCGACTCCATAGGGGAGCAGGCGGCGCTGTGGTATGGGCAAGTTGGCATTCCCCCCCTCCCAAGATCCATCGGGCAGTTTCCATCGAACCTCCATATGATCGCTGCCGGTGATCTCGGCGGCGATTGCTTCGATGTAATAGGAGCGGCCAGCTTTCAGATCGACCTCGACAGATTTCTGCGAGGGGAACCGCTCCCAATCGTTCGTGCTAGTGGTTGGAGACGGAACCGAAGCCAACTTCACCTTGTTGGCCGGGTTTTCATCGGTGGAGACGAACAGTTCTGCGTTATCGTCTGCCCCGATCCAGAAGGTGTACTTGCCGGAGAGCGGCGGCACCAAGAGCGCCTGCAAGCGAATCGCAACATAGTCTAAATTGGGGGCGCTGGGCACTACTGCCATGCTATCAATCCTGCGAACTGTTGCCGGTTTTTGGGACGTCCAATCGGGCATGGTGTAAAGCTTGGCTAGGGTTCCAGGATTCACCCCGTTGTAAGTCGACAAGGTCGCACCGAATTCTTCTAGATCCCGTCGGAAGCCGCTGATATCGGCAAATTTGTCACCATCCAACTGGTCGAAGGACCAGTAGCCGACGAGTCCTGTCTGTCCAGCCACCAGAGTCTGGTCGCGGAAGGCCTGCAACTGCGAGGCATCACGCACCTTACCGTGCCAAATGCGAACCTCATCAATGGATCCCTTGAAGCGTCCGGATCCGGCATTGCCACCGATACCCAGCGGCCCGGATGCCAACCAAGCCGAGCGAGTCACGGTCAGGACCGCGACGCTCACGCCGTCACGGAACAATTCCAGCTGACGGGTGGCTCCATTGAAAGTTCCTGCCCAATGATGCCACTGGGTGACGTCACCGGTGTAGCGATCGGCCGTTCGGACCACATCCGAACCGAGCGCGAACTCCACTTGGTTCTGCGCCGTGAAACGGAAGGACATTGCATCAGTGTCCATGCCGCGTGACAGGACCACGTCCTCGCGACCATTCTCACTGCGCTTCAGCCAAGTCTCCCAAGTGAAGGATTCTTGTCCACCGACGGGCAGCCAGTCGGAACGGAGCCAAGTCGAGCCGGCGAAGACCGCCGCTGAACCCGGTCGCGGCACGGCTGGAATGTTTTCGCCCACAGCCGCGGTGAGGGCTTTCAGCCCGGCCGGCAACGACTCGACAATGATCCGGGTGGTATCGTACTCGTATCCGACGGCCGACCCATTGACGAAGTTTGTCTTGCTCACCGGGTATTGATAACCAATCAAGAAGGACTTGTCGGGAATGTTGTCCTTGTTGAGGTCAAGACGATTAGGATTGCGGGTCAACTCGTAGAGCTCATCCACCACCTTGTCGAAAGCGCTGTTTCCTGGGCCGTCGAGTTGCTTGATACGGTCTCGTTCCTCTTGAGACAAAATATTGGGGAGCAACAGGGGCTCACCCACCATGGCGCTGTCGTAGTAGCCCTTGAAGCCCAACCGGTGCGACGACGGGTCATAGCTGAGGCGCAATTGGATAGGATACGGGAGATCCCGGAAGGCACGACGACCCGCCGGCGCATCCACCATTCGGATCGCATCCGGCAACTTAAAGGTCTTGAGCAACGTCAGAACCCGCTCGCTCATCGGATCGTACAACCGGACCACGTTGGTCGGAGGCACGGTCAGGTAACCCGCACCAATCTTGAACGAATTGGTGAAGGTCGGATTCAACGTATCGTAAACCATCTGAGCTGAAGCCCAATTGGCCACACCCGGCAGACCCTTCTTGGCCTCGAACAGAGTGTCACCCACTTCGAGAATGGGCACCGCATCCGGCCAGCGGACTGTGTAACGGACCGGGATGGGTGTACCCACCGTTGTGCTTGGGCTGCGGTCGAGCCAAGGGATGAATGTTCCCTCGCCGAGATCGTTAGAGCCATTGCCATCCAAGTCATACCAGAAGCCCGGCTGCATCGGATAGTACAGACGCAGGACGAGGCTGTTGTTAACAGCACCGGCCACACCGGCCTGACGGGCGTAGATTTTTCCGTTGTAGTCCTCGAGAGCTAATTCAGTACCGGCTGAAATCTTGTTGTCGGCAGCCACTGGCAGGATGCTCAACGGATAGGGTGGCTGGATTTCGGTGCCCGCCGTTGCCGGGTAATCGAAGAGGAATGGCCGCTGCTCGGTGATAACCTGGTACACGCGATGCCTCCACAATCCATCAACCGGATGGCGGTACTTCAGGAGCACATAGGGCTTGGAGTAGTTTCGAACATCATTCAGATCATTCCGTAGGGCGTACGCGGCCTCGGCCACGCTGCCAGGAAGAATCATGGCATGCTCCTCGTTGGGGTTGAAACCCGCCCATCCAGGCACCGGTTGATTATAGATGCGTGCGTCGGGATAGGTCACCGCCGTGATCGGATCGACCCCGAACGGATCTGAGCCCCGAGTGCTGGCGATGACGATGCTGTTGACATCCACTGGCCATGCGGGCGTGTAAATGACCGGCTTGCTTGGCCAAGCCACATTGAGGTCGTTGTTCATCTTGTACCAAACGACCACTAGGCTCTGGTCACCGATGGGTGATTCCGGATGGAGTTCATTGACTGGGATGATGGTTCCTGTCCGTTCCGATCGGTTGTAAGCGGCATCAGTACCCACAGAATCCACAGCGGTCTTGGGGAAGAACAAGTAACCATTCCGACCCGGGTAATCTCTATGGTAGGAGTCCCGGATAGGGGTGCCAATCGGCCATCCGACCCCGGTGAGCAAGGTCGGGTCGTTCCAAAGATGCGTCCGCACCACGTGAAAGAGGTTGGACTGCGTGGTGGAATCTTGGGTCAGATCGCCGCTCTTCAGGTAACGGACCACCGAATGCCCGGTGCCCTTCTCCGATGTGTTGAACACCTTGGTGACACTGTCCACAGTGGCACCCGGAGTGGTGGTATAGTGAAGCGCGTAGTAAGAGTACAAGCTGTCCGGCTTGACGGGTTCGACTTCGACCGGGGATCCAGCAATGTGGATTTCTGGAATCTTGGGCCAAGTAGTCACTGTCAATCTTGGAACCACATCCAACGCAATGGCCGCCAAATTGTTGTTGCGATGCCAACGGATCGTAGCCTTGACAGGGCGAATCGCAAAGAGAGCCCGCTCCACATCGCTCCAGAAAAATGCGTTGGCAGCGTTGTCACCGGGGCTGGCTTCGAGAATGTCGATGAGCGGATATCGGGCGACCGTTCCCTCAGGACGAGCCACTCGCTTTCCGATCACGCTGGCTGGAGTTGCGAGGAACGCTCGGATTTGATCCTTGGTTCCGTCACTAATGCGGCCGGTGCCCACGATTTGACCGGCCGAATTGATGGCATTGGCCCTGTCCAACTTCCAATTGGTGCCCAACGGCAAAATGGCGTTGAGGTCGTAAGCAGCGTCGCCAATCCACAAGAACGCTTTCCGTGACCCATCGGCTAACGTGGCCTCACCGACGATTTGTCCGAAGGTATTTATGGCCGTCGCTTCGCTCTGCACCCAAGTGCTAGCAAAAGTGCCGGAGGGGCTCTTCCATACGCCAGCGCGATAGGCGATGGCTTGGCGCTTGTTATCGGACTTGATTAGGTATCCGACAACAACACCCGTGTCATCGATACCGGTACCTACGGTCTCCAAAGCGCCACTGGGCAGCGGCAAGTCGGCAAGCACACTCCCGTTGTGGGTATAGGCACGCTTTTTTCCGGATATCCACCGGTAACCCGTCGCCAGATTGAATCGATTGATTGCTAAGGCTCTTCCAGTAATCAGAGCATTTGAGTTGTCCTTGAGAACATTCTCGGCCGCGATGCTAGTCTTGCTCAGGTCGAGCAACATCGGATATTCAGTACCATCCGCCTTAGTTAAGTAACCAGCAAGCGCTCCAACGGCATTCACAGCCATGGCGAAACCCGAACGATACTCCGCTGGGAAACTCAAATTATTGGTGGTCTCGCGAATGCCAACAAACGCGTTGGCGGATGCTCCGAAGCCTGCTGCTTCTTTCCGCGCGGGATCCGATTCAGCGGCGTAGGCCTTGGAATAGGCAGCGACCCGGTCATCGATCAGAATCCGTGAAAACCGCCAGGGAGTGGAGATGGCGTTAGCGGTGAGGAATCCCACAGCGAAATGGTTGGTCCCGTTGAGGTGCAACTTCAGGCTCGTGATTTGACCTGCCATAGTGCCCACGTCTGCAGCGGAGCCGTTGAAGAGCATTTGCTCATGGAAGATGGGCTTATCGACCGCACCGACACCGGTCCCGTGGTAATATCCGGCGACGCGGTTAAAATCGTCGATGGCGGTGCCAAACGATTCGGTCGCCTGGCCTGGGTCGTTCAAATCCATCGCTGAGTAAGCCAAGCGAGGAACAAAGCTGACGGTGATGGATTTCTGAACGGTGTCGATGGTGTCAGTTGCAGTCACCGTGATGGTAGTGAGACCATAGGCACCCTCATAGGGCGTCATCTCCAGGTATCGGTTCGATCCAGACCCGGTCACGCTGACACTGGCTGACGGCAAAATGGTGCCGTCACTGGACACCGCGCTGACGACCACCGTTGAATGGTCTACGTCACTGACGTTGAAGGGAATCCGGTGAGTCGCCTCCTCCTGCAGCACCAGATTGTCCAAGTTGGAAATCACCGGAGGGTCGTTGATGTTTTCCACCTGAATCGAGACCGTGCCGGACGCTGAAACGCCGTTGGCGCTGGCCGTGTATCGGAACGAGTCCGCTCCCGAGAAATCCGGATTGGGAGTGTAGACGTAGGCGGTGCCGCCTGCGGCCGAAGCTCTTTTGGCCACGCGACCATTGGAGGGCTGGGTTGGCTCACCTAGAGTGATGGTCTGGGACCGGTCGAACTCCAAGGCAGTCACGAAGATTTCGAAGCCTGCATGGTCTTCCGGTACCACGACAGTCTTAGTCGGCGTGTCGCCATTTGTGATCCAATTCACCGTCCCGGAGATCCGCATATTCTCCTTGGTGTCGTCTACTTCCTTGGAATGGTCGAAAGCCCAAACACCGAAGCCTTCATCAAAGCGATAGTAACCTATCAGACCGGTCTCGAAACCACTGAGCGGACTCCGATAGCTCATGCGCAGTTCGGTCTCGGTCCTGGCGACATTCCAAACCCGAAGCTCATCCAAATCGCCGACCAGAGTTGTCCATCCGTCACCCCGTGCACCGACCCGGGTCTCGATGAGCCCGGAGCCGGTGGATCGTTGATCGGAGGTTTCAAGGCGCAATTGACCATTCACATACAACCGCATCGTGGACCCGTTGTAAGTGGCTGCCACGTGCGACCATGCGTTCAAAGGAAGAGCACCATTGGCCGAGGTGTCGATGATCCAACCATGAGGCGCGGCATCACGCCAGATCGCGAGCTGACCCGAATCGGCCAGCGCCAAAATGTAGTTCCCGTAGACGCCCCCGGTGTAGCGCGTAAGGATTTCCATGTGCTGACGAACGGTGGGCCGAACCCAGGCCTCGAGCGTGAACGCCGCACGCCCCTCGAAAGCAAACGCGTTGTTCTGTCCGGGGACATAGAGGAACCCGCTGCCGTTGAGATTCACGTAGCCGTCATTGCGGACCACCGGAGCGTCATCGACCGGTTCCACATTGAAACGAATGCGTTGCCGGGTCACATCATTGCCCGATGCATCGCGAATGGCATAGTCGGCCACCAAGTCGATGTCCGGTGAATCCTGCCGGTTGAAGTTGACGAGCGGGGTGTAGTTGAAAGTGGCCACCGAACCATTGCTCCACTCCAAAACATAGGCGAGGCCGGCGCCTCCGTCGACGTCATCCCACCGACCACTCAAGGCAGGCAAGATGTAAGCATAATCTTGAGACCCCCCGGAATCATTGGGCTCACCGCCGTTCCAATTTGCGAAACCACTGGTCGTGGTACCCCCGTTGAGCCATTTGAAAGCAGCCCCATTGCTGGAAGCCTCAACTTCAAGATCGGTCGCTCCAATCCATGCGGAACCGATCGAAGCGACCGCTGTGTTGGCCGCGGTATTGTCAGCCGCGCTGGTGATGGTGGCCAAGCGGCCACGTCGGGCGCGGGCATCGTGGTAAGAATCCCAAAAAGTACGGGACCCTGAGACGCCCAAGAATTGCTTGGTAGCCGAGCCACCAACGCTGCTGGTGAGAGTGCCTTCGACCGGTGAACGGAGAATCTGAAGGCTCTGACCCGAGACGAGGTTGTTCAAGGTCGAGGTTACGGTGAGGGTCGCGTCCTCTTGGACAGTCACCGTCTTCACCGTCGGAATGCCCGGAACATACACGCCACCCACCAATGTGGATCGGGCGCCGGTCACTAGATTGACCGGGGTGTTGTTGCGATCATTCAGGCTCCAGTAACCCACCAGGCCCGGCGCATTGGATGCCAGGGGCGGATAGGCTTGGGCAA
>Ga0209550_10001116_pt1 | contig 25860 bp, 20 predicted proteins | sample LauGreSuBDMM15SN_2_FD_187567 | JGI IMG/M metagenome (GOLD analysis project Ga0209550, IMG submission 187567) | Freshwater lake microbial communities from Lake Michigan, USA - Su13.BD.MM15.SN (SPAdes) (version 5) | ecosystem: Environmental > Aquatic > Freshwater > Lake | place: Lake Michigan... | reverse complement strand
TATTTGTAATTTATGCTGAACTCGTTTCAGCATTTTTTTGGAGCTATTTCCAGCTATCCATTGCAATCCACGCTAAAAAGCGTGGGATTTCCATTACTATCTGGGCTAGGGCTTCAGATGTGTTGAAAAATTTTTAGTACTAATTACGATTTTAAACAAACCGCAACTTTAAATGGGGTGTAATGTATTTTCTAAAAAATAGTTAAAACTATGCACTTTCAGTGCATCTACCTTTCAGGTTATAAAAACTTTTACCGCAAATTCGCAAATTATTTTTTTACTTTTATAGGTTCACATAAATTTGTGAATTTGCGGTTTAATTTTTTTAATAGTGCAAAATTTTAGTTTACCAAACTAAATTTATGGACTTTCAGTCCATATTGGTTTATTTTCTAAAAATCAGCATCAAAGCTAATTTTCTGTGCTTGAGAATCGGTATTCATAACTCCCGATTTTTGGTATTCGGCTACTTTCTTTTCAAAGAAATTGGTTTTTCCTTGAAGCGAAATCATGTCCATAAAATCAAATGGGTTGGAAGTATTGTATTCTCTGTCGCAACCTAATTCAACTAACAATCTGTCGGCAACAAATTCTAAATACTGCGTCATTAAGGTAGCATTCATCCCAATTAAACTCACAGGCAGTGATTCGGTGATAAATTCTCTCTCAATTTTTAAGGCATCTACAATAATCTCACGAATTCTATCTTTCGGAACTTTATTTACTAGGTGGTGGTTGTGTAAATGCACCGCAAAATCACAATGAACACCTTCATCACGAGAAATTAATTCGTTTGAAAAAGTTAGTCCTGGCATTAAACCACGTTTTTTTAACCAATAAATAGAACAAAAAGCACCAGAAAAGAAAATCCCTTCTACGGCTGCAAAAGCAATCAATCGTTCTGCAAAAGAATCCGATTCAATCCATTTCAAAGCCCAATCAGCTTTTTTCTTAATCGCAGGGAAAACATCTAACGCATTGAATAATTCATCTTTTTCGACTTCATCTTTTACATACGTATCAATCAAAAGAGAATAGGTTTCGCTATGAATGTTCTCCATCATAATCTGGAAACCATAGAAAAATTTAGCTTCCGCGTATTGTACTTCGTTCACAAAATTTTCGGCTAAATTTTCATTTACAATTCCGTCAGAAGCGGCGAAAAATGCCAAAATATGTTTCACAAAATAACGCTCTTCATCAGAAAGTTTGTGGTTCCAGTCATTTAAATCCTGAGACAAATCAATTTCTTCAGCAGTCCAAAAACTTGCCTCCATTTTCTTGTACCATTCCCATATATCGTGGTGCTTGATAGGGAAAATCACAAAGCGATTCTTATTTTCTTGTAAAATTGGTTCTACTGTTGACATAGTGTGTTGAGGTTTATGGAATTATAAAAGGATTTATTTGCCAAATCCGAATTACAAAGATTGTGAATTATTGCGGTTAAAAAAAGCCAAACTTATTCACAATTTACAATAGTTTTTAACAATCATATCAACATAAGATATTTTTTAAAATTAAAATAACATATTGATTGTCAGTGATTTAAAATTTATAAAAATTGTTAAAGTCCCGTAAAATATAGGATTTTAATTTTTTATTTTATAAAAAAAACGGGGGTTTATTGAAGGATTATTTTTTAATTTCTTGGGCTACTTTTTCAAGTTCCATATACCAATCTTCGCCAAATCGACGAATAAGCGCTTCTTTTACAAATTTGTAAACAGGAACTTCCAATTCTTTTCCTAAAGAACAGGCATCGTCGCAAATTTCCCATTTATCATAATTAACAGCGGCAAATTCGGTAAAATCTTTCACCCGAATTGGATACAAATGACAAGAAACAGGTTTTTTCCAGTCAATTGCTCCTTGATTGTAGGCTTGCTCAATTCCGCAAAGTGCAGTTTTTCCGTCATAAATAACGTAAGCGCAATCTTTTTCATCAATTAAAGGGGTTTCAAGATCGCCATCGGTTCCTTTTCTCCAAGTTCCTTGTGCTTCAATAGCAGCAATTCCTTCTTTGCGAAGAAAGGGTTTTACCTTTGGATAAATAGATTCAAGGATTTTGGTTTCCTCTTCACTCAAAGGTGCGCCAGCATCTCCGTCAACACAACACGCGCCTTTGCAAGCAGATAAATTGCACACAAATTCCTTTTCTAAAATGTCTTCCGAAACGATGGTTTTTCCTATTTGAAACATTTTGCAAATATAACTATTGTTTTGAATAGCACATTATATAACCTAATAATAACGACGTTATTAACTATTGTCGTATAAATTTATCTACTTTTGCAGGACTAAATTATAATAATAAATGGAATTAGACTTTAAAGAAATTGCAACTGTAGGAATGGTACTTTTCGCAGTAATTGATATTGTAGGAACAGTTCCAATTGTTGTAGATTTAAGAACAAAACACGGGCATATTGAATCTGAAAAAGCATCAATTGTTGCGGGTTTAATTATGATTGTGTTTTTATTTGCTGGGGAAGAGTTTTTAAAATTAATTGGAATTGACGTAAATTCATTTGCAGTAGCAGGATCTTTCGTATTGTTTTTCCTAGCATTAGAAATGATTTTAGGAATTCGGATTTATCGCGATGAAGAAGCCAGTTCGGCATCAATTGTCCCGATTGCATTTCCATTAATTGCAGGCGCAGGAACTATGACTACCTTACTTTCATTGAAAGCGCAATATGCCACCGAAAATATTGTTGTGGCAATAATTCTTAATATAATTGTGGTTTACGGTGTATTAAAATCATCTGCCAAAATCGAAAAAATGTTAGGAAAAAATGGTTTGGGTGTCATTAGAAAGACTTTTGGCATTGTTTTACTTGCCATTGCTGTTAAATTATTTGCTGGTAATGTTAAAGGTCTCTTTATGTAAATTATTTTTTTAGTATTTTTACAACTTATTAAAAAATATAGAAATGAAAATTTTTACTTCGATATTAGTTGTTTTAGCCCTCGCTCTAATAGGTTTTAATATCACATTACTTGATTTCAATCACCTTTTTGATGGTAAAAACTCTATAGCACTTATCGGAATAGTAGCTTCAATTTGTGCTGTTCTAATCCTTTTGATTTTTAAAATATCAAAAAAAATTGAAGAACGAACTAAATAATTCAGCACTGTTTGATTCGCTAATTATTGGTGGTGGGAACTTTAGCAGGTTGGTGCGGTCAATTGTCAATCACTGCGGGAAGTGGTACTGCAGTTGCAACGGATATTCTGAGTTTATGGAACAACGGAATTCAAACACAAAGTCACGATAAAATTCAAAAATAGTTTTGATTTATTTTAAATTCACCGCTTTTTTTATCATTGCATCGTCCTTCAAAATAATCTGATAATAAAATTGTTCCCCAAACAATTGTCTTGCAAACTCAGCTGTTAAATACCTTTTTACCAAGTTTTTATCTTTATCCAATTTCAAATCTAAACCATTTTTAAACAAATACTTTTTGAAATCATTAAAGTACAAATCAGATGTATTCATTTTTGATAGAAATTGATTGAATTTCAATCCTTCAAATCCCTTTCTGTATTTGTCCAATTCTTCAAATACATAATAACTCACAGGACCAGATTGCATCAAATACCCAACGCCTTCATCGCCGTGTTCTACTTCCAAAGGCACAAAAACATCGGGAACAATTCCGCCACCTCCATAAACTGTTTTGCCTTTTGGGGTTTTAAATTTGACTGTATCATCTACTTTTATACTGTCTTTTTTGTACAATTCACCGTTCAATAATCGCTTGTCGAATTCTTTGAAATACGCTTCATTTCCGTTTTTATAGGATTTTTGAATCGAGCGACCCGTTGGAGTGTAATATCTCGCAATGGTCAATCGTACCGCCGAACCGTCTTCAAAATTCATTTCTCGTTGCACCAAACCTTTCCCAAACGAACGCCTTCCAATAATAGTTCCTCGGTCATTATCTTGAATGGCTCCAGCCAATATTTCACTTGCCGAAGCTGAATTTTCATTGATTAAAATAGACACTTTTCCGGTTTCAAAATTTCCATCTGCCGTGGAATACGTTTTGTCGACTTTACCTTTTTTATTTTTTGTAAAAACAATTAACAGCTTGTCTTTCAATAATTCATCGGCAATTTCAACCGCTTTTTCCATATAACCGCCGCCGTTATCACGAACATCAATTATCAAAGAAGTTGCTCCTAGTTTTTTTAATTGCACCAACCCTTTTTTGAATTCATCAGCGGTAGTTTCGGCAAAACGATTGATTTTTATATATCCAACTGTTGAATTTACCATTATTGCTGCCGCAACACTTTCAATGGCCACAACATCTCGTTTTAGTTTGAATTGTATTTTTTTATTTTCGCTTTTGCGATAAATAGTCAGCGTAACTTCGGAATCTTTTTCGCCTTTTAATTTCGAAAATAGGCTGTCGCTTATGAGTTTTCGACCAAATAATTTTTCTTTATTGGCATATAAAATCCTATCTCCAGATTTTATCCCAGCTTTTTCAGAAGGGCCGCCTTCAACAGGTTTTACAATGGCAACGGTGTCATTTAGCATATAAAAATTTACGCCAATTCCCACGAAATCACCTTTCATGCTTTCGGCAATTTGGCTTTGCTCACTTGGCGGAACATAAATGGAATGCGGGTCTAATTTATCTAAGATATTGGTTACCGCTAAATCAACAATAGAATCGGTATTTACCTTATCAACATACTCATTATCAATAAAATCTATTAGTTTGTTGAGTTTGTTTTTATGATTATCCGAAGAAGATACATTTCCTTGAGAAGGAAAGTTCAATTTGGCACCAAGAAGTATTCCCAATGCTAAAGTTGAAAAAAACAAGATTGGAAAATATTTTTGGTTGGGTTTCATTTATTGTTCGAGAACTAAAATTTGTTCTACTTCAACACCTGCTTTTATCAGAAATTGAATTCCAGAATCATCACGATAACCGTTTTGATACACCACTCTTTTTATTCCCGATTGGTGAATTAATTTACTACATTCTTTGCAAGGCGAAAGTGTAATATATAGCGTTGCGCCTTCACAAGTTTGTGTTGAACGTGCCACTTTCAGGATTGCATTTGCCTCAGCGTGAAGCACAAACCACTGCGTTAATCCTTCGTCATCTTCACAACAATTTTCAAATCCTGAAGGTGTTCCGTTGTATCCATCGGAAATTATCATTTTATCACGAACAATAATTGCGCCCACTTGACGGCGTTTGCAATAGGAAAGTTGCCCCCATTCGGATGCAATTCTTAGATAGGCTTTGTCGTATTTATTTAATTTTTTCTTTTCCATTTCTTTATCTAAGCCAAATTTTACTCTCAATTATCATTGGCAAAACAACTCCAATCACAAATGATGCCATTACTAATGTCCAATCTCTTTTTGAAAATCTAAATAACGTTTGAACACAATAGGAAGCTATTAAAGCCACTAAAACCACTATAATTTGCGAGGCTTCAATTCCTGTGGCAAATTCCAAAAGTGGTACTAATTTATCATTTGTAGTTCCCCCTAGAATTGATTTGAAATAGGTTGCAAAACCTAATCCGTGAATAATTCCGAAAAACAAAGTGATGAAACCAATGACGCTTATACTTTCATTTTTTGATGATTTTCCAGCCGTAAATAGATTAAAAAGTGCTGTTATAAATATGGTAAACGGAATCAAAAATTCAATGAGATTTACTTTCACAACCACAACACCATAAACCGAAAGTAGCAACGCAATGGTATGTCCAACTGTGAAAAGTGAAATCAAAATTAAAACACGTTTCCAATCGTTAAATGAGTAGGGAACGGTCAAAGCGATTAAAAACAAAACGTGATCGTACGCGCTTATGTTTAAAACGTGACGCATTCCTATTTCAAAATAAATCCAAAATTCCGACATAGTTAAGGTGTTAAAAATTTAGTATGTGTCAAACTTACGAATTATTTTGAAATTAGTTAGAATAGATTTCTTTAAATGGCAATTAAATTAAATGTGATTTTCATTCCAAATAATTATAAAATTTTAAGAAAAATAGGGCAGAAAAATAAAAAAATACCATTAAGAAATAAAGTAATTCCCTAATGGTAATTTTCAAAATTATTTATAAAAATCTTAGTACTTACTCAATTTTGCTTTGAGCATAAATTCTTCTGCCTTTTCAACCATATTTTTACTTCCGCAGAAAAAAGGAACGCGTTCGTGTAATTCTGTCGGTTGAATTTCCATAATTCTATTAAAACCGTCAGATGCTTTTCCACCCGCTTGCTCCGCAATAAATGCTATTGGGCTGCATTCGTATAACAAACGTAATTTCCCTTTTGGGGATTTTGTACTTGTTGGATAAATATAAACCCCGCCTTTTATCATATTTCGATGAAAATCAGAAACCAAACTTCCAATATATCTAGACGTATAAGGCCTGTCGCCTTCTTCGGTTTGGCAATATTTGATATAATCTTTCACTCCTTGCGGAAAATGAACATAATTACCTTCATTTATAGAATAAATAGTTCCGTCTTCAGAAAATTTAATGTTGGGATGTGAAAGGTAAAAAGTTCCAATTGCAGGATTCAAAGTAAATCCATTTACACCGTCTCCAGTGGTATAAACTAACATGGTTGACGTTCCATAAATTACATATCCCGCCGCAACTTGATTGATTCCGGGTTGTAAAAAATCGGCCATTGTTACAGGGGTTCCTATTGGCGAAATCCTTCTAAAAACCGAAAAAATAGTTCCCACAGAAACATTCACATCAATATTTGAAGAGCCGTCAAGCGGATCCATAAGTACCACATATTTGTTGTTATGACATTTATCATTCCCGGCAACCGTAATGAATTCATCATTTTCTTCGGATGCAATTCCACAAACAATCTCGCGATTTATTAGTGTTTGAATGAAAATATCATTGGCATAAACGTCTAATTTTTGTTGGTCTTCACCTTGGATGTTTTGTTCTCCCATAGCACCAACAATATCTACTAATCCAGCTTTATTTACTTTATAATTTACAACCTTGGCTGCTAGTCTAATAGAGTTGATAATTCTTGACAATTCCCCCGATGAATATTGAAAAGAAGTTTGATTTTCAATAATAAATTCTCCGAGTGTTCTGTTGCGCTGATCCATTACTATATCGATGTAATTAATTTTCCACAAATATCGTGTTTTTTGTGATAATGGATTGTTTTTTATAAGATAGTTTATCAGATTTGTATATTTGCTCTATAAAGTGCAACTTTTTTTAAAATTTTGCTTTTTAAACTAGTTTTAATTAGAATTCTATACAAGAAAAATCATCCGATGAACATTAGAAAAGGTACAATAGAAGATATGTCGGCGGTTTTAGATTTAATAAAAGAATTGGCAACTTTTGAGAAAGAACCCAATGCTGTTGTTTTAACTGTTGCCGATTTGGAACGGGATGGTTTTGACGCAAGCCCATTATTTCATACATTTATTGCGGAAAAAAACAATGAAATTGTTGGAATGGCACTCTATTATTACCGTTATTCTACTTGGAAAGGACGCACGATTCACTTGGAAGATTTAATTGTAAAAGAGAAAATGCGAGGTTCAGGATTGGGTTTTGAGTTGTATGCTGCAGTTATCGCTCAAGGCAAATGCGATGGCGTTCGGAGAATCGAATGGAATGTATTGGATTGGAATACGCCTGCCATAGAATTCTACGAAAATTCTGGTGCAAAAGTCTTTAAAGATTGGCTTGTTGCCCAAATGGATGAAAATGGAATTGACGCTTTTTTAGAGAAAAATAGGAATTAATTATCTTAAAAAAATGAGAATATTTAAATTTGGAGGTGCATCCGTAAAAGATGCTGAAGGAATTAGAAACGTTCATAGTGTTTTACAAACGGTAGGTTTTGAAGATGTTTTGTTGGTGATTTCTGCAATGGGGAAAACGACAAATGCTCTTGAAATTGTCATAAAAAACTATTTTGACAAATCGGCTGAGTTGCAATCTTCGGTTCAAGAAGTAAAAAAATACCACAATCAAATTCTTTTAGATTTATTTGAAGATGAAAAAAATACAGTATTCACTGATGTAAATTCGCTTTTTACCGAATTAGATCATTTTCTAAGTCAGAATAAATCACCAAATTACAATTTTGTTTACGACCAAGTTGTTAGTTATGGCGAGTTAATTTCAACAACAATTATAAGTCATTATATGAGTTTTATGGAAATTAAAACACAATGGCTCGATGTCCGAGATTACATAAAAACAGACAATAATTACCGCGATGCAACCGTTGATTGGGATTTGACACAAAAGACTATTTCTAAAAATGTCAAGAAAAAAATCTTGAATGTAACACAAGGATTTTTAGGTTCCGATAAAAATAATTTCACTACTACTTTAGGTCGTGAGGGTTCGGATTATACCGCTGCTATTTTTGCCTATTGCTTGAATGCCGAAAGTGTTACGATTTGGAAAGATGTTCCAGGCGTGATGAATGCCGATCCTCGATATTTTGAAAACGCAAGTTTATTGAATCAAATTTCGTATCGGGAAGCAATTGAATTGGCATTTTATGGCGCCACAGTAATTCATCCAAAAACTTTGCAACCTTTGCAAAAAAAAGAAATTCCGTTGTTTGTAAAATCGTTTATAAACCCAACTTTACCCGGAACAAGTGTTTCTAAAGGAGCTGATTTAGAACCTCATTTGCCGTGTTTTATTGTAAAGAAAAACCAATTACTTCTTTCGCTTTCCTCAATAGATTTTTCATTTATTATGGAAGAAAACATCAGTGAAATATTTGCGCTTTTGCATGATTATAAAATGAAAGTTAGCTTAATTCAGAATTCAGCAATTAGCTTTTCTGTTTGTATTGATGATAAATTTGGGAATTTTAATGAGCTGAAAACGATACTTTCTAAGAAATTCCAAATTGCATATAACGAAAATGTATCGCTTTATACCATTCGTCATTTTGATGAAAAAGCAGCACAAATGGTAGAACAAAATAAAGATGTTTTGCTGAAACAAGTGAGCCGTGAAACGATGCAAATTATTACTAAAGAAAATAATTAGTCGTATTAAATTGTATTTCAACTGTTTTGAAATCTTCAAATCTTCGCATATTTAAACTAAACACACTACTTTTGATGTCTGTGCGTTATACTATTTATGTTGAGAAAATTATTTTATGTGCTTGTATTACTTTCAATTTCTGGACTTCAAGCCCAAGAATTGGCAACGCCATATAAAAATAAGAAAATAATTGCCTCGCAAAAGCCTGTTCAAATTGACAGTGTAAGTCTAAATTCGGGTTTTTTTAAATTAGAAAACAAAAAAGGCGAACCCATTGACACTTCATTTTATAAGATGGATTTTCAAAAAGGAATGTTAGTTTTTAAAGAAAATTTTCCGTTATTAAACGATACTTTAACCGTTCAATTTCTAAAATTTCCAGATTTCTTAACCAAAGAATACAGTATTTACGATAAAAGTCGGGTAGTTAGCAACGATGCAACTTTGGGCGATTTATATAAAATTTCAAGAAGTCCGCTCAAAAAATTTGTCCCTTTCGACGGATTGAATACTTCGGGAAGTTTAACACGTGGAATCTCCATTGGAAACAACCAAAATGCGGTGGTAAATTCAGCTTTGGATTTACAAATTTCAGGGAAAATTTCAGATAAAGTTACGTTAAGAGCTTCTATCCAAGACAGCAATATTCCATTGCAATCAGTCGGATATTCTCAAAAATTAGATGAATTTGATCAAATATTTATTGAACTTTCTTCCAATAAATGGAACATTCGTGCGGGAGATTTATTCTTAGAAAATAGAAGTTCTAAGTTTTTAAATTTCAATAAAAAAGTTCAAGGATTATCGACCCGTTTTGAGTTTGGAGCACCCGATTCCAAAACAACCGTTTTTGCTTCGGCAGCTTTAGTTCGCGGACAATATGCGAAAAGTGCATTTGTAGGTCAGGAAGGAAATCAAGGGCCATATAAATTGAGAGGTCCAAATGGCGAATTATACATCTTAGTGATTTCTGGGTCTGAGCGCGTTTATGTAAATGGAATTCTTCTGAAACGTGGTGAAAATAACGATTATATTATCGATTATAATGCAGGAGAATTGATCTTTACATCGCTTTTTCCGATAACTTCCGAAATGCGAATTGCTATTGAATACCAATATACCGATAGAAATTACACCCGTTTTGTAACGTATGCTGGGGCAACCCACGAGCAAGAAAAATGGAGTATTGGCGGGTATTTGTATTCTGAAAATGATGTCAAAAACCAACCGTTGCAACAAAATTTATCAACGGAACAAGCTCAGATTTTAGTAAATGCTGGTGATAATTCCAATTTAATGTCGGCACCATCGGCGTATATTGATAGCTATTCTGAAAATAAAATTCTTTATAAAAAAATCCTTTTAAATGGGGTTTCTGTATTTCAATATTCGAATTTGGCAACTGATGAATTGTACAATGTTAAATTTAGTTTAGTTGGAAATAATCTTGGGAATTATATTTTATCAAGTGCCGCCGCTATTGGGAAAATATATCAATATATTGCTCCTGCAAATGGAATCCCACAAGGAAATTACGAGCCAATTATCCGTTTAATTGCGCCTACAAAAATTCAAATTGCAACGGTTTTAGGAAAATTTAATCCTTCGGAAAAGACAACTGTTGACTTTGAAATTGGCATAAGTAATAACGATATAAATCTGTTTTCTTCAGTTGATGATAATGATAACAAAGGTTTTGCAGGAAAAATAAATTTCAAACAACGCTTGTTTTCAAAAAAATGGAAAGTGGATGCTTTCGCAAATTACCAATTGGTGCAAAAACAATTCAAAACTATTGAGCGGTTGTTCACCATTGAATTTGACCGCGATTGGAATTTGATTAATCCCTTGGGAAATCAAAATTTGTTAGTTTCAGGATTGCAATTTAATTTGCCCGAAAAAGGAAGTTTAACGTATCAATTTGAAAAATTAGATTTTACCGAAAGCTTTTCAGGAATGCGAAATAGTGTAAATGCAGATTTCAAATTTAAAGATTGGAGCGTCCAAAACAAAGGCAGTTTTCTAAAAAGTGATAGCGATTATTCGTCTTCAAAATTCATTAGAAACCAAACCCAAACGCGGTATCATTTCAATAAAAATTGGGTTGGCGCTACATTAAGATTGGAAAATAATCAAGAAAAAATTAAAGCAACTAACCAATTTTCGGCTTTAAGTCAACGTTTTACAGAATACGGAAGTTTTATCGGAAGAGGCGACAGCACCAAAGTTTTTGTAGAATTGGGTTATCTTAATCGGACGAATGACAGTTTGCAAAACGGATTCTTGAAACGGGTAAATAACTCACAATCCTATTATTTGAAATCCAAATTGATACAAACGGATAAAAGCGATTTGTCGGTATTTGTAAATTATAGAAACTTGAAATTTGTTGATAATGCGAGAGCTTCAGAGCCTTCTTTGAATTCCAGATTGTTGTATAACGATCGATTTTTTAATCAATTAATTCAAATTACAACAGCTTACGAAACGACCTCTGGAACAATTGCTCAACAAGAATTTACCTATCTTGAAGTGGATCCGGGGCGCGGGGTTTATGCTTGGAATGACTATAACGGCAACGGGATTCAGGAATTAGAAGAGTTTGAATTGGCACCATTTATTGACCAAGCAAAGTATGTTCGGGTGTATTTGCCCAATCAGGTTTTCATTAAAACCCATCAAAATAAATTTTCGCAATCGGTAACATTAAATCCAAATCAGTGGCAAAACGAAAAAGGATTTAAGCGTTTTTTATCGTATTTTTATAACCAAACTTCTTTTTTAGGGGAACGCAAAATCAAGCGAATTGGCAGTGATTTCGATTTCAATCCGTTAAGTTCAAATGACACCAATTTATTAGGTTTGAATTCTAGTTTCCGAAATAGTTTGTTCTACAATCGGGGCAAACAAAAACATTCTGTGACGTATTCTTATTTGAGTAGTCGGACGAAAAACTTACTTTCTGTGGGTTCTCAGGAAAATAGCAATCATTCGCATCAGGTGCAATACAACCATTTGTATGAGAAGAATTGGCTGCTTAATTTTGACGGAAAAACGATTGCATCCAAAACAACTTCTGAAAATTATGGGACTAAAAACTTTGAATTACAAGGATATCAAATGACGCCTAAAATCTCCTATTTGTTTTCAAAAAATGCAAATTGGGATTTGTTTTATGAATTTCAGAAAAAAGAAAACAAAACAGGTTCTTTAGAAACATTGGCGCAAAGCCACTTTGGAACTTCCTTTACGTACTCCACGGAAAAGCAACTTTCTATGAACGGAGAGTTTTCTTTATATGAAAATAAATTCGTTGGTGATGATTTGTCCCCAGTTGCCTATCAAATGTTGGAAGGATTACAACCCGGGAAAAACCTGACTTGGCGATTGTTAATCCAAAAAAACCTGACACAATTCTTAGATATCAATCTGAATTATCAAGGACGAAAGAGCGAAACTAGCAATGCAATTCACACGGGAAGTATTCAATTACGTGCTTATTTTTAAGGCTTACAATTATCTTTTTAATGAAAAGTGTGATTTGAATACTTTTAAATCTGTTGTTAAAGGCTCGATGTATTCAATGGTAAACCAATAATCTGATGCTGGTAGTAGTGCACCGTTATATGTTCCGTCCCAACCCAAACTCTTTGAACTTATTTGTTTTAATATTCTTCGCAACAACATTATTCGTTCCTAAAAGCAAACTTAATAGTTGCGCTAATATCCCATAAAAAAAGCCTCACATTGCTGTAAGACTTGGTATTACTGGTGGAGAATATCGGATTCGAACCGACCGCCTCTACGCTGCCAGCGTAGCGCTCTAGCCAAATGAGCTAATCCCCCAATGAAGTGCAAATATACATTTTTTCGTTTTAAAAAAAGCAATTTGAAAATTTGAAAATAGAATGACTTCAATTTACTAAATTTGCATTCAAATACTTAAACAATGAGCAATATTAGAATTACCAAACAATTCAGTTTTGAAACCGGTCACGCGCTTTATGGCTATGATGGAAAGTGTAAAAACGTCCACGGACACAGTTATAAATTATCCGTAACCGTTATTGGTAAGCCCATTGGCGATACTTCAAATGTGAAATTTGGAATGGTTATCGACTTTACCGATTTAAAGAAAATTGTAAAAGAAGAAGTTGTAGATCAGTTTGATCACGCTACAGTTTTTAACAAAAATACGCCACATATTGAGTTGGCACGTGAATTACAGTCCCGCGATCACCATGTTATTTTGGTGGATTACCAACCCACAAGCGAAAACATGGTTGTTGATTTTGCCAATAGAATTAAAGGGCGCTTACCAAACGGAATAGCGTTACACTCCCTAAAATTGCAAGAAACCGAAACTTCTTTTGCCGAATGGTTCCAAGAAGACAATTAAAGTGTTTCTGAAGCTAAAAATTACTTAAATACTATTGCAGTAAATTCTATTGTAAGTTTATTTGCGCGAGGGATGGCAGTGGAAATCCGCTGCGGAACGAAGTGGAGCAGCGATTGTAACGCACAGCCCGACCGAGTTTACTAATTACTTCCTTCTTTGCAATGCCGTTCTGAACTCGGGCGCGCCCAAAAATAATTAGTCTTCGTCTATGGCTTTCTTTTTCTCAAATGTAAGCACCAATGCTGGCAATACCAACAGATTGGCGAACATAGCAAATAGCAATGTGCAAGATATTAAACCGCCCAAAGCGATGGTTCCGCCAAAGCTAGAAAGTGTAAATATGGCAAATCCGAAAATGAGAACTACCGAGGTATAAAAAGTACTAATTCCTGTTTCTCGTAACGCACTAAATACTGATTTTTTAATTTTTCCGTTGTTTTGAATTAGGTCGTGGCGGTATTTTGCCATGAACTGAATGGCGTTGTCAACAGAAATTCCAAAGGCAATACTGAAAACCAATATTGTAGATGGTTTTAGGGGAATTCCGATATAGCCCATTAATCCCGAGGTGATGCAAAGCGGTAAAATGTTGGTAATAACGGAAACGAAAATCATTTTTGATGAGCGAAACATATACGCCATAAGGCCTGCAATTAATAAAATGGCAAATATCAATGATTCGATTAAATTGTCTATTAAGTAGGCGGTTCCTTTTTGGAAAACCAATGCCTTTCCTGTAAGTGTGACTTCGTAGCGGTCTTTTGGAAAAACCTCCTCTATTTTGGCACGCAATTTTCCTTCAATTTTCTTCATGTCTTGGGTACCAATGTCTTTCATGAACGTTGTAATTCTGGCGTATTGACCCGTTGAATCGACATAGCTTTTCATCAAATTGTCTTTCGTGTTTTTGGTTGCATTTTTGGCATACGAAAGAATGAAAACTTGCTCCTGAGAATTGGGCAATTCATAATATTCGGGGTTTCCGTTGTAGAACGCTTGTTTAGAATATTTTACCAAATTGACAACAGAAACGGGTTTTGAAAGTTCAGGAATTTGCTCGATTGTTTTTTGAAGTTCGTCCATTTTTTTCATGGTAGACAATTTCATAACGCCTTTTTTGTGTTTGGTATCAATCATAATTTCAAGGGGCATTACTCCGTTGAACTCTTTTTCGAAAAATACTATGTCTTTGAAAAACGAAGCGCTTTTTGGCATTTCACCAATCAGACTTCCTGAAACTTTCATTTTTGAAACTCCAATTACGCTGAAAATCAAAAGCAAAACATAAATGGTATAAATGACTTTTCGCTTGTTTTTTACGATATTTTCTACCCAATCCAAAACCGACGATATATAGGTTTTGCTCAAATGGTACAAGTGTTTTTCCTTTGGAACCGACATAAAACTGTAGGCAATCGGGACAACTACCAAGGTTAAAAGATACACGGTAATTACGTTTAGAGAAGTTACCAATCCAAATTCGAACAGCAATTCGTTGCCGGTAATCATAAAAGTAGCAAAACCGGCTGCGGTTGTTAAATTGGTCATCATCGTAGAAACCCCAATTTTTGATATAACGCGTTGCAAGGCTTTTGCTTGATTATTGTGTAGTTTTATTTCTTGCTGGTATTTATTGATAAGAAAAATACAATTTGTGATTCCTATTACAATAATCAATGGTGGAATTATGGCCGTTAGAATCGTAATCCGATAATGAAACAATCCTAAGGTGCCAAACGACCACATTACGCCAAAAAGCAAAATCAAAATTGATATAAATGTGGCTCTGAAGGAACGGAAAAATAGGAAGAAAATCAAGGAGGTAATAAACAAGGCAGCACCAATAAACAAGCCAATTTCGCCTTTCATATTCTCGGCATTTATCGTTCGGATATACGGCATTCCAGAAACCCGAAGGTCAATTCCTGTTGTTTTTTCAAACTTTTCAATCTTCGGAATCAGGTTTTCAACGATAAAGGTTTTTCTTTCGGCGGTGTTTACGATTGCTTTTTTAAGATATACTGCAGACCGAATACTTCCCGATTTTTTATTAAAAAGCAATCCTTCATAAAAAGGTAAATTATTGAAAAGTTCGTTTTTTAAGTTTTTTAAATACGTCTGGTTTACAATTTGATTTTGATTAATTAACGGAACCAATTTGAATTTTTCGGCGAGGGTATCTTTTTGTAATTTTTTCAGGTCGTTTAGCGAAACTACCAGTTCAACTTCGTTTGCATTTTTTAAACCCGTCATTAATTCGTTCCAAGCCGCAAAAGCCTTTGGCGTAAAAAAGGTAGTGTCTTTAAATCCAATAACAATTAGATTTCCCTCTTCCCCAAATTTGGAAAGAAAGTCGTTATATTGTTGGTTTACAACGTGTTTTTGGGGAAGCAGATTGGCTTCAGTATAGGTCATTCCTAGATTTCTCCATTGAAAACCTAAAAAGATGGTGATGACAACAATTGTAATTAATATTTTAATTCTATTGGTAAGAATAAGTCTGGCTATAAATTCCCAAATTCCAACTTTTAATGTCTTTTTCATATACGTTTTAAATGCCCTCAAAGGTAATTAAAACGAACAAAAAAATTATTTATTCTTATTTTATTTATTTTAAAAACCGCATTTTACAATAAAAATGAAATTTAACAATAAATATACATCCTTCTTTATAATTTTTATGGTTACTTTTCTCATCTTTGTGTTGTGCAAAATAGAATAACGCTCAAGGTATATGAAAAAAATAAAAAATTCATTGTTTTATATTGCAATAACTGGGGGTTTTACTGCTATAATGTATTGGATTATTTTCAAAGGTAAAGATTTGGAATTGGGGAAAAAATTTCCGGTAGTTGGTTCAGGAAATGGCCATTGGGAAGATTTTCAGACTTCAATGCTTTCGAATTTACATCATCCATTAGCGATCTTATTGGCACAAATTGTTACCATAATTATTGTTGCGCGTTTTTTTGGATGGATTTTTAGAAAAATTGGGCAGCCTTCAGTAATTGGAGAAATTCTTGCGGGTATATTTTTAGGCCCTTCCTTAGTGGGTTCCTATTTCCCAGAATTTTCTAGTGCTTTATTCCCGGAGGCTTCCTTAGGTAATTTACAGTTTTTGAGCCAAATTGGATTAATCCTTTTTATGTTTGTTGTTGGTATGGAACTCGACTTGAAAGCACTAAAAAATAAAGCCAACGAAGCGGTTGTTATTAGTCATGCTAGTATCGTAATTCCATTTACTCTTGGTGTTGGATTAGCCTATTTTGTGTATCATAAATTTGCTCCTGAAGGAGTTCATTTTTTGGCTTTTAGCTTGTTTTTAGGAATCGCCATGAGCATAACTGCATTTCCCGTTTTGGCCAGAATTGTCCAGGAAAGAGGCATTCATAAAACGCGGCTTGGCGCCATCGTTATCACTTGTGCTGCGGCAGATGATATTACCGCTTGGTGTATTTTGGCAGTGGTAATTGCGATTGTGAAAGCAGGTACTTTTGTAAGTGCATTGTATATTATTTTATTGGCTTTTCTCTATGTTTTATGCATGTTATTTGTGGTAAAGCCTTTCTTAAAAAGAATTGGCGATTTGTATTCGTCAAGCGAAAATCTAAGTAAACCTGTGGTTTCTATTTTCTTTCTAACACTTATTTTGTCTTCCTATGCAACGGAAATAATTGGAATTCATGCACTATTTGGAGCGTTTATGACGGGTGTAATTATGCCTGATATTTCAAAATTTAGAACCGTTTTTATCGAAAAAGTTGAAGATGTTGCATTGATATTATTACTCCCTTTATTTTTTGTATTCACGGGATTGCGAACAGAAATAGGTTTGATAAATGACCCCTATTTATGGAAAGTTACAGGATTTATAATTCTAGTAGCCGTTGTTGGAAAATTTTTAGGAAGTGCTTTTGCGGCAAAATTCGTGGGCCAAAATTGGCGCGACAGTTTAACTATTGGCGCTTTAATGAATACGCGCGGATTAATGGAATTGGTCGTGCTAAATATTGGTTTAGACCTAAAAGTAATTACGCCTGAAGTTTTTACAATGATGGTGATTATGGCTTTGGTGACAACTTCCATGACGGGACCAGCGCTGGATTTAATCAATTGGGCGTTCAATACCAAAGAAGTTATTATACCTGAAGAAGTTATCAAAGACAGTAAATTCAAAATATTAATTTCATTTGGAAGCAATGAAAAAGGGAAATCGCTTTTGCGATTGGCTTCTAGTTTTATTAATAAAGAAAATGCCAATATTACAGCAATGCATTTAACGTTAAGCGACGAAATGCATTCTTACAACCTTGAAGAATATGAAAAAGAAAGGTTTTCTCCAATTATAGAAGAATCTGTAGTATTAGAACAAAAAATATCAACCATCTTTAAAGCAACAACTGATATCGAAACCGAAATTGCTGAAATTGCCAATCAAGGCGAATATGATTTACTATTGGTAGGTCTCGGGAAATCAATTTTTGAGGGAACATTGCTTGGAAAAGTACTTGGATTTACATCCAGTATGATCAATCCAGATCGTTTAATTGGAAAATTTACAGGGAAAGAAGGATTGTTTGAAAACTCTCCCTTTGACGAAAGAACGCGACAAATTATTTCTAAAAGCAAAATGCCTTTGGGGATTTTAGTCGATAAGGATTTGCAACATGTAAATCAGGTTTTCATTCCAATATTTGGTGCAGAGGATACTTTTTTAATCGATTATGCTCAAAAATTAATCTATAATAACAATTCTCATATATCTATTTTGAACAGTAATGAGCAATTAAAAAACAATTTCATAATTCAAAATGCCATCACTACTTTGGAAAATAAATACCCAAATAACCTGACTTTGGCAGACGAAAGAATTATGAAAAAGGAGTTTTTAACAAACAAAGATTTAATGATTATTAGTCTTGATAGTTGGAAAAAACTAGTGGATTCAGGAAGTGTTTGGCTTAGTAATATTCCTTCAATATTAATTATCAAGCCGTAATTTATAATCCTAAATCCAATACAAAACTCAATTTAACAGCAATATTGTCCTCAACTCTTGGAAGTTGGTTGGGTCCGTATCGGTAAAATCCTGTCAATCCAAAACCTTTATAAATTTGGTTTAATTCAATTCCCGATTCGAAAAATCCCTTGTTTAGGGTTTTGTAATTGATTCCTACATGTTGCTCGGGACGGTCTAAATTTCCAAAAGCCATTCTAGTAACAAATACCAATGTTGGCTTTACTTTCTTGAATAGTGTTACTCTTTTTGAGCCGTGTTTCAATTGTAATACAGCAAATTTATTAGAGAAAAACTCATTGAAATACATCGTTTCAAAACTATTTTTGCCCGAAATTGTAATCCGTTGTTGGATTCTGTCTTTGGTTAAATTATTTGGAGATGTATTGTAAAGATGCGTTAGCGGCACATCGCCAAAGGCATAACCGCCTTCAAAAAGCACTTCCGATTTTTGACCGTTGCTGTATTTTTTCTCGTAAACTGCACGAAAATCTATTTTGGTGAATTTAAAATCGTTTTGCAATACTTTTGGCAAAGATTGGGTGAATTGTATTGTAAATCTTGGAAAACTTTTTTCAATTTCTAAGCGCCCAAGCGGCGTTTGCATATACGCACTAAAAGGGTTCCATTGCAAGGAAACCATTGCTGTAGTCATTTTGAAAGCGGTGTACAATTTATCGTTGGCATTGAAAGCATAATCGAATTTTGGAATCACTTCAGTGTGCGAAAGTTGCCAAACGCTCTCTGTTTTAGGAATTATTTTGGTCTCGATATACCCTTTCCAACTTTTGTAATTATAAAAAGTACTAACATTTATTGGTCTTGGATCATAGAGTTTAAAAACCCGCTTGTCAATGGCATAAACGGTATGCGCAATTTCACTTACATCATCCGTAAAGGAACCGCCAAGCCAAGTATTCGAGAATTTTCCCAGTCGGGTTGCCATTCCCAAGTTGTATTTAAAGTTTCCGTCCTTAGTTCCATAGGCTGTATATCCTTCAAGTCGGTATTTTCTTGAGAATTTTTCATTTGTAATTCCACCCGAACCTATTCGGAATCCTTCATAATTATTATAACTCAGCAAATGCCGCAAATCATAATCAATTGGACCCAAGGGAATGTATCCGTTGATGATTTTTCGTCCAAAACGCAACCTGCTTTCAATTCGATTTTTCACTGAAATACTGTCTAAAACAACATATGTCCTTTGGCTTCTAATATCTAAGCTGTCTTTTCGATAGGTATTCCAAAACGTTTCATTTTTGTTTGCAGCATCCTCTTTTATATCAATTTCAAGGAAGGATTTTTTGATTTTTAAGGGAATATTGATTTCAAATTCCGAACAGTAGGTTTCCGAAAGCAAATAGACAAAATCAGAGGCCGTTTTTTTTCGGGTTTTAAAATCTTTCGTATCTGCATCAAACTGAATGGTTCCGCCCAAAATTTTAATATCATCATCATTGATTCCTTTTACAATCTTGAACTTTTTTGCAACTGGGAACCAGATTTTTTCATCCGGAAGGTATTTAAATTCATGTGTTCCTGTAATGTCTAAAACGCCTTTTATTCGCATAATGGCTTTGGCAATTGCATAATTTTGCTGGTCGATATAAAGTACGCCTTCTAATCCTGAAGCCTTTTTCTTGTTTTTGAAGTAAACCATCAAAGTGGGGCGGTCTTGAATAGAAACAGTATCTAATATTTTATAGTCGTAATTGGACAATCCCAACCGAGAAATAGGACTGCTGTAATTGGTTTCAAAGAGCTCATATTCTTTGTCATAAATTGAAAAAGATTGTAAATTGAATGCCAAAATCTCATAGATAGGCTGTTTGAAACCCGCCATTTTTGTGGCCAAAACCGTTTCCTTTAAGCCCGTTTCGTTGAACTGGAATTGGGATATTTTTTCTGTTTGAAACAAATGCTGTTTGTTGATTATTTTTTTGAATTTATAATTGGAGGAATCTATATTTACCAGTTTTTTGGCATTTTCTTTTTCTATAAAAACCGAGTCGATTCGGCCATTTATAGAATCAGGGTTCGCGGTTACAATCAATTTATTATAGGATTTAAACCGAAAGCTTTTGAGGATTATTTGAGGATTATTTGAGTCTTTTAGGGCAATAACTTTTCTGATAACTGCTAATGTTGGATTGGCATGAACCACAATCACTTCCTTCAAAATATCCAATTTGGGTTCTAAAGTAATAGTATAAAACTTTTTTTCGGGGATGATGCTTATTTTTTTTGGACTGAAGCCAATATAGGAAATCGAAATTTCAGAAAGCAATTGGTTGCTGAGAAGCGTGAATTTTCCATCTACATCCGAAATGGTATTTGCGCCAAGCGACGAAGAAACGGTTGCAAAGGCCAAAGGAACATTTGTTGAAGCGTCAGTTACTATTCCGTTTATTTGAAATTGTGCTTGAAGAGTTAATGTTAGGAATAAAAATAAAACCGTGAGTTGCTTCATTTCAAGAATTTACTACAAAAGTAATAAATATCACTAAAAACAACCTCCTTTCTGCTTCAGAAGTTATAATTTTTTCTTTATTAAGTCGTTTCTTAATCATAGCCTCTAGGATTTAAGGTGGTTGAGGTGTGTAATCCAGAAACCGTAATTGTTCTTGAACTTTTTCGATGCCTTAAAATTGCTTCTTTCTATTTCGCTTCTCTAGCAATGACCTAAACGAGGGCACGCCCAAAAAAATTGAAGAAAATCGTTAAGAACTCTCAAGGAAAATTACTCTAAATCCTTTATATTTGCATTTAATTGCAATGGTTATTTTTAATATTATTACATTTTCAAGATGAAACATACCAAGGTTAAAGACTTATTAAACACTGCCTCGACGCTACAAGAAATAAATGCAAAGGGTTGGGTGCGTACGTTTAGAAACAATCAATTTATTGCTTTAAATGACGGTTCAACTATAAATAATATTCAATGTGTGGTGGATTTTGAAAATACGCCAGAGGAAACTTTGAAGCGCATTACTACAGGAGCCGCAATTTCGGTTACTGGGCATTTGGTGGAAAGTCAAGGTGCGGGTCAGAAATTTGAGATTCAGGTTACTAAATTACAAATTCTTGGGGATTCGGATGCGGAGAAATTTCCGATGCAACCGAAGAAACATTCGTTGGAATTTTTACGTGAAAATGCGCATTTAAGAGTGCGTACGAATGCTTTTGGAGCGATTATGAGAGTGCGTTCGGTATTGTCGTTTGCCGTTCATAGTTATTTTCAAAATAAAGGTTTTGTCTATGTGAATACGCCAATTATCACCGGTTCGGATGCTGAGGGCGCTGGAGAAATGTTCAAAGTTACGGCATTGCAATTTGACCAAACTCCAAGAACTGAGGAAGGAAAAATTAATTATAAAGAAGATTTTTTTGGCAAAGAAACCAATTTAACGGTTTCGGGACAATTGGAAGCAGAAACCTATGCGATGGCTTTGGGTCAAGTGTATACTTTTGGCCCTACTTTCCGTGCCGAAAACTCAAATACTTCTCGACATTTGGCTGAATTTTGGATGATTGAACCAGAAGTGGCTTTCAATGATTTGAATGACAATATGGATTTGGCTGAAGATTTTATTCAATATGTTATTAAATACACGATGGATAAATGCCAGGACGATTTGAAATTTTTGGAAGGGCGTTTGACAGATGAAGAAAAAGTAAAACCTCAGGCAGAACGCAGCGAAATGCCGTTGCTTGAAAAATTGAATTTTGTTTTAGAAAACAATTTTAAAAGAGTTTCCTATACCGAAGCAATTGATATTTTAAGAAATTGCAAGCCGAATAAAAACAAGAAATTCAACTATATTATTGACGAATGGGGTGCTGATTTACAATCGGAACACGAGCGTTATTTGGTTGAAAAACACTTTAAATGTCCCGTGATTTTGTTTGATTATCCAGCCAACATAAAAGCGTTTTACATGCGTTTGAACGAAGACGGAAAAACCGTTCGCGCCATGGATATTTTATTTCCTGGGATTGGCGAAATCGTTGGAGGGTCACAAAGAGAAGAGCGCTATGAAGTTTTAGTCGAAAAAATGAAAGCTTTAGGAATTGACGAAGAAGAATTGTGGTGGTATTTAGACACCCGAAAATTTGGAAGCGCTGTGCATTCAGGTTTTGGGCTTGGCTTTGAAAGATTGGTTCTTTTTGTAACCGGAATGACTAATATTCGTGACGTAATTCCTTTCCCGAGAACTCCCGGAAGTGCAGAATTCTAAAAATTTGTTTAAAGTTTAAAGTTTAAAGTTGTTTAAAATGCTGCAACCTTAAACTTTAAACCTTAAACTTTTAAACAATAAAATGCAAAAGCAATTTCTAAATTTAAAGTTATCTCAAAAATTATCTCCACAACAAATCCAGTTGATGAAGTTAATTCAATTGCCTACGCAAGCATTTGAGCAACGTTTATTAGAGGAAATGAATGAAAATCCAGCTTTGGAAACGGGAGCAGAGGATGACTTTGAAAAGGACGAATATGAAAATGAAGATTACGACGATTATGATGATTCTGAATCCGACCGAATTGAGGCCGAAGACATCAATATTGACGATTATCTAAGCAACGACGAAATTCCCGATTATAAAACCCAAGCTAATAATTATGGAGATGAAGATTCTAATAGAGAATCGCCATTGGCATCGCCTGTGAGTTTTCATCAGGATTTAATTAATCAATTGAACACCTTTATTTTGAACGAAAGCGAGCGCGAAATTGCAGAATTTCTCGTAGGCAGCATCGACGATATGGGCTATATTCGAAGAAGTATTCAGGATATTGTTGACGATTTGGCTTTTACGCAAGGGGTTTACACCGATGAAAAAACAATAGAAAATTTATTGCACGTTATCCATGAATTAGAACCTTCTGGAGTTGGCGCGCGCGATTTACAAGAATGTTTGTTGTTGCAATTGAAACACAAAACCCCAACAGAACCAATAGTGCTAGCGACTTCAATAGTATCAGAACAATTTGATGCTTTTACCAAAAAACATTACGATAAGTTAATTCAGAAGTTCAATGTTTCGAATGAGCAACTCAAAAAAGCCATTCACGAAATCGAAAAATTGAATCCAAAACCAGGCGGATCGTTTACTGGAAATAATAAAATTACTGAAAATGTAGTTCCCGATTTTGCCATTAGAATTATAGATGGCGAATTAGAACTCACCTTAAATGGACGAAATGCCCCTTCACTTCATGTTTCCAAAGATTATCAAGAGATGATGCAAACCTATAAAGATTCGAGAGATAAATCGAATTCACAAAAGGAAGCGGTTCAGTTTATCAAACAAAAATTAGATTCTGCGAAGTGGTTTATCGATGCCATCAGACAACGCCAAGAAACGCTTTATGTAACCATGAATGCAATCATGCATTTTCAAGAAGAATTTTTCCTTGATGGTGAGGAAACAAAAATGAAACCGATGATTTTGAAAGACATTGCCGATATGGTAGGTCTTGATATTTCTACTATTTCGCGTGTTGCTAACAGCAAATATGTTGAAACACCTTATGGAACAAAACTCATCAAAGAATTCTTTTCTGAAGCAATGAAAAATGACCAGGGTGAAGATGTTTCTACACTTGAAATCAAGAAAATATTGCAAAATGTAATCGCCGAAGAAGACAAACACAAACCTTTACCAGACGATCAATTGGCAGAGATATTAAAAGAAAAAGGGTATCCAATTGCTCGAAGAACAATAGCAAAATATAGAGAATTATTGGATATTCCTGTTGCTAGAATGAGAAAGAAAATGTAAAACACTTCTGATTTGAAAAAATTTATATCCTTTTTCTCTTATCTTCTTCATCCGATATTCGTGCCCATTTTCGGAACACTATTCTATTTTTTATATAGTGATTACTATTTTACCGAGCAACAAAAATATTTTATTCTGCTTCAAATCAGTATCGTTACTATTTTAATTCCAATCTCTTTTTATTATTTATTACGCTCTTTTAATAAAGTAGATTCAGTGATGGTTTATCAATTGTCACAACGTAAAATCCCATTGTTACTTCAAGCAATTTTAATTTTTCTTTTGATTACAAAAAGCATTACAGCCGAAGTAATTCCAGAATTATATTACTACTTTTTAGGAGGATTAATTAGCACTTTTCTCTTACTGATTTTATTGTGTTTGAAGATAAAAGCAAGTATTCACATGGTTGGAATTAGTACTTTAACTTTTTTTGTAATTGCGTTGAGTTTGCGCTATCAGAATAATGCGATTTATACTATCGCTTTCCTAATTGTAATGAATGGATTTGTGGCTACTTCGAGATTAGTATTGCAAGCACACACAAATAAAGAATTGGTAATTGGATTTTTTTCGGGGTTGCTGCCTCAGATAATTCTATCTTTTTTTTGGCTATAAAATATAAAACATAAATCCAAAATTCAAGGTGTTTACATCTAACGCACTTCCATTTAATACTGCTGATTTAAATATTGGATTTAAACCATAACAGACCATGAAATTTACAGTATTGTACCCAACGCTTAAATAGGTTCCATATTGAAATTTATTGATGTCTGGATTCCCAACAACTTTTATGCTAGTTTGGCTATCTTGATAGTTAGATTGCGTATAAAACAAATAACTAAGCTTTAAACCGGTATAAATTCTCCAAAATTTATGACTTTCAGGAGTTGATGTTCGCCATCTAAATTCTATAGGAATATCTATTGAATGTAGCGTTAATTTATTTTTATCAAAGCTACTAGACGTTGAAATTGTACTGTATTGAGGAGCTCCATTGGCTTCAGAAATCAATATATTTTGATTATAACTATTCAAAGAATACCCAATTCCTGTTGCTATGGCTTTGGTTCGGGTCTTATTAATTGGCATGTCTCTTAAAATTCCAAGCGAAAAACTAGGCGTGAATTTATTTTGGGATATTCCCGAAGGACGTTTTAAAAGCGTATTGTAGGAAATTCCAACATAGAATTGATCTTCTCGATAAAGAGAATCAACTGCAGCAAAATCAGGTGTTTCTTGAGAAAAAACGCTGGAGAAAGAGAAGAAAATAAGACTGTATAATAGTACCCGCATTGTGTTGTTTTTGTGGTTTAAAGATACAAAAAAAGGCAATTCAAATGATTATGATTAAATTTTTAATGTTATGCGAGTGATTTATATGGTTTAATGTATTTTAAGAAGTCGAAAACCGTAAAAATACTAAAATAAAAATCCCTAACAACTCAATTAATTAAGATATTAGGGTTTATTATTGCAGAGAGAAAGGGATTCGAACCCTCGATATGTTGCCATATACACGCTTTCCAAGCGTGCGCCTTCAGCCACTCGGCCACCTCTCTATTTGGGTTTGCAAATAACTAA